>Ga0315322_10001559_pt1 | contig 17784 bp, 8 predicted proteins | sample M110021515metaG_FD_203461 | JGI IMG/M metagenome (GOLD analysis project Ga0315322, IMG submission 203461) | Ammonia-oxidizing marine archaeal communities from Monterey Bay, California, United States - M1 100m 21515 | ecosystem: Environmental > Aquatic > Marine > Intertidal zone | place: USA...
GTTGAGGTTAGACTTGGATGAGTTACCTTCATTCCTCATCGCAGTCTCAATTTTGGCTCGGTTTTGATTTCGTTAATCGATCGCTCAAATTTGGATTGCGTTTTGTTCATCGCGGTTGATGCTAATGATGTTTTCCAAGTTTGTTCGTTTGCGATTCATCGTTTTGTTTGTGTCGCTGTTGCCGTTGTTTCAGAAACAGATTTTCGCTGATTCTTGGTCGATTCCAGTCGGTGGTAATGCTTATCGGACTGCACCAAGTTCTGGTGGGAGCGGACTGACACGTTCAGGGCGATTGACGTGGAGTGGTGCGGATGAGGTTCATTCAATTTTCTTTCGAGTTGATCGCCCCGCGGTGATCAATCTGAAGATCAAGGCCAGAGTGCCTGACGGGAAAAGCACTCTCAGCGCAACTGTTGATGGCAAAAAGGTTGTGAAAACGCTTCAAGGCAGCGACGAAACGAACCACTCATTTGGGAATTTCGATGTGGGCAAAGCGGGTTACGTCCGCGTCGATCTGCGAGGGCTCAAGCGTCAGGGAAATACGTTTGCGGAAATCTCGGATCTGCTGATTTCTTCTGAAACAAAATCACTGGTGATTGAATATGTGAAGACCAGTGACGGAGGAATGTTTTATTGGGGCAGAAGAGGACCATCGGTTCATCTTCGGTATCAAGTGCCTCGTGATGTCGATTTGAAATATGCCTATAGCGAAATCACGGTACCACAGGGGCAGGATCCAATTGGTTCCTATTTCATGGCGAATGGATTCGGGCAGGGCTATTTTGGGATTCAAGTCAACAGTGCAACAGAGCGGCGAATTCTATTTTCTGTCTGGAGCCCGTTCAAAACCGATAATCCCGCTGCAATTCCCGCCGATCAACGCATTGAAAATCTCGGGAATGGTCCGGGTGTTCATGTTGGCAAGTTTGGCAATGAGGGCTCCGGTGGGCAAAGCTATCTTGTGTTTCCCTGGAAGGCGGGGGTGACCTACCGCTTTCTTACCGAAGTCAAACCAGACGGCAAAGGGAGCACTGTTTACACCTCATGGTTCAGCGAGAAGGATGCGGGCGACTGGCGGTTGGTGGCAAGTTTTCGCAGACCAAAAACCAATACACACTTGACTGGATTTCATTCTTTCCTCGAAAGCTTTTCACCCAACCTGGGTTACATCGGTCGAGGGGCTCTGTATGGCAATACGTGGGTCGGAGATTCAGAGGGGCACTGGACTGAATGCACCAAGGCTCGTTTTTCAGTGGATGCGACGGGTGGAGGAAGGCATCGGCTTGATTTCAACGGAGGTGCCAGAGGGGATTCCTTTTTCATGAGGAATTGCGGGTTCTTTGATGAGACCGGTAAACCTGGCGAGTGGTTTGAGAGATCATCCACCAATGATCAGCAGCCCAAAGTCGTTTTCGAAAAATTGCCTCGAGGTTGAGCGTGTTCTGTGTTTCCCTCAAGGGCTTCACGCTTTATCTGCACCAGGCCCTAGGTTTCCTGCCTCTGGGTTTTCTGCCTCTGGGTTTTCTGCTTCTGGGTTTCTCATCCGAGGTTCTCTGAGACGCTGTTCGTGGGTTTGTGCTGGCTTGGTCGTGTTGCTGGCTCTTTTCGATCGATAATTGATTCTTTTCTGCTGTCGATAGCAGCCTGAAGCGAAGATGGCAGCCTGACGGGAAAATGCTGCTTTCTAGCGTGACTATCCGTGGTTTGCCTGCTGTTTGACGAGGCCGGAAACGCTGCTGTCGATTTCTTTTTGGGAAAATAATATTTCACATGCACGAAATTGATTCGGCACGTCACTAATCCAATGCAACCGGTTGAAACCCTTTTCTGTTGCTCAGCATCTGGTCGCTGAGTGACAACCCTTTTCCCTGCATTGAATAGAGAGAATCGCCATGAATCGAACAGGAATCCTCGCATGTGTGTGCACGTTTGCTATTGCCGCTTTGCTGCCTGGCACCGCACGAGCTGATGCGGAATCAACGGCAGGTCGTTGTGTTGCGGAAATTCAAAACACAGTCGATCGTTCTGGGGCGTTCGTTGCTGACCAAACGGCTGAAACGGTTGTGCTGATCAATCGTCTTCTAAATATCGGACGAGTGGAAGCTGCGATTGCTGCAGCCCGTGAATGTGTCCAGCAGACGCGTCAAGACATGCGTTTGGCTAGTGATTACATCAATGGTGTCGCTAATGAGTGCATTCGAAAGTTGGTGCGTATGGATGAGTTCCAGTTGGCTCGCCGTGTGGATTACGCCCGTAACGCAGCGTTTGACGAGCTTGCAAGTTTCCTCGACCGTCAGGAACGTGCATTGTCAGATGCCCTCGGAAACTGAATTGCGACCTCCGATTCTGTACGCCGACATCCCGGCTACCAAGGCGTTAAGCTGTACGTGGTCGAGATTTCGCTTCGACGCATTATTTGATGGCTTCCAACAGAACATGACGCTCGACAGAAATGGTGATCAACGAACATTGCCTCTGCCTCCTGATGAAATTCAGGGGGCGGGGGCTCGTTCGATGAGTGATGCCTATATTCAGCGAGATGTCGCACTGGCGGAGCGAATGGTTGCCGGAGAGAACGCGGCCTGGGTCGATTTTGTAACTCAGTTTGACTCGTTGATTTTTTCCCGCATACAGGCAACTTGGCGGGAGGTCGGTTTGACTTTTCTTTCGCCGGAAGTTGCCGCAGAAATTAGTTCCGAAGTTTTTGCTGGACTCCTCAATAATGATATGAAGTCACTTAAGGGGTACTCAGGGCGTAGTCGGCTCTCAACGTGGTTGAGTGTGGTCGTTCGCCGAACAACTCTTCGGTACTTGAACTCTATCCGCAAAAGTCAGTCTGGACGCGAATTGCAAGAGCAAGCGGACCCGAGAGAAGAGCAACGGCAAATTCAGGCGTCCAGTGACGATCGTCTTGATACTTTGCGCGTTGCTAGGAAAAAACTGTCGCCTGAAGATCAACAAGTTTTGCATCTGTTTTACGAGAAAGATAAATCGTACCAACAGATTGCTGATGATCTTGAACTTAGCGTGAATGCTATCGGGCCAAAATTGGATCGGGCCAGAAGGCGTTTGCGTTTAAAAGCGGAGGAGATCAATTCCATGTGACTGAGTTTTGTCGTGACCGTGATTGATTGCACCTGAGCTGAATTGCCGCTCGTCGCAATTGATTGAATGATGTGTGTTTAAATCTGAAACCTGTTTTTTTGAAACGCTGATGTCTATCGCCGAATCCTGCAACTTGACCCGCTTGTTACGTCTGCTGACAGATGTAGCTTCCGCTGCTGAGGCACAGCAATTGCGGGCGAGCATGCGCGAGAATGAAGCGCTCAAGCAACAGCATGATCGATTGATACAGGTCATGACGCAGCCGTTTTTACTTGGAAATTCGTTGCTGCATTTGGACCAAATTGATCCAGAGATCGTCGCAGCGTTCATCGATGGAGGCCTTCAGGAATCTGAGCGAACTGCCTTCGAACAACAGTGCTGGAACTCAGATAGTCTGTTAAGAGAAGTTGCGACTGGCTGGCGAATCGAACACGATCCGAATGCGGCGGAACCACTGTCGCTTACGGGTCCGTCGAATTCGAACGAGTATCCCGCGGTTACCGAAGATTCACAAGCGCACGAAGCAGGTGTTGCCACCGTGTCTCTCCGGGATGATCCAGTTCCTGAGATCGAGATCGTCTCTTTGGGGCAGCAGAAGAAACGTCAGGGAACGCAACGCCAGTATCGTGCAGCAGTTCTTGGGTTCGTAACTGCAGCCGTTCTGGCTGCTGCTCTGTTGGTTGCTTGGAAGTGGATCGCACGTGCAGAAAAATTGCCCGGTGGACCCGATCCCGACCGAGTTGTGCAACAAGACAAGCAACCTCAAAACTCAACGCCACAGGAGCTTGTGCAAGATGATGGTGCTCCTAAACAGGATCAGGAAGATGCGCCCAAGCCGGATCGTGAAATGGAGGTTCCTGAGGCCAGACCATCGAACGAGGTGATTGTTGAGGTTCCTGATGTGAAACCGGCAGTGCCTGACGCTGAACCCGGCAGGCGACTTGGGCCAGGAATTTTGCTGCCACCATTGCGATCACGCATTAATTTGGCTAACTGGCTGGATTGGTCCAAAGTGCAGGGCATTGCAGCCACAAAAGATGCGTCGCGAGCCAAGTGGAGAGGAATTGAGGTGCCCAGTAATTATGCGGAGGGTGATGCGATTCCGTGGGTCCAAGTCGCAACCTTGCCGAAGAGTCAATTGAAGGGAGAAGACGGAAAGGGCGCAAAGTGGACTGTTGATGCAAATACGAATTTCAAAATATCTCAACGTGCTGCATCGCCTAAGGGGGTCGTTGTTTGTGATTTGGCTTCCGGAAGATTGGCGATCGAGAAACTTGGGCTGGGGCGTACCGTTTATGTGCGTGTCAACCAAGAGGAATATCCGATCGTCGTGGATAAAGCTGATACCACCTGTTTCCTGCAGCGTGTGGGACAGGATATGGTGCTCGGCGTTTTTACAGGAAGTATGACTTTTGACGGAAGCGAAGTCGATCGATACTCATGGAGAAGGATTGATATGGCTGGGAAAGCCGCAACTTTTCGACCAAAAGAATACGATGCTTGGTACAACGATGATCTCAAGAAAGAAGAGGATGTGCCTGCCACGCTTCGCAATGCACTTAATAACGCTCCAGACTTTTTAGCGCAGGTCATCGACGTCAGTCGAAATGGGACACCGGCGGAACAGGTGATTGGGTTTCAGGCAATTTTGCGTGTCAGCGCTGCAGGTCCTCAAACTCCAACAGATGCTGCGTTGCGGAAAATGATGGGATCACAGAACGAGGATGTTCGTGAAGCCTTGGTGGAATGGCTCGTAGTGCAATGCAAGCAAAATCCACGACTCGGCCTGTTGCTCGTCAAACGCGTGGCCCGTTTGCAAAACGTTCCAGCGGATCAAACAAAGATGTTTGAAGGCTGGTTTTCCGCTGTTGCCAGAGGAAATGATTACAACAATGATTTGCTTACTCAGTTTGCAAGGTCGCTCACAAACCAAAGCTTGCCCGTCGTTCGCCAAACAGCGAAGTTCTTTCTCGAAGACTATTTAGGTGATGACCTGCCTTACAACGCCACGAAACCGGGTGGAAATATTGACCGGGTTATCAATGAAATCCGCAAAAAAGTCGCTGAGAAACAACGCAAACCAAGCAGATGAGTTTTGCATCAAAGCAGATGAATACTGCGTAAAGCAAGCGGTGTGATACGAGGAATGAGACTCTTGCAAGTATTTCTTGCAGTGCACACGATGGGGCCTGCTGCAGCCTTATCCTTGATCCGTTGCAATGTTGCGCCGCGCAATGATCGCTGTGCGTGTCAGTTTTGCTGGCAGGTGGCGCAAACGCAGGTGCTCAGTGGTGACCTGACAGTCAGAATCCTCAAGTACCTGACAGATCCTTGCATGCGACAGGTTGTGATAGTGATAGCGGTGAGATACGAATCGTCCTGTCAGGCTTTGGCTCATCTCCAGATTCAGTAAAACTCCGCCGGGTGCAAGAAGTCGCGACAATTGTCGAAGACTGGCCTCCGTATCGTTTGCGTAGCCAACAACTGCTCCGACGCAGATGAGTCCGAACACGCCGTCGTTAAGAGTGCTGGTTGGTTCGAATTCTTTGTCATGCGTTGCAACTGTTGAATCTTGTGGATCAGCAGGAACCGAATGACCTGAATTCACGTGTTCTGTTGTTGCCGCCTTGGTCATCAATTGGATGTCTTGCGGGGTCGAAATGTCTGCGGTGGCTACTTCAAGCCTGTCTGTAGGCAATTGTCGTTTTACGGCCTTGGCAAGTGTGGCACGCAAGAAATTGGGTTGTAGGTCAGTCGATAAGAGTGTTGAATGGGGAATCCGATTCAAAAAGTGCAGTCCAAGCAATCCGGTCCCGCATCCAGCATCGAGAATTCGAATGCCAGCTGGAAGTTCGACTTCAAGATCTTGTAGAAAACGGTCGAGTCCGTTTTCAAAGCCCATGGATCTTAGGAAGAAATCGTAAGCCTGACTGCTCTTGTAGAGTCTTGGACTAACCATCTGTGATTGGGTGGGCATTCCTGTGGCAGGGTGATGAACTGGGGATCCACCAGTAGGCTGAAAGATCAGTATTTGAATGGATGCAAGAGGCTGCGGCAATCAGATTGAACCGCATTTTTCCAGAAATGCGTTGTGGTTGGCGTGCTCTGATATCGTTCACCTCATCGGTAATGATGGAATGTTTCGAAAAACGCGGATTGAAAATCCAGAAATTCGACGAAATGAGTGCCCCTGCCTAGCCAGGGTTCAGGAATGCACCTTTTGGTTGTGGTCGTAGCTCTTTGTCCGTGTTTCGTTTTGCCGCGTTGTGGTTTGAGATCGTCCATTTTGCATGAAGCGGTGTTTTCATGAATGGTGCTTAGATCAATTGTGTCATCCCTTTAGGGGCTGTCCTCCGTCAGACGCTCCATCACGTCGAGTAACTTCTCTGCTTCTTCAAACTTGTTTTGTTGCAGCGACCGCTGGATTTGTTGCATCGTTCGCTGAATTTGATGAAGATTGCGTTGAATCGCTTCCGCCTTGCGTGCGGAGTTCTGTAAACGTTCCATGATGTCACGTGGGGGGGCTTGTTGACCCGAGTTTTGTTTGGGGGTGGGCCGGTCTCCAGGATTCGCTAATTGAGTTTTTGCGTTTGCGTATCGCTTCTGAATGAATTGTTTCATCGAATCAACAATGTCTTCATAGCCTTCATCAGTGGGAACGGTGACACGTCGTTTCGGATAGGGATCGTTCTTCAAGTCGTTCCGTATGAGTGCGAATTTTGCATCAATTGTGTTGCACAATTGTTGTGGATTGAAATGTGATTCGAGAATCTCCAACGCGATGGTACGGTATTTTTCCAGCAGGTTCGGGTTGCGAATGATACGTTCGAGCAGTGGATTGTTGGTGCCAAGCGGGATCGGCCACGCGGCGTTCCAGTTTTCGAGGACATCGATCTTTCCGAATGCGGTTTCGCAGAATCCAACATCAAGATCCCAGGGCAAGTAGTGCCATGTCTCTGACCTTGGATCACGGTAGAGGTAGTAATTGTGCGGGCCCCAGCCGGTGAGTTGATCGAACGCTCCGGACAGCAACATCACTGCAGTTGTCTGTAGAAAGGCATCGACGTCAAAGTTCTGCGAGAGCATCTGTTCGAATGCCTCATCAGGCACACGGTTGATTTCCTTGATTAGCTTTAGGAGATGACGGAGTTCCTGATCTGTCTTGGCTTCGTTGTTTTTGGGTTCGAATGCCTTGCGATAGTCTTTTGGGTCATCACCGATGTGCTGCAGGTTGCCTCCCGGGCCACCGGTGTCATTCTTCCAAAGTCCTCCAGTGTTGCCCGCGAAATGACGTTCAAGGAATGAGTCGTCAATGCGTTCAGCGTTCACGTAAACACCAGCGAATCGGTCGTTAATATGTAACTTGGCATAGTTGCAGCGATGGGTGTTGTGCCCCAATCGACCCAGAATGTCGGTAATGATTGGCTCACTGAAGAGACTGCCGAACTGAACACCGTTGTCAAGGGAAATACGCTCCATTCCGAGGAAGCGTTGTTCCTTTTTGTACTTGCTGAATTTGAACAGGTAGCTGCGTTTATGCGTCTGGTTGGGATTCGCAGAACTGTTACCCTTGAATCGCACTCCGACCTGCGTCAGCGTTTGATTGTTCCAGCTGAGTGTCGCTGGTACATAAATGCATTCCGGCAAAGCTGCCTGCATCTTTTGTCGATCGGAGTCGGTGATCTGCAGGTGTATGGTTTGTACTTGGTTGGCATCGTAGAAAATTTCCTGCTTGCGGGCATTACTTGCCGGCAGTGATTTTTCAGTCGCAGGAAGAGCTTCGGTGTCTGAATCCGTTTCAGAAGTGCCAGTTGTCTGCGCGATTAGATTCGAGCAGGTTCCGCAAATAAGAAGGGCAGTAACTGCCAGGATAAGTTGTGTTTGCATTCCGATTCTCGTGACACAAGGCAGTTAGTCATACCTCTGTATTCTAAACCATAGTCATCATTCACCGCGAGGCGTTGCCGGTCGAATCAAAAGCGTAGGGGTGAGTTGAGTCGTGAAACAACAATGAGCAGCAAGGAGTTTCAGCGATCTTGGTGCTGTTGAAATGCTGCTGAATCCGGTGTCAGACTGTCCGGTGTCAGACCGTGCTTTTTGAGTTCATTCAGCATGATGTCGGTGCGGTTTGGAAACCAGTCTTTCAGCATTCGTTGCTTTTGATTCTGCCAGTGTTCCATGGGGGTGTAAGGTTCATCTGTGTGAATGTCGCCCCAGCGGGCAGACTCAGCAATCAGTGCAGGTTCGACCTGATTGAGTAAGGTCTCGTATCTTTGCTGGCAGGCGGCAGCTCCTAGTATGCCGTCTTTTCCACACCACTTGTCAACGCGACTAGCAAACATTTGCCGGAATTTCTCACTCTTCATCAATTGCCTGAACAGGTAAACGAAGGATCCCTTTTTGCCTGATTTTTCCATTGGCAGCGGATAATGAACATCCTTGTTTTTCCAGCCCGATGCAAATGTTGAGTCTGCGTCCCAAAGCATGAATTTGAGTTTCGCGTACTGCATTTTCCGACGGTACGCCCTCATGTTGTTCCCATTGACCAATGCCCAGTCTTCGCTGCCTGCGTACATTTGAAGCAGGCAGTAATCAATCAAATCGACTATATCCACGAGATCTTCCATCTCGCTGAATTGCGTTGGGTCGCTCAGGTTCCCGGTTGCGATTTCTGAAATTCTGTCCCACAGTATTTCGCCAGCGTCATCGGTGTCAATTCGTCTGCCTCTGCTGCGGATCGCGATGTAGTCGTCGTCTTTTCCGCCCAGTTGGTGTGCCAGGTATTCTTCGTCTGGGCGTTCGATCAAGTTGTAAAGTCCCCAATAAAGACCATTGACACATACGTGTACAAAACAGCCTCGCGCTGCAAGTTGCCCCATCTCTTGTTCTGTCATGCGGGACCATTGGTCACGCATGTACTGAGCCCTTGAACGCACTGATTCGTGGTGTGATGCCCATGAATCATCCGTGCTTCTGAGCATGAGGCTTGAGCAGCGATTTCGACCAGGGAAAGCGTTGACCTCGTAACCCAAACTTTCCCAATAGCGAATAGCAGCTTCCCATTGCAGTCTGGTCATGCCTGCGGCAGCACCAAATCTTCCCGACCTTGGGTTGATGCTTACTGTGTCCGTTGATTCAAACCAAGCCTCGCCTCCAATTGATGCCCGTTGGCTAAGGTTGGTATGTACCACCTTGCCGCGGGGATTTGGAAATGGGGTGGATTCATGAATGGCGTTGATGCCACGTTCATCAATCGTCCACAAATATTTCGTCTTTTTATCACCGTATTCGCCAAGGATCACGTCATCAAAACGGTTTGATGTTTTTGATTGCAAGCCGTGTGTTGCATCAACTAAAACGTCTTCGTTGGTCTGGAGTACGACTGCAGGTTCGCGCAAGGAACCTGTTCCTCGATTGGGGGCCGAAACTGCCAGCGAATCAAAGATGGGGTGTTCCACGACAGAAAGACCATAACGAGAGCGAAAACTGATTCGCAAAGAATGCTTCTTCCAGTCAGGGCGTCGGCTTTCATAACCCGCTAGGCGTAATCCACAGGGTGCTTGAAAGCCTGGGTTGTCTTGGTGCGTCAGAAGTTCCATGACAGCCGGAACCTCCCATTCATGACCGCGATTCCACGGATTCGAGTAGATACCGTCTTCCCCGAATACGGCTGCATTGGGCGCGACTACCGAAACCAGAGGCAGTGTTTTGATTGCCGTTTTGATCTCAGCTGCATGCGTCGTTGTTATCCGAGGATCCATCTCGTAATCAGCTTCACTTTTATTCCACTTGTTGGGAAATCCAGCTGGGCTGTCTGACTGATGCACCAGTTCATCGATCTGAAGATAACTGCGTGTGAGTACAGTTGAATTGAACTGAGCTTCTTCGAACGCACGTGCTCGAATTACCGTCGTGTGATTGATGGTGATCGGTAGATGATAAATTTCGCCGTTGTGTAACTCGGGAATACTTCCATCAGTGGTGTATCGAATGACCGCATCCGGAGTATCGCATGTCAGAGTGATCGTGAATTCATGTTCGAATAGGCATGATGCTCTTGAACAGACAACTGAGTTGGTGAACCCGACTGCGACAGGTGCGTTTTTTGCAAGTGGCGTTGGATACGTCAGTGGTTGCGGTTTTTCGGAAGACGGACCGTACGAAACACCGTGTGACGCATCGGGCATTCCAACGGTGATCGATTGTTCGAGTGTCGTTTGGTCTGGTCTTACCAGATGAAGTGACTCACCGGACTTCGAGAGGCGAAAGTTGGTGTGGATTTCTTCTTCATCAACGAAGTCGAGACCGGAGGCAAATATGAGTACTCGTTCATCGGGTGAGAGAATCAGTTTGGGGATTTTCCATTTTCCCAGCTCATCAAGCTTGTCGGTCAGGTACCAGCCCGTAGCGTTGAATGGTTTGTCCCCAGGATTCCAGAGTTCAATCCAGTCCGGGCAGCCGCCTTCCCAATCGATGACTTCGCCGGCGTTTGATGCCTGCACCTCTGTAATCACCAAGCGACTGGATTCGTTTGGGACCGAGGGTGTGTTGGTTGTGGGGTGGACTATGTGAGGGTGTGTGCGGAAGTTCGCACCAAACGTGGTTTTTTCTACGACGGAGTTAAGGCGTGCTTTGTTCTTCAGAGCCTCTACCCTTGTCGTCACGTCTGTCGGGTCGAGTGTCGCGAGATTCAGGTATTGGATTACCACAGCACGTGCGCCGAAGAATTCTGCAGCTGCGATGACGCCGATCAGAACGGCGGCGTAGAGGCACCCATGCTGGCAGACCGAACTGATGCTGCGTTTGCGTACGGGGGCATCCGTTGACTGGTGCTGGTCACGATGGGAGCCCTCTTCGCTCATTGTTTGGTGCCTGTTCCGTTTCTGGGGATCGGAAGTGGTTAGCAGAAGCACGCCGAAATGGGGATCGCCGTGTCGTTAGGTGGGTGAGGCGTTGTACGCACCTCGCTGGGCAGGTGGGCAACACTTCTGTAAGTGCAACTCTACGACATACCAAAACTGAAGGCTTTGTTGTGGGGCAGGTTATGCCGTATTTGCAGGCACCTAGGCAGAATAAAATGGCAGGAACTCGATGGAACGGCCTCAGTTGGACATTGGTTCACTGCTTTTTGGTCTCAGCGGCAGAGGCAGTAGCGGTGGGACGCAGGGTGATTGTCCGCAGGTCCATTAGCCAGCCTGTGATCTTCTCTTCTGCTCCGAACCGAACGGAACTCGTTCCCTGGGTCAGGTCAACGGTTCCGATATTGAGTTCGCGATACTCATCCCAGCTTCCTGTGCTGGCAACCGTTGCTCGCAATATTTGGTTCGAGCAGTTGAGGCGACAAGTGTTCTTGTCAGCAACTTCGGGGCAGGCGTAATCAACAAGAACTTCATATTCGCCACTTGCTGGAACTTCAATTACCCACTTTACAAACTCATCGGCTTGATTCCAGAATCCGATGTTCCCATAAGTTTGTTCAAAGCGAAATTGCTCACCATGCATCTGGCATGTTGCCGCTGACAAATGCAGTGATCCATCTGCTTCCGCTTTGATGGTAACAGGCGCGTTGCCTGGTTGCGGAGAAAAGGCGTGAGAGTCGGATGCCTCCACCCCGTTGTTAATAAACGCAATCAGATGGCTCATCTGGTCAGGGGTGATGTTTTTCTCCATGCCTTCGGGCATGAGGGACTGTCCCGTTGTATGGAGTCGTTCGATATCACTGCGAAGAACTGTTTTCGTTTTTCCATCCGTCAACCGCATTTCGATTGCGGTGCTTGTCTCTCCAGCAATGATTCCGGCGTGCACTACTCCATCGAATGTAAGCACGCTGTAGCTGACATACTTGTCTTCAACCGCTGCGCCAGGGTCAATGATGGCTGTCACTAACGCATTAATCGATCGGTTCTTCAGTGTTGTCAGGTCTGGCCCAACTTTGTTTCCAATGCCCTTGAAATGGTGGCAGGTGCCACAATGCTGCGTGAAAATTTGCTTCCCTGTTGCCATGTCGCCGTTGTGGGATATCAATGATTGATATTTGCTGATGAGTTGTGACCGTTCTTCTGATGTTTGTGTAGAGTCAAACAGTTCTTTTGCCTCTGCTTGAAGTTCTTTGTCAACATGGCTGATAAGTCTTTGTTGATGCACCAAGCCAATCGAGTTGATGGGTATTGTCTTTGTTCTTATTGCTGAGAGCAGATCCTTGGTTGTTGATTTTCGGGATGTCAAACTTTCAACTGCAGCAGTTCGTACGGTTGGGCTCATGGCTGTGAAGCGTTTTAAGATTTTCTGTGGGTGTGAGGGGGTGAGAACTTTTGTGGTTGCAGTCTGTATTTCGATCGGTTCTGTGATTGATAAGAGTTCGAGTAGTGATTCAGCCTGGTTGGCGTTGTGTCCCGATAATTCAATTGCCGCGATCCGTACGCTCATTTCAGTTTCATTGTTGGTGGCAGTGATCAATGCCTGTGCCAATGTTTGGTTAATTCGAGCCAGTGTCTGCTGCGGCATTTCATTTTTTTGGTTATCAATGAGAATGAGTATCGATGCGAGTGAACGCATGCTGGCGATGGATTCAGGGTCCGATTCCAGCTGTTTCAAAAGCTCACTCACCACATGGGTCAGGAATGGCACGTTGTCCATACGTGATGCCATCTCGAGGATGGTTGGTCGGAACGACTGGGCGATAACAGGATGTTTTGAGATCGCGGCATAGAAGGAAGTCAAGTTTTCGCGGTTCAGCGAACTTACAATAGCAGCCTGCAGGTATGGGGCGTCTCTCGCATGCATTGCTACTGCTGCAAGCGCTGCGACACCGTGGTCCCCCGTCGCGGCTCCCAGAGAGTAGGCGAGTTGCATGAGCACCATGGGGTCGTCGTCGTTGGTGCTTTGTTCAAGATTCTGCAGCAGTTCCTTGGCAGGAGATTCTGCGGATGAGATGTGGGTTTCGGTAAGTCGGATTGCATGGCGGCGAACCGTGGGTGAGGTATCGCTGAGTGCGGCTGTTAACAATTTCGGTGTCGGTAGAGTGATGCCAGCCAGCGTGCACAGAGCATGCAGTCTCCCCATTTCCGATTTCGAGTGTACTGTCAAATGCTTGAGTTTGTCTGTGACTGCAAAGTCTCGTCTTGTCACAAGTTCTTGTTGAGCCAGATCACGAACTCGCCCATTACTGGAATTCAGTAGATCAGCGACGCTGGATGAGTCAAGTGTGTTGAGCTTGGCGATGGGACGTGGTGGGGTGTCAGTGGGGAACACTCGATAGATTCTTCCACGATCATGCCCAGCACGCAGGAAGAGTTCTTTCTCTCGTTGATCGTCTATCCATTCAGGATGCTCGATGACAAGGCGATACATGTCGACGATCCACAATGCCCCATCGGGACCTGTTGTGACGGTGGCTGGTCGGAACCAGCTGTCGGTTGACGCAAGGAATTCGCGATCCGGGATTTCGTTGGGGCGTGTACTCTGGAAAGAAACGCCGTCAGCGGTCAGTTTTCGCCGGTGAACGAGATTGTGGACGGGGGCACACGTGAACGTGTCACCAAGATAATCGGCGCCCAACAGGTTGTCTCGGTAGACCATGGTGCTGCAGGCAGATGTGAATTTGTGACCGGTTCCAGCAGCAGGTGGGCGGTATCCTGACCAATGACTGAGCACACGTGAGATTGGAAAAAGTTGAGTGTTATCGACGCGGGCGATGTCACGTCGCGGTGCCGGTGTTGCGACGAATGGATTGCGGCGCATGTAATGGTCTGAAAGCACAAAGTGCCGGACTGGCAACGGGTTGCTGCAGCCAAACCAATTTCCATGATCATCGCGGTGCCTTCCAAACTGGGTGCGTCCGGTTTGTAAATCAATTTCGCCGAGGTCGGGAAGGATTCGCAGATCCTGACCACCCAGGTTGACGCGTTTGCCTGTTTTCAGTGATTCAACATTGCCACCGCTGTCACCGTTGGCGAGATAGATCCAGTTATCGAGTCCACGTTCAAATCCATTGACGCGGTGTTGCTGATTGCCTTCACCAAAGCCCCGGTACAGCTCTTCGATAATTTCAGCTCTGCCATCGTGGTCTCGATCAGCAGCAAAGAAAATGCTGGGAGCGGCACTGACAATGACGCCATCTCGCCATGCCATGACCCCCGTGGGGTAGGGAATGTTGTCCAGAAATAGCGTTGACGAATCATACTTACCGTCTTCGTTTGTGTCTTCCAGATAACGTACTCTTCCTCCAGGTTGACCACGGTCGTCCATGCCCAGTGGATAGTCCGCCATTTCGACGACCCACAGTTTGCCATCAGCGCCCCAGTCGATCGCCACAGGGTCCATCACAAGTGGCTCGGCAGCTACTAATTCAACTTTGAATCCCGATTGAACTTCGATCGAACCAAGTGAGTGTTCGGGAGTTCTCGGTCCCGGTTCGGTTTTTCCGAGCAACTGCGAAAAAGATCGACGATCCACTCCATCTGGCAGGCGATTGGTGTTCTCGTTCTGAACCCACATGTGCTGTCGGGCAAACCAAACGCCATTGTTGGTGCCATTGCGAACGATCAATGGGATGTCGTCCACTTCCTCGATTTTGCGCGAGTAAAGTCCTGTCTCCGTGTCAAACAATTGTATGCCCGAAAGCTTTCCGTTACTGAAGATGACGTCATCATTTCCATCCTCGTCCAAGTCGACAAAACGCACCCCATTGTCATTGCCATCAAGATTAACCAGAGGGGCAGGAAACGGACCCGCCTCGACCCACTCGCCCTGCTCATTGATCCGCATGATCATCTTTTGCTTTTCATTGGCAACGATGATCTCTGTTGTGCCATCATCATCAATGTCACGCAGGCGAACACCCTGGTCGATTCCACCGATTGATGTTGCAATGTTCATTAAAGAATTGGGTAATGTCTGGCGTTTGAGTTTGCCATCGGAAAACTCATAGGTGGCTTTGTCCTGATCGTGGTTGACGAGGATTGAAAAGCTAGACTTCGGTGTGAGTCTTCCTATTTGTGCTCCGTGGTTAATGCGTCGTTGACCATCACCAGATGTGAACGTCACTTCATGTTTGGTCGATCGCCATTGTTGGTGTGCTGGCTGCCAAACACGCATGGTTTGTTTGCTCTCGTTGCCGATCAGGACGTCGAGGAATCCATCGTCATTCACATCTGCAATGCGTACTCCATTGTCTTCGCCGTTGTCTGGTGAGCGGAGCGGTTGGTCGACGAGCAGGTTTTGGTTGATCCGATCCATGCAGTCTTTGAAACTGAGGAACTTGACCCGTTTGCCGTACTTGTTGTGCGCGTAGTCAATCAATTCGATGATCTGATCATTACGGATCCACCCGTGAGGATGGAACACCAGATTGAACATGCCTTTTTTGATCACAGTCGCATCGAGTGCTGATTTCATGTCAGCGACCGTGATCGGATTGTTGGGTTGGTGTAGGTTTTGAGCCTCCCAATCGCTTGGAACCATGCAGGGAAATTGCCAGCACAATTTCCCAATCACATAGGGATAAGGATAGTTTTCAATTGTGTTTACAAACGAGGGAAAGGGGATGTACTTCTTCATCTTAGGGTTGCCATCGCTGTCGATGACGAGGTCTTTTGGCAGTTCTGGGTCCCGGCTGTTGAACACATTGAAGACACTGCTGTCAGCTTGCAGGTAATTTCCCTGGGGCGTTCGTCGATTGAATATCTCGCTCCATAGACGCGGGCTGGGCGTGTTGCGTGAATCACAGCAGGGTGTTCGAAAAGCAACCGGACGATTTCCGCGGATTGAAGCCATCAGGTCGACGCATCGATCGTAAGTAGATTTGGCGGTGTCGAAGTGATCACCCTGTAAACAGGGGCAGGGATGGTCAACTGTGTGAACCTCGATGGATAAGCCTTCGTTGATCCACTGTTGCAGTTGCGGATCTTCTGGATTCACATTGCAGGTCATGATACTGACTGGTGCCCGACCCTGAATGGTTTTGAGTCTTTGCAGAATTGGCCGCAGATAGGCTTCATACAATGCTGGATCACGCATGTCATCGATCGCCAGCGTGACAACTGCATCGACACCTGATTCACCAACCCATTGAGGGGTAATCAATTTTGGAAATTTGGTGCCCGGGTAGTAGGGCTCGGAATACTCGGCCAGATAGCTGTGCGGGTTATCTGCGGAAACTGGTTGTATGCGTTCGCTGGATAGGTACAGGCAGATTGCAATGATCAAACCAAGGGTCAGTTGCTTAGAACTGGTGTTCATCAGTTGCCTCAAAACGATTGCTGGTTGGTGGCACATTCATCCGTTTTGCACGAAAATGCACTGAATGTGAACTCTGATTGTACAGAATGCGGAACTGGATTTTTGGCCCAGTGCGTTGTTCTGCTATACTGTGTTCCGTCAGAGCCAATGCTTCGACTGCCTCCCGCCTCCCATTCTAAATCAGGTATTCCAGTCGATGAGAACCTGCCTCTCGTGTGTTTTTACCACTCTAATTGTGTTGATGTTTGGTTTTGTCTCAGGCATCACCAACCGCGTGAGTGCTGAAGAAGGCTCTGAGTTTGAACAACAAATCGCGGCTACGAATCCTGTGGCCCATTGGGCGTTCGGTGATTCAGCTGCTTTAGGTGACGGTGCCAAGCTGGCCCCCGGTCCAAGAGGCCCTGAACACTCTGGGTTTTCGACTGGAAACATGGGGGTTGCTTTAAAGGGAGGAACACATGTTGTGGTTCCAGATGAGGGCATTGAGTCGCGATTTGATTTTGACCATGGAGATTCATTCTCGGTGGAGGCTATGGTCAATCCAATCGAGCTGAAGGGGTACTCGGCAATTTTGACGAAGGGCCGGACCTCCAATGCGGGATTTCCAAGTGATAACCAAAACTGGGCTGTTCGACTCACATCTGTGGGGGGGCAGGCAGGAGTGAACTTCCTGTTCCGCAGTCGAGCGGGTGACCATGGATCCGCTGATTGGCATCGTTGGACCAGCAAGGAAGGATTTGTTGTCGGATCGGGTTGGCATCATGTTGCCCTTACCTACACCTTTGGAAAACCGGAATCGATCCGGGCCTACATTGACGGCAATGAGGTCAAGGGGCAGTGGGACATGGGGGGCGCAACAACCGCTCCACCTGTGGTCGACGATGATGAAGTCTGGTTGGGATCGACAATGGGAGGCCACCCGACCAATTCTTTTCATGGAACGCTGGACGATGTCGCGTTGTACAGGCATGTCGTTCCAGAAAAAACATTTAAAAGCCGCTTCAAGTACATTCCACCTCCGTTGGTGCTGCCCGATCCCAGTCCCGGTGTCTTGCAGGTCAACATGCATGGGCCCTTGAGCAGCGATGGATCTTTTCCAAATGATCCAGGTAAGCCGCTCGTTGCGTGGCAGCAGGCAGAGTTGGGATTTCTGCGACTGCCACTCAAATACAACGACTGGGGGATCCGTGAAGACTGGGGGACCGCCGTGATGGTTCGGGCTGTCACCGAAATTGAGTTGGAAGCTGGTGAGTACGAGTTCTTGCTCAGAAGTCGCACCGCGACCAGATTGTTCATCGATGGGGAGCAGGTTGTTTCATTGCCCAAGCAGAAACGCGGCGGTGGTGCGCACAATCAAGTGAAGCCAATCCCTGATGTTGTGCGACCGAACATGCGACCCTCTGCAATGGATGATGTTGAGAAACTCATTTCATTTTCAAG
>Ga0315322_10001561_pt1 | contig 17777 bp, 13 predicted proteins | sample M110021515metaG_FD_203461 | JGI IMG/M metagenome (GOLD analysis project Ga0315322, IMG submission 203461) | Ammonia-oxidizing marine archaeal communities from Monterey Bay, California, United States - M1 100m 21515 | ecosystem: Environmental > Aquatic > Marine > Intertidal zone | place: USA...
AACACCTGGCACCTGTGCTGATTCAGCCAGCAGACCCGAGCAATTAGGAGCCCTCGCGCCCCCCGGAGCGCAACGATGAGGTTTCCATGGCACTCCCGTCGATACCTGCACACTGGTCCACCGCGCGGGACGCACTCGTATCCGTAGAAGCCGTGCTGGCAGCGCTCGTCACCTTTCGCCGCGACTTCGGCGCCCTGCTCCACATCGACCCCTCGGCCTTCGGGCACGTCGCCTCCCACGGTCTCACCGGCAGCGTCGAGACTCTGTCGGGAGTGGCGGCGGCCCTCCATGAAATCGGCGACGGTCCCGCGCCCTTCCTCCCAGAAGCACTTGTCGAAGAAGTCCGTCACACCGTAGCTCTGCGCGAAACACTCCAGCGTGCGTTGCCCGACGGGGTTGCAGCCGCGCTCGACGAAGTGGCCCCCCCATCGACCGTCAGCTGGACAGGAACGCCACCCGCACTCCCGTCCCACTTTCAACAACAGACCGGCGTCCGAGCCCCCGTTCTCGGTGTGCGTAGGGGCCTGCGAGGCTTGGTCCGAGGCGCCAGCGCAGACCACCTCGCCATCATCAGCCGGCAGGTCGCCCCCGCCGATGCCAACGCCCGACGCGCAGGTCTGGAGCAGGCCGTGCTCACCACGCTGTCGGACAGGAGCCAGGTCGATGGCATCGCGTGGATGCTCACTCCCGAGGCCCATGTGTTGCTCGACATGCTGCTGGCACACGACGGTGAGCTGCCCCTGGCGCGTCTGTCGAGTCGCTGGGGACCCCGTCTCGAGACCTGGCGCTGGAGCGACCACGGCCCTCTGGCCGCCTTGGAGTCCCTGGGACTCGCATTTGTCGGCAAGGACAAGAAGGCCGGCGACCTGCGGGTCGTGGTGCCCCCCGACGTGTGCCGCGCCCTGTCGACAGGCCCCCGCTCCTCCCCTGGCAGCATCGTGGTGCAGGTCGCCCTCAACGACATCGAGCCCACCATCTTTCGCAGCATCCGGCTGCAAGCCAGCGCCACCTTCGCCGACCTTCACTTCGCCATCCAAGCCGCCTTTGGGTGGAACAACGCCCACCTCTTCGAGTTTTCGGCCCTCGACTCCATCGGACACACCGTGCTGGCCGGCATTCCCGTTCAGGACGACTTCAGCCCACTCGCCCCAGATGCCCGCCGGGTGACCGTCGGCGCGACTCTGCAGAAAGTGGGAGACGCCTGCTCCTATCTCTACGACTTCGGCGACAGCTGGTCCCACACCGTGTTGCTCTCGGAGCGAAGTGACCGACCCATGCGCGGCCATCGCCGGCTGCTCGACGGCAACCGCAGCAGTCCGCCCGAAGACTGCGGTGGTGTGTCCGGCTACGCTCGCTTGATGAGCCTCCTTCAGCACCCCGCCCACCACCCCGAGCTGGTCGAGCAGCTAGAGTGGCTGGGCAGCTGGCGGCCCGACGCCTTCGACCTCAACTCAGCGCGCGACACCTTCGACATGTAGGTTCTTCATGGAGTCGTGGCCCGCATCGGGCTGGCCTCTTGCCCTGCGGCGACAACTATGGCGCCCGATCCCGGAGCCCCATGTCCCCACCCTCCCGCGCCAACGACACACGTGTCGACTTCAAGCGCCTCGCCACCTTCGGCACCAGCACCATGCGCGCCGCCCGCCTAGTCTGGAAGACCGACAAGCGGCTGTTTGGGGCTCTTGCCGCCTTCACCGTCGTCGCTGGCCTGCTGCCCGCCGCCATTGCCATCGTCGGTCAGAACATCGTCGACAGCGTCATTCTTGCCTCCGAAACGGGCCTTGTCGCCGACCGCTGGACCGCCTTGTCTTGGGTGGGCATTGAAGGCTTGCTCATGGCGTCGCTGGCAGGGGTGCGCCGGGCGGACGACGTGAGTCGGAGCCTGCTGCGGGCGCTCTTGGGACACCGCGTCAATGTGCTCATCATCGACAAGGCGCGTCAGCTCGATCTTGCACAGTTCGAAGACTCCACCACCTACGACCGCATGACCCAGGCTCGCCGCGGCGCCTCCAGTCGACCACTCTCGCTGGTCCAGCGCACCTTCGGCATCGCCCGCAGTGTGCTGTCCATTGCCAGCTTTGCGGTCCTGCTCGTCTCCTTTTCACCACTCGCAGTCGGCCTGCTCGCGCTCACCGCCCTCCCCGCCTTCTTTGTCGAGACGCGCTTTGCCGATCTGGGCTTCCGCCTGTTCACCTGGAAGTCCCCCGAAAAGCGCATGCAGAACTACCTGGAGATCGTGGTCAGCCGCGAGGACTACGCCAAGGAAGTGCAGCTGCTCGGCCTGGGTCCGATGCTGGTGGGCCGCTACGACCAGGTCTTCCGCGACGTGTTCGGTGAGGAGGCCAACCTCATCGTGCGGCGAGGCGTGTGGGGCTACCTCGTGAGCCTGGCCTCCACCATCGCGCTCTACGGCACCTACGCTTGGATTGCAGTCTCAGCGATGGCCCAAGCCATCACGCTGGGCCAGATGACCATGTTCCTCGCGGTCTTCCGACAGGGGCAGAGCGCGTTTTCCGGCATGCTGCGCGACCTCGGCGGAATGTACGAAGACAACCTGTATCTCGACAATCTATACCAGTTCCTTGAGACCGAGATTCCCGCCTGGGACGGCACCGCGACCAAGGGCACCCAGCCCGGCGACGGCGTGCGATTTGACGACGTGTCCTTCACCTACCCAGGGGCCATCGAGCCAGCCTTGAGTGGGGTGAGCCTTCACATTCCTCCCGGTCGCAAGCTCGCCCTCGTGGGCCACAACGGCAGCGGCAAGACCACGCTCATCAAGCTGCTCACCGGTCTGTATCGTCCGAGCTCCGGGCGCATTCTGCTCGACGGCCGGATACTCCAGGAGTGGGACCGTGAGGCGCTTCAGGCTCGGGTGGGCGTCATCTTCCAGGACTTCGTGCGCTATCAGTTCACCGTGGGAGACAACATTGGCGTGGGCGACCTGCCACACATCGAAGACGCCGAGCAACGCGCCGAAGCCGCGGACAAGGGCATGGCGGCACCCTTCATCGAGTCGATGCCCGCGCAGTACGACACCCAGCTGGGACGGTGGTTCAAGGACGGCCGCGAGCTGTCGGGAGGTCAGTGGCAGAAGATTGCGCTCAGCCGGGCCTTCATGCGCGGCGAAGCGGACATCCTCGTGCTCGACGAGCCCACCAGTGCGATGGACGCCGAGGCGGAGGCCGAGATCTTCGCGAGAGTGCGGGCGCTGGCCGACGACAAGCTCGCCATCCTCATCAGCCACCGCTTCAGCACCGTGCGCATGGCCGATGAGATCGTGGTTCTCGACGAAGGCCGCATCACCGAGCAGGGCGACCACCACAGCCTCATGGCCGCCAAGGGCCAGTACGCCCATCTCTTCGAGCTCCAGGCGGAGGGCTACCAGTAGACCCATGCGGTAGCGTGGCGCATGTTCCGCCCCCCAAGCCAGAAGCTCCGCCAAGAGCTCCCTGTCCTTGGCGGTCTTGCATTGGGTCTGGGCCTGCTATGGTGGCGGGGACATGCGCTTGTGTTGGATGGTCGGGTGGCCGGCTACCACTGGCCCGACTGGATGTATGGCGCGCTGAACCACGCCCACGGTCGCCACTCGATGCTCGACCCGTTTCGCCAGCCTCTCCACAGCGCGTTGGTGGGCTTTCTTTCCGAGTGGACCGGCTTCCTCGACGCCGCCTTGCTGGTCGCGGGGCTGAGCATGTCGTTGGTCGTGCTGGCAGCGGGTCTCACCGGTCGCTGGGTGGGAGGACCCTGGACCGGTGCGCTGGCGGCTGCCGCGGTGCCCTTGAGTCCCATCGCCACCTCGGGAAGTCGCTGGGGCACAGGCTATCCGCTGCTCACGGGGGCCCTGGCCATCGCCATTGCGCTGTCGGTTCGGGCCGCACAGAAGGGGGGCGGGTGGACTCTCGCGGCCGGTGGGGCGGCGCTGGTAGCGACAATGGCGGATGAGCGCGGGCTGCTGCTGCTCCTGGTGATGTCCCCACTCCTGGGCTGGCGTGCGATTCGGGGATGGACGGGGCGTCTCACGCTGTTGGTGGTCGTGGTGGGGGCTTGGACCGGTACCCAAGCGGCCCCTTGGCTCGGTCAGGAACACTCCCTGTCCTCTCAGCAAAAGCGGTCCATCCAGACCCGCGTGGTCGCCCGCTGGGCCACCCAAAACAAAGACAAGCCCCTCGTGGAGGCCTGTCAGAAAGTCCCTCAGGAGGTGCTGCTCACACCGAGCTACCTGACCACGCCCTGCGCGGCGCATGTGCTCCGAAACAACTTCCAGCGCGCCATTCCCGCCACATCCGCTTGGCCTCTGTGGGCGCTCATCCTGGGCCTGCTTCTGCTCGTCCGGCCCCGCTCTATCCGCCGCAGCCCCCAAGCCGCCCTGCTCGGCATCGGCATCGGCATCGGGGTGCTCGCCACCGCCATCTGGACCCCCCTGCCGGCCCGCTACCAGCTCGTCTACACCGCATTTTCGGGCCTGCTGGTGCCCCTCGCCATCGGCCCCTCACTGCGCGGCACCTCGCTTCGGCTGCGCGCAGGGGTCCCCATCGCCGCGCTCGCGGTCGTCTGGCTGCTTGATCCCCACGACCACGAGCTTCACCCCATCCGGGGCATCGACGCCCGCTGGCTGCAGCCTGCCGACATCGCCGAGGCCGTCCGCCGCGTGACCCCTCCGTCTCATCGAGTCCGCGATTGTGCAGGCACCTACTCCGAGCTGGCCCTGCTCCCCGACCACCAGAGCGCGACCGGCCCCGAGCTGTCCATTCCCAATGCGGCCCCCTGCTTGAGCTGGATTCAGGGCACGTCTCCCAGAGTGCTGGTCGTGCGACGCGGCAAGACCCTTCCGGGCCGTCAGGGACAGGTCGACATTTCCCAGGCGGTCGCCGAGTCGGAGGGGTGGCGCCATGTCGACACTGCGGCGGGCGTGGAGATCTGGATGCGGCCGTGAGCCGGGGAGCTACCGCCCCAGCTCGGCATCCACCGCAGCTTGAGTTTCTGCGGCGAGCGTCTGCACCTTGGGCTCGTCGGGCAGCAAGCGAGCCGCCGGGGCAATGGTGCGGCGGGCCTCCGCGTTGCGTCCCACCTCCAGCAGCCAAGCCGACAGCAGCATGCGCACCGGCAGGTCGTAGGGCGCGAGCCGCAAGGTCTCGTGGAGTGCGTCGATGGCTCGCTCCGCCTCACCTTGCCGCCACAGCACCTCAGCGAGCACCAAGTGGGCCCAGGGGTCGCCCGCGAGGTCACTCATCGCCCCCTCTACTTCTTCGAGGGCATCTTCCACCCGGCCATCTTCGAGCAGCATCTCCGCACGCGCGACCGACAGCTCGGCGTGGTCGGGGTAGAGCACCAGTGCCGTCATCGCGCGCTCCCAGGCCAGCTCCGACTCTCCCATCGCACGCGCCGTCCGCACCTGGCCGGCCATCGCTTCGGGGCTCATCGGCTGCAGGGCGAGGGTCTCCGTGAACCACCCATCGGCCTCGGTCCACTCCGCGCGGCTGGCATGAATGCCGGCGATGTGGAGGGCGATGGTGCTGCTGGGCGCGCGCTGAAAGAGGTCCACAAATCGGTGGAGGGCCTCTTCCTGGCGACCCTGGGACAGCAGCAAAGACGCGCGCAGGTGGTCGACGCCCCAGGTGCCCGGCATGTGGGCTTCGAGCACAGCCAGCTTCTTATCGGCCAGCACAAACCGCCGGGCCCCCATCGCCTGACGCACCTGCCAGGTGAGTGGAATCACATCGATGACATCGCGGGGATCGACATCGCCCGCCTCTGCGGTGGGGTCTCCACCGATGTAGCCAAGGGCCTGAAGCAGTGCGAGATCATCTCCGTCGAGCGTGGCCTCAGGCGCAATGACCTCGTCGAAGCCCGCCTGCACCAGACCCAACCTCCGGGACCAAGGCTCCAGGTCGGTGCGCACGTCGGGGATGGGCAACACTTCGCTGCCCACGAAGGGGTAGAACGCACCTCGGCTGCCTTCCATGTAGCGACCCGAAGCGTCGGTGAGCGCGTACAGCGGCGACAGACCCAGCGAGAACTGAGCGGTCAGCGCCTCGGACCAGGTCTCCTGAGTGCCTCCGTCGCGCAGGTCGCGCCCCATCACCTCGGGGTGGACCTCCAAGCCCGCCAGAGCAAGCAGGGTGGGTGCAATGTCGATGTGGCTGACCGGGTGGTCGACCCGCATGCCTGGCTCCACCCAGCTGTCGTCGAGGCCACGCGTGCGCACGATGAGGGGCACCCGGATGGTGCCGTCGTGGAGCAGAAAGCCGTGGGTCTGCTCGCCGCCGTCGCCGAGGCCTTCGCCATGGTCCGAGGTGATGAGCACGATGCTGCGTGGATGTCGGGCGTCCCACCACTGGAGAAGTCGCTCCACCTCGGAGGCGGCGTAGGCAATCTCCCCGTCGTAGGGACGGCCGGGGTGGGCGTTGGCAAAGCGCGAGGGGGGGTCGTAGGGCCAGTGGGCGTCGAAGAGGTGCACCCACGAAAAGACCGGACCGGGCTCGATGTCGTCGAGCAGCTCAAGAGCGTCGTCGATGACTTCGCCGGCGCGTCGCTCGTCTCGCCAGTCGCGCTGGGTGGGCAGGCGGGGCAGAGGGTCGTGGTAGAGGTCGAAGCCCTGTCCGAAACCCCAGCGACGAGAGGTGGGGAATGCGCTGGTGAAGGCCGCTGTCGACCAGCCCGCCTCGCTGAAGCGCTCCGCGAGCGTGACCGCATCCTCGCCCAGGATGAAGTCGCCATTGTCCCGCACGCCGTGAGATGGTGGGGGACGGCCGGTGAAGATGGAGGAGTGGCTCGGGATGGTGAGCGGGCAGGTGGAGTAAGCCCGCGTGAAGACGACACCCTGTTCGGCCAGCTGATCGTAGATGGGGGTGTCGGCGAGAGCGTAGCCATAGGGCGACAGGTGGTCGGCGCGGGTGGTGTCGAGTGTGATGAGCAACACGCTGGGACGGTCATCGTCTGCCGAGCTGCTCACGCGATCTGGAGCGGCGTCGCAGCCGGGTAGTCCGACCAGCACCCATCCGGCCACAAGCCCAGGAGAGAGTCGCGTCACGTCCACCTCCTGCACCCAGTCTGTTCCAGCCCGCAGTGCGGTGCCATGTCATGGCCTTGCAGAGCCGTCCTCCTCACGCCGGTCCCAGCAGGTCCGCGAGCAGCTCCCCGAGCGCTTGATGGCCCACTGCAGAGGGGTGGATCGGGTCGTGGAAGAGCACGGGCAGGGGAACGGGCAGCACGCGGTCCTGGGGCACACGGTCCTCCACGCATATGGCCTCCACATCGTCACTATTAATCGCCACAGCCACCATCATCTCCCCTACCGCCGTGGGGCTGCGCAGGCCCAGAAGGTCGGTGTCGCGCGCCCGCTGTAAGAGGGCGAGGTCCAGGCTCTCCATCCCCGCCGCGTAGTCTCTGGAAGGACAACGAGAAGGGCCGCATGTGGAGTCGACGGGCGGCATCGACAGATCGCTCATTGGCGCCATCAACACGAGGTCCAGATCGGCCCTCTGGGTCAAGTGGACCATTCGCGCAAGGTTCTGGTCGAGGTGCCGCAGAGTCGTCTGCCAGGCCGTGGGGCTCAGCGGCTCGAAGTCATCCACCCCGCCGATGCGGCGCACATCTCCGACCACCGGACGAACGGCGAGAGAGAGCTGCGTGTAGAGCTGGAAGTGGCCGAGGGCAGACTGCAGATGGGCCGCAAGCCCCGCAGATACGGTGCCATAGCGATGCTGAAAGCGCGCATTGCCGAAGTCGTTGTGGCCGGCGTAGACCACCACGGTCTCCAGGTCGGGGACCGCCTCACGGTGGGCCAACAGGTCTGTGAGCACCTCGACAAGGTCGTGGCTGTCGAGTCCGGGGGATCCAAGGTTCGCGACGGGGATCCCGAGCTGCCGACCGGCCACCGCAGCGAACTCGCCCCCACGCTGTAGACCGGGGGTGCCGCCGTGCACCGAGCTTCCGCCAAGCACCACCACGACGGTCGCTTGCGGGATCCGTCGCGCATCGGTCTGGTAGGCCGGCCACAGGCCATCGCCGCGCGGCTCCAGCCACACGTCGTGCTCGCCAAGCGCCTTGTACACCCGCACCGGTGGAGGAGGAGGTCCCAGAGCAAGCCGCAGCACCCCCTCCACGGTCCCCAGCAGAGCCAGACCCACGGCCACGGCTCCGAGACGCTGGCCCCAGCTACCCACGAGGTCTACCCATGGCGCCACCGCGCGAGCGCTGACCGGGCCAAGGCGCCCGCGAGCCGAATGGGAGTCACGGAATGAGGGGCCGCGAGCTTTCCCGACTCCCACCGGCGCAGCGCCTCGCTCCGACGCAGCTTGCCGGAGGACGTGCGTGGCAAGGTGCCGGGCTCCAGTAGCTGCACGAGGTTGGGACGCAGGCCACAGGCCGCCTGAATGGCGCGAATGCAGTCGTCGGCCAGCCCTTCACGGGGCGTGCGGACCTCGACAAAGACCAGCAGCTGTTCGCCATCTTGGCTGATTCTTCCGACGGCGACCGCACAGCCGGTGCGCGCACCCTCGACGTCGTCCACTGCGCGCTCAATGTCCTGAGGCGCATGGTTGCGGCCCCGCAGCACGATGATGTCCTTGCCGCGCCCGGTGACGACCAGCTCACCGTCATAAAGAAAGCCCAGGTCGCCGGTGTCGAGCCAGCCGTCCACGATGGGTTGGGTGTCGCGGTCCAGGTAGCCCTGCATGAGCGATGGACCCGCCACATGCACCCGTCCGATGGCGGAGTCCGGCAGCACGCCCCCCTCTGCATCGCGAATCTCGACCGAAAATCCGGGCAAGGGAGCTCCCAAACGCGCCAGCTCCACGCCCCCTTCGTCGACTTCCTCAGCCCGTCCGCGCGCCAGCATCGTCCCGTCTACCCGCACCGACCGCCACGGCTTCGACATCTCCGAGAAGGTCACGGCCAAGGCCGCTTCCGACAGCCCATACACGGGGTTGAGCGCGGTCTCCCGCAGGCCATAAGGCGCAAAGCGCTCCGTGAAGGACCGAAGGTTGGCCGGGGAGATCGGCTCGGCACCATCGAGAGCGGCCACCCAGCGGGACAGGTCCACGCCGTCTAGTTCGCTGTCTTTGATGCGCTCCACACACAGCGCGTAGGCGAAGTCTGGAGCAGGCGAGATGGTGCCGCCGTACTTTGACAGAGCCCGCAGCCACAGCGCAGGACGGGCGAGAAAGGCCTCCGGAGGCAGCAAGGTGATGCTGGAGGGATGGTCGAGAGCCGGGAAGATGCAGCCAATGAGACCCATGTCGTGGTAGAGCGGCAGCCAGCTGACGCCACAGTGCTGATGACCAGCAGACTCTGGGTAGCGGTCGAGCAGCAGCTCCGCGATGGCCCGAGAGTTGGCCAGCACCTGCGAATGCGTGAGCGCGACAGGCTTGGGAGCGACTGTAGTGCCCGAGCTGAACTGCACCATCGCCAGCTCGTCGGGCACACCTTGGTGGATGACGTCCAGCGGTGTGGACGGCACCTTGGCCGCATCCAGCAGACCGCAGCGGGGCTGAACCCGGTCAAGCACCTGTCCCAGAACCCTCAGCACACGCGCACTTGCGACGATGGCCACGGCACTTGCTGCCTCCACCATGGCGGCGGTGCGATCGAAGTACTCGTCGAGACGCCCCAAGCGCACGGGGGGATACAGCGGCACAGGAACCGCACCCGCCAGCAGGCACCCGAAGAAGAGGTCCGCGAAGACCGGCTCGGTGGGAACCACGATGCACACACGCTCACCAGGGCGGACACCTGCCTCCACCAGCCCACCGGCCATCGCCAGGGCACGCCCTCGGATCTCTTCCCACGACAGCAAGGTGGCCCGCTCGCGCCGATCGACAAAGCGCATTCCCGCACCGGGGCGGTCGAGCTCGGCAGCGCGAGACAGGGCAGCTTGCAGAGTGGAGGTCATCGGACTCCAGGAGACTCGGCCGTGGGCGTACCCCGGAGAAGCCCACACTGTCGCGGGGATATCCTCGGAGCCGCACGGACCTCCTGCCCCAAGCCAACCCCTGATGAAGGGCTCAGCCGGTGCCCTCACCGTCCCATGCGTCCACCACCCGGGCCACCTCAGGAGGACCCACTCGAAACCGTCCGCTCTCCAGCGACAGCTCCAGGGGAACGTCGGGCCGAGTGAGCGCGAAGCGACACAGGCGGAGGGCTGACCGCAGCTCCCCGGCGTCTGAGAATCGTTTGGACATGCGCTTTTCGAGACATCGCATGACCGTCCACTCCACCGCAGATGGAATGCGCAGGTCCGGCTTGACCTGCGCAAAGGGCGGCGGCGGCCTCTTGATGTGGGCCAGCAGCGCGCGAGTGCCGGAGTAGCGGTGGAAGGGGGTGCGGCCCATGAGCATCCAGTACAACAAGATGCCCACGGAGTAGAGGTCGGTGCGTCCATCGACCTTGCTGCCGGTCGCCTGCTCCGGCGCCATGTAGCGGGGGGTGCCCAGGATGATCTCGGCCTGGGTCAGGTCGGCGCTGTCGAGCTGGTCCTGCACGATGCCGAAGTCAACCAGCCGCACGACCTCCTCGCCGGCGTGGTCGTCGCACACAAACACGTTGGTGTGCTTGATGTCGCGATGGATGATGCCCACGCGGTGCGCCTCAGCAAGGGCACGACACAGCTGCTCGGTCACATCGAGGGCGAGCGAGACCGAGATGCCTTTCTGGCGCGCCCACGCCTTCAGAGTGCTTCCGCGGATGTACTCCATCACCAGGAAGGGATGCCCACGGGCCACCCCGAAGTCGAGCAACGACACAATGTTGGGGTGACTCAATCGAGCCAACACACGGGCCTCACGCTCGAAGCGCTTGAGGTACATCGCCTTGTCGGACGCCGACTTTGGCAGCAACACCTTGATGGCCACGTCTCGGTCAAGGGAGTGCTGGCGGGCTTGGTAGACCTCGCTCATCGCGCCGGCTGCGATCTTGCGGAGGAGCGTGTACCGGCCCGCGAGCACGGCACCGACACCCACCACACGATCGGAGCCTGCACCACCTCCGCCACCGGAAGGGGGCTGCCCGGGGTCCGCCATCAAGCCTCCTTGGCCCGCCGAAAATTTGCACGTTGCGACGAGTAGCGCCAGGGACGAAGACCAAGAGTTTGCAACGGGGGTCCCGACACACCAGACATTGCTGTATCATCACACAACCTCATGACAACTCTAGCCATCGTCAGACAACGAGCCCCCGATTGGTCGAGACCCAACCCCTGCCGGCCACCCGCCTGACCGCGAAGACCTCTGTCGGGGTCCAACGAGAAGCCGTAGAGCCAAAGCACCTTGTGGCGCTTTCGGGAAAGGCTGCGGCGACGACGGTGCACCGACCCGACGCCACCTGGGTGGCCCTCTTCGGTCCCAGCCAAGGGCGTGACCTCAGCCCCTCCGCACTGCGCATCGCGGAGCAGACACTGAGCCAGGAGGTGGTCGAGCTCGACGCGCAACCCGACATATGCGCCATTTTGAAAGAGCTGGCAGCCCGCCTGGACCTGGCGCTGCGCGTCACCCATCCCAGCGGAGCTTTGCCGAGCGCTGGCGCACTGGTCGTCGCGCGCGTCTCGAAACACGGCGTCCACATTGCGGCCACCCGGGGCGGCTCCGCGGCCGTGCTCTCACCCGGTCTCTCACCCGGTCTCTCACCCGGTCTCTCACCCGGTCTCTCACCCGGTCTCTCACCCGGTCGGGGGGTCCAACTTGCCCATCCTAGCACTGCTGACACCGTGGCCCAGACCGTCGGCGGCGCCCTCCCCCTTCCACTGAGGGCGCCCCACCTCGGCCAGACCTGCCTGCCGCCACTCGAAGACGGGGAGCGCTTGGTGCTGTCGACCTGCCCCCTCGACCAGGTGTTCGGCGAGCGTGAGCTCCACGGTGTGATGGCCGCACGACTCCCCGGTACCGTGCCGGCCAAGCTGCAAGCTCTTGCCAAGCTCCGCGGGCATCCATGCCTCACCGCCACCCTCGTATGCAACCGTCCGGCCGGGGGTCCGCTCCGCCTGCCCGGGTCCCCTGCGCCCCGTCCACCCGAGCCGTCGCCTCAGCCCTACCAGACCGATCGCTCACCCGTCCGCACCGCCGAAGACCCCGAGGTCATGCTCGCGCCGTGGGAAGCCCCCACCCACCATGACGAGCCCGAGACCGACAGCTCGCCCACCTTGGCGCCCGCCATCGTGCCGCTCAACCGACCCCACACAGTCTGCGCGCTGGAGCGTGCGCGTCCACGCCGCCAAGGTCACCAGAGACTGCTCATCGTCAGCCGCACCGGCTGGCTCGACATCCCCGCCGGCCGCAAGCCTCCCCAGCCGCGTCCCCAGCAAGACGCCCCCCCCCCGCTCCCCCCCTCAAACGACCTCCACGCCCGCCTGCTCTCCCCCCTGCCCATCGCTGGCATGATCGGAGCTGCCCTCTCGGTGGCCCTGCTGATGTACTCGCTCAGCTGAGCAACATCCGCTGGCCTCAGCCCACCACCAGCACATGGCTGCCGAGCAGGTGAGGCGCCACGTCGTCGGCCACCTCCAGGCGACCTTCCAGGAGGTGTACACCCACCTCGAGGTCCGGGCGCAGCAAGGCCACCCGACACAGCTGCAGGGCCCGTCTCACCTCAAGCGTGTCGGCGAAGCGGTCATCTGGCGACTTGGCGAGGCAGGCCCGCACCGTCCACTCCAGCATGTCGGGCAAGCCGTGGAGCGGACGCAAGGTCGCAAAGGTGGGCGGTGAGGTGCGGATGTGGGCCACCAGGACCGATGCACCCGTGAGGTGGCTGAAGGGCGTGACCCCAACCAACAAGCGGCACAGCAGAATGCCCAACGCATAGATGTCGGTGCGCACGTCTTCGGCCGCCTGGAGTGCCTGCTCTGGGGCGAGGTACCACGGTGTCAACGGACGGGGGTGGAGGGTGTCGGTGATGGCCTGGAGGTCGTCGGCCACCCCGAAGTCCACGAGCTGCACCACCAAGTCTCCCAGCGTGTCGCGTCGCACATACACGCTGTCCGAAGACAGGCCTCGGTGGATGATGCCGTTTGCATGCGCCACGGCGAGTGCGCGGGCGGCCTCGTCGATGATGTCGATGGCGAGGGAGGGACTGACGGCGTGGTGGCGCAGGTAGGTCTGCAAGGACACGCCGCGAATGTGCTCGGAGACCAGGTAGGGAACCCCGTCGACCTCACCCCGCTCGAAGATCCGCACCACGGAAGGGTGGGACAGCCGTGCCAAGGCGATCGCCTCCCGCACGAAGCGCGCCCGCACCGCCGCGACTTCCGAGCGAGTGCCGTCGCCGGTGACGAGCAGCTTGACACTCACATCGCGGCCGAGGTCGGCTTGCTCCGCGAGATAGGTGTGCACCAAGCCATTGATGGCGACCCGTCGGCGCAGCAAGAAGCGACCCCCGACGAGCCGGCCGAGCCAGGGGTCGTCGGAGCGTTCGACAGACGATGGGGGGGTCTGCGACATGGCACCTCCACCGCGCTGGCGGGCAGCACGTCTGGCTCGCCGGGGTGGGGTTGGTCGACGAACACCGGATGGAGTCTACCGACTATCGCGCTTGGTGCGGGAAGATGGGCGGTCTCACACACCCTCGCTGGAGCAGATCGCACAGGCCAGCTGCACCGGAGCAGCGGGTGCCATCCGCCCCATGAATGCCAGGGACATCGGCACCACGAACACACTCGCCATCAGCAGCAGGAAGACGAAGGAGTCGCGGGCGGGAGTGGCCTGGATGGCGGGCATGGGCGGTGGCTCCGGTTTTGGCGCGCTCGAAGCAACCACCAGGGTCGCGAGCAGCGAGCTCGGAGGTCCGGCAAGCAAGCGGCGTGCCAGATACAAGCTCCGACCGGTAGGAGATGTAGGAGATAGGGACCAGAGCGGTCTCCACAGGTATCCGAGCTGCACGAGAGCATCCGTGCGGTTGACCCTGCCACATGCCCTCCCTAAGCTCCCAACCATCTCCAGCGCCCGGGCCGCCCCCATGCTCTTGCCGCTTCATCGCAGCGCCTCTTTCCCGGTTATTACGCTGGCAGCGACCATCTTCGCCGGCTGTGCCCCGCCTCCACTCCCGGTTGGGGCAGACACAGGCGCCGACAGACCGTCGATTCGGTTTGTGTTTCCCACGAGCTCGCTGACCACGCCAGTCTGCCCCGACTTCCTGGTGGCGGTGGACATCGATGCCTTTGAAGTGATCGCTCCCGACCCTGACAGCGCGCCGGTCAATGGCAAGGGCCACTGGCATCTCGACGACGACATCACCGGCGACTATCACGCATTGGTAGACCCTTTCGCCGATGTTAGCGCCGATCTGGGCGGAGCCGAGAGCCGGTCGTACCGAATGACCGCCTCGCTCGTAAACGTGGACCACAGCCCCCTGTCCCAGGCCGACTTCCCCTCTTCCGTGACCACCGTGGAGTTCGAGGTGGCCGACACCCCAGACTGCCTGGGCAGCGGCGGCAGCTCCGCCCGATGAACGAGGCCCGTCGGTTCCTGGTGAAGGGCCTGCTCGGACAGGGCGGCTTTGGGCGTGTCTACCTGGCCGAGCTGGTGTCGGCGGGGGGCTTCCGCAAAGAGGTGGCCCTCAAGGTGCTCGTTGGCGGGATCACATCACACCCCGAAGCCGCGATCCGTCTGCGCGATGAGGCCCGGCTGCTCGGCCTACTTCGCCATCGCAACATCGTGGCAGTCGACGATCTGGTCCAGCTCGAAGAGGGCTGGGGCGTGGTGATGGAGGTGGTCCACGGCGTAGATCTGAACGTGTTTGTCAACCACATGCTCCGCCAAAAGACGCCCTTTCCAGCCCGGGCAGCCACAGAGGTCGCCCGCGGCATCGCCCGTGCGCTCGAGGCTGCCTACACCCACTCCCCGTCGGGCACCCCGCTAAAAGCCATCCACCGAGACATCAAGCCCGGCAACGTGCGCATCACTCCGGAAGGAGAGGTGAAGGTGCTGGACTTCGGCATCGCCCGCGCGGAATTCCAGGCCCGCGAGGCAGTCACCGGCGATGGGCGCTTTGGTTCGCTGGCCTACATGGCACCCGAGCGCGTGATGGGAGACCCCGACACCGCTGCGGGAGACATCTACGCGCTGGGCGTGGTGCTCTGGGAGACCCTTACGGGCCATCCCCGCGGTCGGGCAGTGCTGCGAAAGGACGGGCACGACCGTCAGCTCCAGCAGATGACCGAGGGGCTGAGCTATCGTCACGACCTCGACGAGTCTGCGCAGGACGCGCTCAATGACTTGCTTCACGCCATGCTCGCGTTTTCTCCAACGACCCGCCCCGATGCTGCCGAGGTGGGTACACGCCTGCGGGCCCTGACCGCCCAGCTCCCCGGTGAAGACCTCGAGACCGTCTCCCGACGCGTGATTCCGCAGATTCTCGCGGTGAGACCCGCGCTGAAGCCAGCCGATGTGGCCGAGCTCCACCCGCGCAGCCTCCAAGACAACGACAACAACACCGTGTCGTTCCATCCTGGCGGGGAGGACGTCCCGCCATCGCCATCCTTCCATGCGGCCACCACGCTGTCCCCCAACAACCAGCCGCAGCCTGACCCGGCTCCGCCGAGCCCAAGCTGGCTGCCGTGGGCGGCGATGACCCTGCTGGGGGTGCTCCTCATGGCAGGCGTGGCTTGGAAGGTGGTGCTGCCCATGGTGGGCCGACCGTCCTCCGAGTCAGTGACCGTCCAGCCCACTGAGCCGACCCCCACTGAGCCGACCCCCACTGAGCCGACCCCCACTGAGCCGACCCCCACTGAGCCGACCCCCACTGAGCCGACCCGCACTGAGCCGACCCCCACGCCGGTCCCCGCAGAGACCACCCCCACGCCGGCCCCCGTGGAAGCCGCTCCCAGGGAGTCTCCCAAGCCACCGGCCCCGACGCCTCCCCCGCCGACCGCGGGCTCATCCAAGCCCACGTCCGACCCGCCGCCTGCGTCCAACGCACCGCGCATTCGGGCTGCCAAGTTCGCGGTCTCGGGGGTCGACCAAGTCAAAGCCAGCTGTGGCGGAGTGCACGGCAGCGGGGCCTCGTCCGCCCTTGTGCGTGACTTTCCGGCCGGGCAGTGTGCGATCACTGTCACCGTTTCCGGTATCGGCACGGTCTTGTCCACCCGACTCCAGGTCGATGTGCCCCGCGGCTACTCCTGCGCGGTCACGGACGGAGCGCTCGCATGCCGATGACCTCCCTGCTCCTGCTCACAGCCGCCCACGCTGGCACCGCAGTGTGGCTGTCCGGCTCCCCCGACCCCAGTCAGACGCCCGGCGACACCGCTGTCACCGTCGACGATATCGCAGGGCCCGACCCCTTCGACGAGTCCGACCTGGCCGCCGCCCGCGCCCTGGTCGAAGCGCTCGCCGCCAGCCGTCCTTTGCTCGACGAATTCGACGGTGAGCTGGCGATTATTCAGCGCATCGACCGCGCACTCGCCCCCATCACCGTTCTGCGCCCCACCGATGTCGACCCCATGTGGCAAGCGCTGCTGCTCCAAGGGCTTGCAGTCCACCGCTACTTCCCCGACCCCACCGCCGAAGAAGCTCAGAGTGCCGGCGTGTCCAGCACCTTCGCCAATCGGGCTGAGAACCGGGGGTGGGCCAACGCCATCGCCTTGGCACCTGACCGTCTGCCGACCGTCCGCGACCTCCCCGATGATGCCGCCCGCCTCGCCTACCAGGAGCAGCGGGCCCGGGCGCTGTTGGTGCCCGACTCCGTGCTCACAATCTCCCACCTTCCCGACACCGCCATCATGCGGATCGACGGCAAGGTTCAAGTGTCCGGCGCCAATCGCGTCGCGCTGGTTCCCGGTCACCACCGCATCTCTATCGAACACGGCGACACCGTCCATCAGCGCCTTCAGATCATCGCGATGCCCGGCGAGCCCATCGAGGCGGCCTACCTCGCCGACACCACCGCCTTCGGTCCCGTCTCCCTGGCCCTTGCGGATGCGCAGGGGGCGGTGTCTCTCTCGCCGGCCGTGGTCGCCCGCGCCGAATCCCTCGACGGTCCGGTCAAGCTGGTCGTGCCGCAAAAACGCGGCGTAAAAGTCTTCCTGATCGATGGCACAGCGGCTTTTCCAAACGATTTATCTTCGTCATTGATGAGCGGCAAAAACGGGCCGGTCCTTCGGGTAGGGCTCGGGGGCGGATGGGTCTACGACGGCGACTATTTGCTCCAGAACAATGCCGATGGCGCCCCCGAAGACACCGCCACGGTCAACGCAGGTACGCCGGTGGTCCACTTCTCGGGCCAGCTTCCACTCGGCGACACCCCCTTGCATGCCAGCGCGGGTGTCGACCTTCTGGTCCCGATGGGCGACTTCCACACCCTGCCAACCGGCGAACAGGAGGTGCGCACCCGGGCCTTCCCTCACCTCGCCATCGGCGCCGGACCCGCCGCACTCACCGTCGGCTGGTGGACCCCCTGGCACCTCGGCGTGGGCGCACAAGCCACTGTACCCATCCAGCTCGCCTGGTCGGTCATGGGCGGCTTCACCCAGGGCGTGGGCATCCCGCGCGCCAGAGACACCGGCCCGGACTTCGAGCCCGCCACTGCCCGTTTTGGATGGATCGGCGCCAGCTACACCTTCGGGGACTGACCGTCGTTCTCCACCTCGCAAGAACCTCACGGGCCAGGTGGCCCCATCGACTGCTACAATGCGGGCGCGCGCGAGGCTCCCAAATGTCCACCACTAATCGCCCCCACTCATCCATGCGTCACCTGAACCTGATCGGAGCCCTGCTACTGACGGCAACGACCGCATGCGGCGCCTTGTCCAACAACAAGGACGCCGACGCCTCCGCAAACGGCGAAGGCAGCGG
>Ga0315322_10001563_pt1 | contig 17770 bp, 9 predicted proteins | sample M110021515metaG_FD_203461 | JGI IMG/M metagenome (GOLD analysis project Ga0315322, IMG submission 203461) | Ammonia-oxidizing marine archaeal communities from Monterey Bay, California, United States - M1 100m 21515 | ecosystem: Environmental > Aquatic > Marine > Intertidal zone | place: USA...
GTCTTTGGCGAACAATAGTTTCTTGATCTCAGTGTCTTTACGACCGGAAGGAGACACAATCTGTGTTTTAACCCGTAAAACACCCTCATTATCAGGCAACCCAATCACCCCGAGAGCATGCAATTTGGTGCCTCGCCAAAACCGGTATCCCTTGCTGAATCGTTCGCGATATTTTGGGGCTATATGCATGGCTGCCTCAGTAGCATCCTGCTTTTCCAGTGCCTTTGAAAAAGACTCGAAGAATTTCTTGGCCTCAACATCAAGTTGCTGGAGTTCTTTTTTATCTGCTCCAGTAATAGGCATACAAAAAGCCAGAGCTACCAAAACTAAAAGTACGCTTTTCATTTCACATTGGAGGGCGATTCTGCGGCCCTTACCTTTTCTTCTATTTCAACGTCTGCAAGGAAGCGGGCAGGGCTTCACATGCGCACAACTGGAAAGAGTCCTTTGCATCTACTTCAAGACAGTGAAATTGGATGTAAGTTGCACGAGTAAAATATCTTATTTCCGGCCAAACTCCGGATGGGCCACGATAGCGTGAATGGCGGTCCTAAGGGAGTGGTTCTGTTTTTGTATAGCTTGAAAAACAGCGTCGATATACGGGCGATCGGCGCGGGTGACTTCGCGGCCATGGGCGTAGCTGATGAGTTTACCAATGATACCCTTGAGGATACGTTCCTTGTCAGCCATCAGGACGGCCTTGAGCGTGGGGAGGTCGCGCACCTCGCGGCCGTCAGGGAGTTTCATGGCGGACTCGATCGGGACCTTGGTGAATTTGAGTTTCTTTGTGAACGTGGTTCCTTTCCGCTCGACAGGGAGTTCTTCAACATGGCGGTACTCGTTCCGCTTGCGTCCGACCGGATCGTAGAATTCGAGAGCGAAACCAAAGGGGTCGATCTTGGAATGACAGCGGGCGCAGCTCTCGAGTTCCTGATGCTTGAGGATGGCCTCGCGGATGGTCGTGGTGCCGCGGATATCCGGTTCTTTAATCACCACGTCGGCCGGTGGCTCAATGTTTTCATTGTAGAGATTCTTCAATATCCACGAGCCGCGGTGGATGGGTGAGGTAGCGAAGTCCGTTGAAGTGAGCTTGAGGAACCCGGCCTGCGCCACAAGTCCACCGCGCTCACTGCCCTTGGGCAGCTTCACCGGCACGAAGGCATCCCCCTTCACAGCCGGCAAACCGTAGAAGCGGGCCAGACGGTCATTGGCCATAACAAAGTCCGAGTCAATAAAGTGTTCCATGCTCAGGCTCCTCTCCAGTAGATGGCGAAAAAGCTCGCGGCCTTCGCGCCCCATGGAATCGACTGTCATGCGCCGCACGTTCTTGAATACGCGCACGTCCGGCCCGAAATCGTCCACCTTGTCGCGCTGGAGCCACTGACGGGTGAAGTCATCAATAAAGCGGCCGGCCTTGGGGTCCTTCAACATCCGCTCCACCTGAGCCGATGGATCCTTGCCCAAAGCGCCGGACCTGGCCGCGTTCAGAAGTGAGGTGTCCGGGACGGAGTTCCACAGGAAAAATGACAGGCGATGGGCCAGTTCCACACCGGTTAATTCAGGTGACTCGGCCTTGTAAATAAAGTGTGGAGAGGTCAGCAGTGCAATCAGCACACTGCGGGCGGTGGCAATCATTGATGCTCCGGCCTTTTTTCGGCGCGTGGCAATTTCTACAAAGGCGGCGCGATCCTCCATCGTCAGCGGTCGCTGCGTGAGCAACAAGGCGAGGTGATCGACCAATTCACCCGGCTTCATGTCCGGCTTGGGCAGGATGACCTGCATGGCGTGGGTGGGCCATTTCTCAACCAACGGTCCGGTTACCTTCATATGGGAGAACCGCATGGCGGGACCGTTGTGTGGTTTCTTTGCAAGACTCCTACCTGGCACACGGGCGCTATCGAAGGTGAAGGCCAGCTGGTCGCCCGCCTTGAGAGTGAGTTGGAGCGTAAAACCTTTCGAGCCATGCGGCATGGGGATTCGACGGATCATCTGAAAGTTGGTCGGATGACGCCCGTCCCCCAGATTGATCCCGATGACCTCGCCTTCGTTGGATTTTCCCGAATGTGCCTTCACTTCGAGCCGGTACACCCCGAAGGCGGGAATCACAAATTGATCGTGGCTCTCTGGATCGATGGAGAAATGCAGATTGCTGCGGTAGGGGCGAAAGCCCGTGAGAACATAGTCGTCCCCATCTCGGTAATCCCCGCCACCGCCAGTCGCAAAGTTTTTACTGCCGTGGAAGTGGCTGGCGTTGAAATCCCAATGCCGCGTCTCGGGCTTGTTATCAGGCAACAAGCGTTCGGTTACGAAGCGGGCCGTCTTGAGATAGGCCATCACCTGATGCGGTGACATGAGGTGGGACTCGCCAAACTTGTCGAAGCCATGCTCAACCTGATCGGGTGGCAGCAGACCGGAGAAATCAAAATTCACCCCGAAGAGGTCATACAGCGTATGAGTGTATTCATCCCGGGTGAGGCGCTTGAGGGGATTGTCCTGATGTTGGGCGAGGATGCGTTTCTCAAGAATCTGCAAGACATCGGCAACCGCTTCGTCCTTGGGTTGCGGTGCCTTCTCCGGCGGCATGTCACCGGTCTCGAGCACGTTTGCAATGGTTTCCAACAATTCCTCCTCGGCAAACAACACATCCAACGGCTTGTCCAATCGCACCTTGCCCTTTTGTTTTTCGGGCCCGTGGCATTTCACGCAGTTTTGCGCAAAGAACTTTTCCAGTTTGGGTTCAGCGAGAAGACCCCAAGACAGGACAAAAAAAAGCAGTGCCGTTGTCCAACGCCAATGCATCATGCCAACAGGTCGAAGGCGCGCGTGCTTTCGCCAAAGCGGTCGCCCTCGGCGCCGAATTGCTGCAACAGGCCAAGGTAGAGATTACTCATCGGCGTATCCTTACGCCGCCAATAGCCGGAGGACTTCATACGGCTATCAAATACCAGAGCGGGAAGATCATCAAAATTGTGAGAGTTAGCGCTGCCCATGGAAGCGGTGATGAGCGTGGTCGTCTGATCGAACAGAGAGCTATTGCCTACGGTGCGTTCCTTCATGGTGTTGAGGGACGCGTTGATGCGCTTAAGGATCGCGTGCTCCAGCTTGAGGAGTTTCTTGAGCTTGTCAGGCTTCTGGCCATGGTGAGACAAGTCATGGTAATTACCGGTGAGACCCGGCTCCTTAAAGCCTTCCCAGAACGGAACCTGCACCGTGACCGCACGCGTGGAATCGGTTTGAAGCGCCAGCACGGCAAGATCCATCAAGGTGCCGACGTAGTCGTCAACCGACTTACGGTCGAAGTTCTCGATCTCGTAATCCACCTGCGGCTTGGAGCGGTCGGCCCAGTAGGCGCGACGTTTCACGGTTTTCTCCACTTCGCGGACTGAGGTAAGATACTCGTCCATTTTCGCCCGATCGGTGGCATTGAGACGCTTCTCCATGGACTTGGCCTGGGCGGACACCGCATCGAGAATACTACGATCCTCGGCGAGAACCTGCTGCTGGGCCTTCTCGTTTTCATTCACCTGAAAAAGCAGGTTGAAAATCTTGCGGGGCGAATCGACCTGTTTAACTGGCAAGCCGTGCTTGTCCCAGGAGATCTGGGAAAAGTTCAGGTTTTCGCCCGCCTGAAAGACCAAGGACTTGAAACGCGTGTCTTCGCCAATCAGATCGGCCACCGCCTGATCAATGGAGATGCGGTTCTTGCGCTGCAATTTATTAAAGTAACCGGAGAGAATACCAACACACGGCGTGTGCCCGAAACCGTTTTGCACGGCGGGATTATCCAGCCCACTAAAGACCTTTAGTTGCTTGAAGTGATTGGAAAGCTCGCCGAGTAACGGCGGCGGGTTTTTGAATGCACCGTCAGTCTTCGGAATCAATTCAGGCTGATAAAAGCTGAGGTGATTGACAATCGTGAGCAATCGGCGTGGCGATTTTGCCCCGGCCACCTGCCCGAGGCTCTCCAGCCTCGGCAGAAGCAAAGCCACTCCTGCTCCTTTAAGGAACGTTCGCCGCTTCATAATGCCATTTGATAAGCCCATCGGCAGAGTCATAACAAGGCAGCAGCAAATTGTACAGCGAATGAAGCGTGGGCCGCCTTGATGAACTTCTTTAGTTCCGGTCGCCTGAATAGGCAGAGAAAGTAGAATTAAACACATCATTTGCACAGTCGTTTTGCTCATTGCTTTGTCTGTATAATTCTGCTTTTTTCGCCCAGCTACTGTTTTGTAACAGAATATGTTTTTACCCGTCTAAACCGAAATCGTGCGTTTACTTATACTTTTAATTATTGTGACTTCGTCAGCTTCGCTGACATTCGCCCAACTTCCTGAAGGTGGCCAATTCTTACCACCACCGGACCCCCTTACTCTAATGTTGGATGCCAACGGAGATAGGGAACTTTCCGCAGAGGAAATATCCAAAGCACCCGAAGTGCTTAAAACCTTGGATCTAAACAAGGACGGTCAACTTACAATCGATGAAATTTTCCCCGGATTACAGGGAGGCTCAGCAGGCTTTGGCCGACCCGGAGGAATGGGGCCGAATCGTGTGGAACAAAAACTCTCGGACAAATTTGATGCTGACAAGAATGGATACCTCGATCCCGCGGAGCGCCAGTTGGCCTTGAAGGCGATCCAAAGCGGTGGACGCCCGGGAGGCCCTCCAGGTAGACGCCCGAGAGGAGGCCAAGCTCAAGGCGGCACTCCCGGCCCGAAGGTCTCGCCGAAGGATGTTAAGGTTTTCCCAAAGGCAGGGCTTTATGACCCGACCGTGTTGCGCACCGTTTTTATCGAATTCGACACGGAGACTTGGGAGGATGAAATGGCCAAGTTCAAGGACACCGATGTCGAGATGCCGGCGACTGTCACTGTCGATGGCACAAAATATCCAATGGTCGGCATCAAGTTTCGCGGCCAATCCTCCTTCGGGCATGTCCCTGCAGGATCGAAGCGGTCCCTGAATCTCTCGATGGATTTCATTGATCGAGACCAGCGACTCTACGGATATAAAACCATCAACCTCCTGAACTGCAACGGCGATGCTTCATTTTTAAGCAGTATTTTATATTCGCATCTGGCAGCTGACTACCTGCCCGTCCCCAAGGCGAACATGATGAAGGTGGTTATCAATGGCGAGAGCTGGGGCGTTTACTCCAATGTTCAACAATACAACAAGGACTTCCTAAGGGAATTTTACGGCACCACGGCCGGTGCACGCTGGAAAGTTCCCGGCAGTCCGCAGGCTGATGGTGGACTGCGATACTTGGGCGAAGCCGCAGCTCCCTATCGCCAACGGTTTGAAATTAAATCCAAAGACAAGGATAAATCCTGGAAGGCATTAATTAATCTCTGCAAGGTTCTTAATGAAACGACGGCCAAGGATTTGCCAGCAGCCATTGAACCCATACTGAATGTCGACGGGGTATTACGCTTTCTAGCCATCGATGTTGCGGTGGTCAACAGTGACGGCTATTGGACACGTGCAAGTGATTACAGTATTTATCTCAATCCCGATGGCGTGTTTCACATTCTCCCCCATGATATGAATGAAGCATTTCGTGGTGGTGGCCGACCGGGAGGTGGATCGGCTGGTGTCCCACCGTCACAATTTGGTGCACCCGGCGGTGGTCGTGGCTCAGATTTTCCTCCGCCTCACCCTATTGAGGAAGCCATTGACAGGAATAGAGATGGAGAACTGAGCCGGGATGAAATCAAAAATATCACTCAAGCACTTACCGCTTTGGACAGGAACAAGAATGGCCAGATCGATCCTGAAGAATTGCGACCACAGTTCGAATTCGGACCGACTGGCGGTGGGTTTGGGCGGCCGGGAAGAAGAGGTGGCTTTGGTCGACCTGGCGGCGGAGGTGGTGGCCATGGGGATTCGACGCTCGATCCCTTGGTGGGTTTAGATAGTGAAAGAATGCCTTTACGCAGCAAGCTGCTGGCAGTCCCCCAATACCGTGCGCGCTACCTTCAACTCGTCCGAACCATCTCGGAAAAAAGCCTGAACCATAAAAATCTTTCACCTGTGATTGCTCGCTATCGTGAATTAATAGCCGCCGAAGTTAAAAACGATACCCGGAAAACGTCATCGGATGATGCCTTTACCAATGCTACCGCTCCTCTGAAGGAAAACGAGGCACCGCCTACCGGAAGCCTAAATGATTTCATAGAACAACGACGCAGCTTTCTGTTAAAGCACGGAGAAATCAGAAAATAGAGAAGCTCCGACCCACCCCGGGTGCGGCCAATCGATAGGCCGACTAACTCCACTTGCTTTTCTTGTCCTACGGTTGAGAGGCCTTTTATGCCTGATTCACTTTAGTCTCATGTCGTTGAAGGCAGAATAAGGAGCCCCAGTTTTCCTCTAATTCTTTATTAACTAATCTTACAACCAGTCTTTAATCTTAATCAGCTTCGGGTTTTGCTTTATTCGATCGCTTAGCATTTGCGGCATCAAACGGCAGCATCACAGTGTCCAACGCGAAAGACAACGGAAGATCGATCAGGATCAGTGGCGTGAGCTTGTCTGGAGGGTTCAACGAATCACCCGCATAACGTACAGATGGGTAAGTGATATCCATTCGCCCTCCATTAGCCTTCGTTACTTGTCGCAAGAAGATTGATGTGCAGCCTGATGTGAAAAATAGAGTACATAGCAGGGATGCTCCGAGTATTTGTTTGGTTGGCCAGTTCATGGTGCTTAAAAGATACCTCGATGAGAACCAACACAGTTAATCGATAAAAAATAAGAAACTATCGATTGAATCAATGATTCATGACACCCGCTTACTGGACTTTAGTGGCGTAGTAGCCATAACGTATACCACCCAAGCGGCGGTTAAATTTGCGGTTTGCAAACCGCATGGGTGCTATACGCGATGATGACTACTTTAGTTTAGTAACATACGCATAAAACGCACCCATGGGCACACCGTCTGCATCGGTAAACTTGGCCCAAAGTTCATCGCGACCGGGCTTGAGCTTCAGCTTAAAGGTTACGCTCTTGGCCCCCTGCTTCACCGGTAGGGTAAGGTCCTGCCCGCCCAGTTTCAGGTGAGCCTTGGTCGCGCCAAAGAATTTACCGGGTACCGCACGAAAAGGCGTGACTCCCGGCACATCCGCACCCGCCTTCAATTCTGCAGTAATAGTAGCCCCCGATTCCTTGGGCCAACGGCGCAGCTCCACCGTGTATTCCCCTGCCCGCTTCACATCCACCGCCCAGAACCCGGTATTGCCAGGCTTCTTCTCGGCATTGCGGATATGCCGCTGATTCCAGGGTGTACTGCCATCAGCAATCCAGTCGTGACAGGTTAAGGTCACCGGGTTGGCCAACGGCGCATCAGCTCCCAAATAAATGGCCGTCGGCTTGCCAAAAGTCGGCACGATCTCCTTCCACCATGCATCGTAAAACTTGGTGAGTCGCGAAACCACTTTCGAATTTGCACTGGCAATATTCTTCTTTTGGCCCGGATCAGCATTAATATCATAGAGCTCCTTGCCGTTCACCAAACGCCATTGATCGGTCATCACCGAGCTCTTCCGCCACTTGATGGGATCACGCACACGCTGTGAATCGGTAATCAGGATGCGGTCGGGCCAGTTACTCTCCTTGCCTTCAATCAAGGGACGGATATTGACACCATCGAACTTCACTCCCTTCGGGGACGGCACATCGCAGTAGTCAATCAACGTCGGAACAATGTCCACGTAGGAAGTGATCATGTTCACATCACGTCCCTTGTTGAGTCCACCTTTGGGCCAGTGCATGAAAAATGGGACACGGTGGCCACCATCATACTCGCTCCCCTTACGGCCGCGCATGCCGTTATTGTGAACGTTCGCACCGCTAGAGGTGCCATTGTCGGTCGTGAAAATGAAGATGGTGTTCTCGGCCAGCCCTTTCTTTTTCAGAAACGCACGCATCTGGCCCACGTTGTGGTCAATATTGGCGATCATCCCGAAGAAGTTGCCTAGGTTTACCCCCTGTTTGGTGTAAGGCGCACTGAATTTCTCCGGCGAATGCATCGGGCCGTGCGGCGCATTGGTGCAGAGGTATACAAAGAAAGGTTTGTCATCATCTTTGACCTTGTTAATGAAACGCTTGGCGTAATCAAAGAAGACATCGGTACAAAAACCCTTAGCCGGCACCGCCTTGCCATTGTGGAAATAGGAGCCATCAAAGTAGGCGTTATCCCAGAAGTCAGGCGTTTGGCCCACCCCGCCACCGCCATGACGCAGCACCTCCTGGAAACCACGGTCTTCGGGGCGGTAAGGATAGTTATCTCCCAAGTGCCATTTACCAAACATGCCGGTGTGGTAACCACCATCGCCCAATATCTTACCAATGGTCACCTCGTTGGCCCGCAACATGGAGCGGCCCATGATGGTATGCCACACACCGGTGCGGTTGGTCCAGTGGCCGGTGATGAGGGCAGCACGGGAGGGCGAACAGGTCGGTGCCACATGATAGTCAGTCAACCGCACGCTTTCTGAATGGAGTTTATCCAGATGAGGCGTCTTAAGAACTGGGTTGCCATGGCAGGAGAGATCGCCATAGCCCTGGTCATCGGTGATCACCAAAACCACATTCGGCCGTTTCGCTGCCTGCGCGGTGGCTGCAGCAATCAGGATAGTGCAAAGAAAGAACAATTTTTTCATATGATTTAGTTTAAATTAATTTTTAGATTACTTTTTCTTTTTAGAGTTTTTTCTAGCGGGGCGACGAGGCTCCCCTTCCAAATAACTGGTGCGACGAACCACTTCTCCGCCCTTAAATTTCAAATCAAGCTTGGAGCTATCAAACTTGTAGCCCTTGTAATCGCGCAAATAAACCACCGCGTTAAAAGTGAGCATGAGTTCCTGCTCAGTGGTGGCATTATTGAGAACACTTAAGAGTGCCGGCATGGGGTCCATCGCTTTGATGCTGCCCAAGAATTCAGCCGCACGCATACGCACCATCAAGTTCTCATCCTTAAGTAATTTCTTGGCGTTAGCTACCAGCACCTTTGCTTCTTCCCCATGGACTGCTGCAGTAACACAACCCCAATAGCGTTCCCAATGATTGTTAGAGGCCATTGCCTTTGCTAAAGGCTTGTGGGCCTTGTTAAAGGGTTGGAGAGCCAAGTCGGCAACATCAGCCAACCGGCTAATTTCTTTACTATGTTTTTTGCCATAAGCCTGACCATTACCCAAGGCCGCCTTCACCATATAATTTTCAGGATAGAAACTTAGGTCATTAACCTCCCGCAGTTTCCTCTGCATGCGCTGGCGTAAATCCTTCAAAACCGATACATGCTTCGGGTCGTTGGCAAGATTGTTTACCTCATGCGGGTCGGCTTCCACATCAAAGAGCTGCTCAGCCGGACGGCGCTGGTGAAACTGACTTTGAACCGCATTGAGCTTGCCCGACTTGAAGAGCTCCCGCCACTCGGTATAGGCGAGCATTTTGTAACGGTAATTATTCTGCAAAGCATCCGGATAGAATCCCTGCAAATTGCGGATGTAGGTGTACTTGCCTTTGCGCATGAAGCGCACCAAATCATATTTCTCATCAAACCGGTCGGCATAGCCGAAGGTTTCATCACGCCCTGCCAAATCCTTGGCGCTGACACCCTCACCTAGAAACGGTTTCCCATCGGAGAGCGGATTTGCCTTCAAGCCAGCCAAGTGTAGTACTGTTGGGCCGAAATCGATGAAGCTCACAAAACCGTCCGTGCGCGTTCCTCGTTCATGATCCACCAAGTGTTTGAAATTGGCCGGAATACGCACAACCAGAGGCACGTGTAATCCGCTTTCACAGGCGTAGCCCTTGCCACGTGGCAGAACGCCTCCATGATCTCCAAAATAAAAGATAAACGTATCCTCCAGTAACCCATCCTCTTCGAGCTTCTTCACCACACCGCCCACTTGCTGGTCAATTACCTGTATGCGGTCCAGATACCGCGCGTGGGTGTAGCGAAAAGTTAGTGTGTCAGGAAAATAGGGAGCCAGCTTGACCTTGGCCGGATCATTCTGGGTCTTTTCATTATCCAACACTCGCTGAGGAAAGTGCAGCGAGCTTTCATGCGATTGTGCAAAGGATTGCATGTGGAAAAATGGTGTATCCTTACTGGGACGACCACGCCACGCGGCGTTGGCCGGGCCTTTGTCCCACAACTCTTTCATATTGTGCACAAAGTTGTAGTCCGTTTTGCGTTGATTGGTGGCGAAATAGCCATTGGCCCGCAACATGGCACTCCACGGCTTGTAACCCGGAGGTAGCTTTGCCATCGCTGACTTGCGGTGATACTGGAACCCGCCGCGTGGCGCCAACATGGCCGTAGCCAGCGTGGAGCGGGCCACTGAACAAACCGGGCTATTGGAGAACGCGTGGTTAAAGGTCAGCCCGTCCTTCGCCAAAGCCTCGATATTGGGAGTGCTGGCACCATAACCATAAAGTTTAAGGTAGTGGATGGAGTTGTCCTCTGAGACTAGGAAGACAACATTGGGCCGTTTGGCCGCCTCCGCACTACTGACCAGAGCCAGAAGTGCGCACAAAGAAAAAATCAATTTACGCATGAGAATGGATACGGGAGCGATTGAACCTCTAAACGAGCGATCGGTCAATCGTACACAGAGATCCGTTTTTCATTGTGTCGGATGAGAATCTCCACTCAGGCTGAAGTTACTTTTTCTTTTCCGGGATTCCTGTGCCGGTTGCCGTTTCAATGAACTCGTTTTCCTTGGCAAGCCATAGCTTCTCCAATTTTTTCACCTTGAGCGGGAACTGCGTAGCAAGGTCACGGGTTTCAGCTCGATCCTTAGCAAGATCGAAGAGTTCCCACGGCTTATCCTTAGCGGCCACCAATTTCCAATCCTGCACGCGAACAGCTCGATTGCCATCGTGTGACCACCAAAGATATTCACGCTCGATTGTATTATTCTCAGCAAATACAGAAACCAGACTTTTGCCGGGAGCGGTGGGCACGAGCTGGTCCTTTGTAGATGCCTTGGCTCCAGCTAATTCAAGGATGGTGGGAACCACGTCGATAACGTGGCCCGGGGTGCGGCGCAATTCGCCGTGGCCTTCAATTCCCTTGGGCCAGTGTGCAACCAATGGAGTGCAGGCTCCTCCCTCATGCACCCACGTCTTGTGCATGCGAAAGGGTGTATTGCATGTAGTCGACCAACCCGCGCCCAGACACAGGTAGGTATAGGCTGAACCCAACGGGGCCTTGAGATCATGTCCGTCACCTCGAACCATGACTTCAGCACTTGCACCGTTGTCCGACAGGAAAAGAATGAGGGTGTCCTCAAAGACCTTCATCCTTCGCAATTGATCCAGCACCCTTCCAATCGCCCGATCCATGGAATCAATCATGGCCGCATGCACCGCCATCTTGTCCGCTTGAAAGGCCTGCTGCTCCTTGCTCAGGGTATCCCAGGGCACAGGATAGCGCACCTCGCCCGGGCCAAGAATCTTGTAGGCATCAGGAAAGTGACGATGGGGACCGACTTCACGTTCAACCTTGGAAAGCTCTCCATCCACGAGCCCCAGTTTCTTCTGCTTTTGCCAGCGTGCCTCCCTGATTTTATCCCAACCTTGAAGGTATCGCGCGCGGTAACGCTTAATGTCCTTGGGCAAGGCATGCAAAGGGAAGTGCGGGGCGGTGAAAGCGAGGTAATGAAAGAAAGGTTTACCGGCATGTTCCTTGGCATGTTCCTTCAAGGTATCAACGGCATGATCGGCGATGGCATCAGTTACATAAAACTTGGGACTGATGGGAGTAGCCGGTTGCCTCTTGTCATCCAGATAATGGAATTTCAGGCGGAAGAAACCATGGTTATTGATGTAGTAGGAACGGTCAAAGCCAGCAGCCAAAGGCAAGCCGTCGATATGCCATTTACCCGAGTGGTAAGAGCGGTAACCGGCAGGCTTAAGCATCACTGGCAAAAGATGTGCCCAAGAAGGACGATTACCTCTTTTGATCCCGGGCAAAGTATCCCGGCGCACTTGTTGAGCGTAGTATCCTGTGAGCAAGGCGGCCCGGGACGGCCAGCAGCGGGCGGTGTTGTAGAACTGGGTGAATCGCAGACCGTTCTTGGCCAGACCATCGAGATGCGGTGTCTCGATTTCCCCACCGTAACAACCAAGGTCGGAATACCCCATGTCATCAGCCATGATCAGTAAAACATTGGGCGGCTTGGCCTGAGTCCAAGTGGTAAGGAGAATTGCTACAAGGCAAATGAGGATTCGCATGGTTGGGAATAGTTTAAAATCAAGCCTCTCATGCGTCGAGGCTTTGCTTGCACAGAATCTTGAGCCGTGTATTTTCCCCTCCACACCATGAAGCGCATCCTTTCCTTACTCATCTGTCTTTTCAGTTTTTCCGTTCAAGCAGCCGACCGGCCCAACATACTCTGGATTTATCTAGAGGATGTGAGTGGCTGGTTTAGTTGTTACGGTGATAAAGTCATTAAGACACCCAACTTCGATAAGCTCGCAGCCAGTGGTATTCGTTTTGACCGTTTCTACACACCTGCCGGTGTTTGTTCTGCCACTCGTTCCTCCATCATTGTGGGCGTAATGCAAACCAGTTTCGGAATTCATAACCACCGCAGTGGACGCCCTGATTTTCGTGGCAAGAGTATGGGTAAGGACTTCGATGACATCCGTTTACCCAAAGGGGTAAAAACCCTGCCCGAAATTTTCCGCGCCAGTGGTTACTGGACCTTCAATGAAGGCGGCAAGGACGACTACAATTTCAAGCATGACCGGGATGACATGTATAACGATCCAAAAATCACACGTAGCCGTGGCTTACCACCGGCAGCACTGGTCGCCGGGGATTGCTGGAAGGGACGCAAACCCGGTCAACCCTTCTTTGGCCAGGTACAGTTAAAGGGAGGTAAGCTGGGCAGGCGCGCTCCCACTGTGATTGATCGCGCGAAGGTTTCGGTGCCACCCTACTATCCGGATATCCCTGAAGTTCGTGAAGAAATTGCTCACCACTATGATTGTCTACTCAAGACCGATGAACAGGTGGGTGAAATCATTGCCGCCCTCAAACGCGACGGGTTGTATGAAAATACACTGATCATATGCTTCAGTGACCATGGCTATAAACTGCACCGCCATAAACAGTTCCTTTATGAAGGGGGTATCCAAATGCCCATGATGGTGGCTGGACCTGGGATCAAACCCAAACAAGTGCGTAAGGATTTAATTAGCGGGATTGATATTGCCCCAGCCTGTTTGGCCGCTGCTGGGATCAAGATTCCCAAATATATGGAGGGCGCGAATTTCCTCAGCCCAGATTACCAACCACGCAAGTTTGTCGTGGCCGCCCGTGACCGGTGTGACTTCACCATTGAACGCATCCGCACAGTGGTTACCCCGCGCTACAAATATTTGCGCAATTACCTGACTGATCGACCCTTCATGCAGCCCAGCTATAAGGATAGCTGGCCGGTTTCCCAACGATTTCGCGAAATGATGGCGAAAGGAGAGATGAATGAAACCCAGCTTATTTTCTTTGGGCCCAAGAAGAGCCCGGAAGAACTTTATGACCTGTCCAATGATCCGCACGAAATTCACAACCTAGCCAACGATCCCAAGCACAAGAAGGTACTCGCCCAGCACCGCAAGCTATTAGCTGGCTGGATCAAGGAAACTGGTGACAAAGGTCAAACGACTGAGAGCGATGCTGGCCTACTAGCCACTCTTAAGCGCTGGGGCGACAAATGCGTAAACCCTGAGTACGACCGGGTACGGGCGAAGCTAAAGCAATGAGGCCCTTAGTTCTTTAGCTTAATTTTATTCCGATTACACCTTCCACTCACCGCGGTAATCGCGCGTGAGCCACTTGGGATCGCCGCCCTTGGCGAACGTGTTCTTCTGAGGATTCCACGCAATGGCCTCCTGATTATAGTAGGTCTGATTCAAGAGATGACAGGCAATCGAAGTGCGCGCACCAACAATCTCATTGGTGATCGGCCGTTTACGGGTGTTCATTGCGTACAGGAAGTTGGGCACGTGGCTTTTGCTATTATAAAGCTTCACCTTGGCGGCCTTGAGAATCTCGGACTCAATTCGGTCCAGTTCTTTGTTCAAATCCACACTCTTGTCATTGCGGCTGGATTTACCGGCAATCAACTTGTCGCCTTTCCACAGGCCTAGTAACCCGCGGTGACATTCCACTCGGCCATCAGTGCCATAGAAACTCGCGCCCAAGCCTTCGCCGTGCATCATGTGAATGTCACCCGCATACACCAGCTGCGCACCCTTCATCGCCTTGGGGTCCTTGGCCGGAATGGTGGCCACCGGTCCACTGCTATCCTTATTAAGGCCCCACTGGATAATATCAATCATGTGCGCGCCCCAGTCGCACACCATGCCTCCGCCATATTCCTTATAATTGCGCCAATTGGGGAAATGCCCGTGTACACCGCGTGGGCTCAAGACTGAGCTATAGCCGCGCATGGGTCCCGGGCCAATCCACATGTCCCAGTCCAGACCCGGCTCATCCTTTTCAGTCTTCAAGTCACAGGGCTTACCGGGTCCACCGATATTGACCGCGGTGCGCTTCACTTCTCCAATCACCCCATTACGTACGAGCTCACAAGCGATGCGAAACTCGCGTGAGGAACGCTGCATAGAACCGGTTTGTAAAACGCGTTTATTGCGTTTCACCGCTTTCATCACCTCAACTGATTCATGCACGTTGTGGGTCAGGGGTTTCTCGCAATAGACATCCTTGCCTGAATCCAAAGCGGCAATTGTCTGAATGGCATGCCAGTGATCGGGAGTAGCAATGCACACGGCATCAATATCCTTGCGGGCAATCAACTCACGGAAATCCTCGTAGGCTTTACAGTCCTTATTCTTCTGGCGGGCATTGGCCTTATCCCGTGCAGACTCACGCCGAGTGGTATCGCAATCAGAAACCGCCACGCAAATGGCTTCCTTGGCCCCCATAAACCGGTTCATTAAACCACCATTCTGTTTACCCATCCCGATGAAACCCACGGAGATCTTATCATTGGGTTTCACCTCGGCTGATAAAATGCCTGAGGGCAGGATAAAGGGTGCACTGGCTACAGCGGTGGATTGCAAAAAACGACGACGCGAAAGACTGGGGGTCTGCATGCCTGAAAGTATAGCAATCGCTATCCCGATGGGAAGTGTTTTTGCAGAGGTGTCCTGCTATTTTATTTAACCACCATCACACCCTTCATGATGGTCCAATGCCCCGGGAAGCTGCAAATGTAAGGGTATTCACCGGGCTCAGAAGGCGCCATAAAGCGCAGGGTTTCACCGGCAATGGGCGGCACCATCTTGGTGTGGAAAAGCACCTTATCTGTTTTGGGAATATACTGACCACTCTTGGCCAGCACCGGATCGGCCGCCATTCGGGTGGCCGCCAAGCCTACTTCATCGCCTGAACCGGGCTTAACGATCACCAAATTATGTGGCGTGGCATCGGGGTTGATGAATTCAAGCTTCACCGGCTGGCCCGCCTTCACCTCAAAGCGGGTGACATCATAGAGCATGCGTTCCTTAACCGTGGTGATGCGCACCACTTTCAGATTTTTTTGCTGATCAAACTGCGCGTCTCTCGCTGAGTGATTCACATCGGTTTCAATTTTAGCTCCCTTAGCAAAACCGCTAATGAATTTGCGTAGGGGCGCATTGTGCATGGTGAGGTGATGGTTGAACTGCCAGTGTGGTAACATAGTAGCAGCTCCCAGTGCCGAACGCATGCCGTAAGCCAGGTGTCCACCATGTGGGTGCTTGGTGGTGTCAGCTAAGGCATCCATGGCCTTGGGGGTACCGATGTAACTGGTGGCAATAGCTGCTTCCATGCGCACAATCGGATCCTTGTCATTAGCCGCCTTGCGTAACCGCGCATCGCCATCCTTGAAACTTGCATGCCAGTAGCGCAGCTGGTGGGTGGCTGCTGCGCGTGCCTCAGGTTTTTCACAATCGAGCAATTTAGCCAGCAGCTTGGTGTTCTCTGTCTCGATATTGCGGTACATCCACACCGCCTCCATCTGGTGATGGCGATGCCGGTCATCTTTTGAATCCAATGCTCCAACCCATTTATCGAGCACAACTTTTACCTCTTGAGGGTTACGATCGCGCAATTCGCGTTTAGCCCAGTAACGGTAGCGGTACTCGGGCCGCTTCAGAATATCGATCAGTTTACCAACAGGTTCTCCTGCTATCTTTGGGGGGGTGGCGAGCTTTGCACCCTTGGGTACGATGCGCCAGATGCGGCCGCTCTTGCGGTCGCGCCGTTCATCGCGCAAGGAATACTGTGCGTGACCCTTGATGGGGTTGTACCAGTCGCACACATACATTGCACCACGGGGGCCATAACGCAGATCCACCGGAATAAAACTCAGGTTGGAAGAAAAAATAATGTCACTCACATATTCCTCGTCATAACCAAACTCAGTCTTTTTCCATTTATGAAACTCCACGCGGTTGGTCGGCTTGTAGCGAACCTTTACGTAGCCACCTTGCATCTCCTTGGGCCAGGACTTGAAATCTACAAATTCCTGACCACAGGTGCCTGAGTAGGCGCGCAACCCGGCCGGTCGTGCGTGTTGCTTGGGATAAACCGGATCCAATGCGTGAAAAGCCTGCGCGTAGATGGGGTGACTGGCGACGTGCTGGCCCCAGTCATCAAAGGTAACGCCCCAGGGATTGGTACTGTGGTAGGTACCGAAGCTGGTTAGGCGATGTAGGCGGGGTTCAAAACGGAACCACCCGCTATTCTGCTGCCGCACCGGCCCGTAAGGCGTCTCAATCTGACTATGGTGAAAAATTGATTCGCGGAAAACCAGATCGCCATCGGGGCTCCACACAAAATCATGCAACGCGTGGTGGGAGTCCTCGCAGCCAAAGCCGGTGAGCACCTTCTCACGATAATCCGCCTTGCCATCGCCATCGGTGTCCTTAATGAAACTCATGTGCGGCTCTTCGCTCACGTACACGCCGCCATCACCAAATTCAAACGACAACGGAATCTGCAGGTCATCAGCAAACACTGTCGACTTATCCGCTTTGCCGTCGCCATCGGTGTCCTCGAGAATCACAATTTTGTCGTCTGGTTCGTTGCCCGGGTACACGTGCGGATATGTTGTCGAGCAGCTCACCCACATGCGCCCACGTGAATCCCAACGCATCTGGATAGGGCAGGCGATTTCCGGGAATTCCACCTCACTGGCAAAGAGGTTTACCTCAAATCGTGGATCGACCTTGAAAGCCTTGAGTTCATCGGCCGGGCTCATCCATTTATTGGCACCACGACTCGCGGTGGTTGTCGGCAAAGGTGGCACATTGGAATCGTCAATCTTCGCCGGCACTTTTTTGCCCTGTGCCAAGTCCCAGATGCGTCGGTCGCGGTTCTGCACCATGATATCGAAGTTCCGCATGGCGGGCAAAAAGTCGAGGTAGCCGTAACTCCGATTGCGACCGCCGGTGTAGTAGAAGGTGTTGACGGGGCGGTAACGGCGAAAGAACTGCTTGTTCTTTTCCTGCACCACCGCACGAACAGCCTCATTTACCGCCGGTGCCGACTTGCCAAAAGTCTGCTTGAATAGCTCACTGCCAAGCAGGCGATAGCCTTCATCATTCAAGTGACACCCATTGATGGTAAGATCGCTTCCTCCTGAGGCCATCGCCTTTTCCGTCGGCGCAAAGGCATCCACAAAGCCTACATTTTGAGCCTTGGCCACCTCACGCATCACCTTGGTGTAGGCGGCGATATTCTTAT
>Ga0315322_10001564_pt1 | contig 17765 bp, 22 predicted proteins | sample M110021515metaG_FD_203461 | JGI IMG/M metagenome (GOLD analysis project Ga0315322, IMG submission 203461) | Ammonia-oxidizing marine archaeal communities from Monterey Bay, California, United States - M1 100m 21515 | ecosystem: Environmental > Aquatic > Marine > Intertidal zone | place: USA...
AAGGGGACAGGCACTTTTTGACAAAAACAAAAGAAGGGGACAGGCACTTTTTGACCGTCACTGAATGTTAGCGGAGCATGAAAGAGCAAACAGTGCCTGTCCCTTTTCTTACACTTTTCTTACATTTTCTTACACTTTTTCTTTCCGTTTGACGGGAAGGTCAAGAGTCTTGTTTCTGATTGTTGATCTGAATAGCAAGTGAATCGATCCCGAACTTGAGCAACATCGCAAGCCCAACCCCACCAAGAATGACGCCGGGGACATACAGCCCTTCTTTTCCTTCAGAGATTGTCAATTGGATGAGAAAAAATCCCGCGAAAGAACCAATTCCCGCAATACACATCCGGAGGGTGCTTGCGATAAATTCATAAGAAATTGATATGCTTTCTTTTGAGGAAGTGGGGCAGCGAGTTGTGGCGAGACGAATTGATGGATCGCTCCTATCTATAGCATTTTGTCGGCTGACCCTCGTGCTTCATACCTTGTTTCCTGCACCATTTCATGCTTGCAAGCACGAAATGGTGTAGGATTATGTTTCATCTTTCATCACGGGATGGCCTTTGGTGCAATGAAGTGAGTTCCGCAATAACGCATGTGGCGGTTGGCAGAACTGGATTACAGTCACGCTACACAACAGGTCATGTTCTTTTGAATCGAGTGGAAAATATCAGGAAGTACCAGCAGCGCCTGTTTTGGATGGTGCTTGCCGCCTGGATAGCTCTGGCTGGCGTCGGTTGGCTGGTGGTGGTTTTTACGGATGTCGGTCTGTTGAAGTTGTCGTGGGCGATTTTGCCCATAGCCTTGATATCTCTCTTTGTCGTTTTGTTCTTTTGGGTCGCAGCAGTCAGTGAGGCGCGACGCGAGGCATTACAGGACTTGGGATTCGAGGTACCAGATGCAGGAACGGATCAGCAGATCGTCGCCGCGGTCGAATCCATGTTCGATGCCAGCACAAGTGTGGAGGTACTGGGAACAAAGGTCATCGTTCCCGATGGAAAGTGTTGGGTGGCGGAGGTGAACGAGAGTCTCATCCAGAGTTCACCTGAAGATAACGGACTCTGCAGAAGGTCCACGGTTTGCCTGTTCGAGCACACGGGGGAGCCTTGTGACGAGCAACATTCCTTCCGGCTTCAACCCCACAACCGAGTCGATAGGATGCTGTTGCGAGGGCTGAGTCATTGGTTCAGTCACTCAACAGGCTCTCGTTTTCATCTCTGGTATGACGCTGTTTCCAGTGAGGAATCGGGCCTGAACGGGATTTTGACTTCGGACATGCGTGAATGGCTTGGGCGGCATTCACTGTGGTCAAAGATGCGAGCATGGACGGTGGTCAACTCGCAAAATGGCACGCTGATTTATCGTGCCGGCACCGTCTATGAAAAAGAGAAGTATCCTCAGTTTGTTTCTGAGATGCAGGTGTTTGCCGAGCTTCGTGCCGAGGCTACCATCAGTGGTTCGCCTATGAAAGCATCCGACTGTGCACCTTCAGAGGCGCAACGGTTGTTGCATCAATTGGTTGATCAGGAACCCGTCCGACAACTCGCGACGTACTGGCGGAAAAAGACGCGTGCTCAGCCGTTCACGATGGTGGTGTTTGTTTTCCTGCTGACGATTTCTGTCGGAGTTTTCACTGACGTTTTTGCTGAATACATTATGAAGATCACCGGAATCGTGCTCAAGGAGGTTTGGCTAATCGTGTTTGCAGGTCTCTTGTGGGGATTGTTTGTGTTCCTTCTGTATCGGCAATGCTTCTGGCAACACCGCAGGAATCGCAAACTGTTGAAGACAGGTCACGTGGCGTACGGCACCGTGGAGCACTGCAAGAGGAACAAGCATTTTTTTGGGGATGCTAACGAGTATCGGGTGCACGTCGTCTACTACGCTTTGGACGCGACTCACACGGCGAACTGGAGTCTGTTTGTCGATTATGTACGTCTGGGTGTGTTCTCCCGCTCGGCCAAGGAGGGGCAAGAGGTCATTGTCCTGTATAATCCTACCAATCCAAGGCATATCGTTTTGCCAGAACTACTTGCCGCTTCACCGTTCTGTATTTGATGACTTCTCCACATAATCTTTCAGTCGATCACTAAAACGGTCAAAACCGACGATAGTAAAAAGAAGTAAATAGAAAGAAGGTAAAAAGAAGCAAAAAGAAGGGGACGGCAAAAAGAAGGAGACAGGCACTTTTTGGGGTAGAAAGAAAGTGGGAAAGAAGGGGAGGGAAAGAAGTAAAGAAGAGGGACTGGCAATGACTCTTGGTTTTGAGTGCTAGCAAGTAATTTGACAGATTGTCTGGTTTTCGTAGGCTCTTGGCTTCAACAAAATCATTCCTTGAGGGGGGCAAACTCATGGGAAGACAGGCTCGCGGCGAATTCATGGATCCCAGTGAGGTCCAAGTGTTTCATTGTGTGCAGCGGTGTGTGCGTCGCGCATTTCTATGCGGTAACGATCCCTATTCGGGAGTTTGCTATGAGCACCGGCGTCACTGGATCCGACAGCGATTGGAATTTCTTGCTTCTGTTTTTGGGATAGATTGCCTGACCTACACGGTGTTGAGCAATCATCTTCACTTGGTTCTTCGCAGTCGACCCGATGTGGTGCAATCCTGGAACGACCAAGAAATTGCTCGCCGGTGGCTCTTGCTGTTTCCCCAACGACGCGAGAAAGACGGGGCTCCTGCTGAACCTCGTCAGTCGGAGCTTGACTTGATTGTGAACGACGCCGAAAAGCTTGCCGAACGTCGCCGACGCTTGAGCGATCTGAGTTGGTGGATGCGCTGCACGGCGGAGAATATCGCCCGCCAAAGCAATCGTGAAGAAAACGTGACAGGACACTTTTGGGAGGGAAGGTACCGAGCACAACGGTTGCTTGATGAGGCGTCAGTGTTGGCATGTGCAGCTTATGTCGATTTGAATCCCATTCGCGCAGCATTGGCAGAGGATTTGGTGAGTAGTCAGTTCACTGGCGCGAAAGACCGGATCGATGATTTGCGTGATCGAAACACTCGAACACGAATGAGTAATCACGAGTGGGAGCGAAGCCTGCATTGTCATTGCAGTGGTTGGATGAGCCCGATTGAGATCCGCGAAACGGTTGATCCGGTTGGCAGTAACTCCAACACTTCGCCTCGACGGGCCAGCGAGAAAGGATTTCTGCCGATTTCATTGACTAGTTATTTGGAACTATTGGACTGGACCGGTCGAGAAATTCGTCGTGGCAAACGTGGGGTAATTCCGGATCATCTGGCACCGATTCTGGAACGACTCGGTTTGGATAGGAATGGCTGGTGTGATCTGATCGTGAAGTTTGGCAGGTACTTCAAGCGTGCGGTAGGGACAGTGGAGCACATTCGTGATGAGGCAGTTCAGCGCGGGCAGCGTTGGCTGCAATCACCTGGCTGCCTAAGGTGAGGCGTCGCAGTGTTGTGTGAAATTGATGTGTACTGAGCCATTCCGACCCGGCTATGGGTGCGTCATGATACTGCGGTTCTTTTGCAGTGATGGTAGCCAAAGTTCGTGACAGGTGAGCAAAGTACCGACTGCTAATACGTCAGTGTGGGCCTTTTAAGGCCTTTCAAGCGGTTGTGAAGCTAAGTGTTAAATCCGCACAGTGTCACCGGATGACAATCTGTGCCTGTCCCTTTTCTTGCTTTAGTGGTCTGGGTGCATACACATGAAGATCTTTTAAAGCTTCCTGCAGCAAACAGTGCCTGTCCCTTTTCTTGTTTGTCCCGGATGACAATCTGTGCCTGTCCCTTTTCTTGTTTTTGTCCCGGATGACAATCTGTGCCTGTCCCTTTTCTTGTTCTTTTCTTGTTTGTGCCTGTCCCTTTTCTTGCCCTTTTTCTTGCCCCCCTTTTCTTGCCTTTTCTTGTTCTTTGTTTTTTCTTGTTGTTTTTTCGGTCCCCATGTTTCTTTTGCAACAATCAGTTACTTGTCGAACTGGGATTCGCCTCGACCTCAACTGGTCGAACAGCGTAGGTCCAGTTAATCTTGTTCTCATGGTCGTCTGAGTGCAACGCATGAAGCTCGTCACGAGTAAGTGAACCGAGCCAGCCGAGATCAAAGGTTCCTTCATGTTGTCCGAGGGAAAGGTGCTTTACCATGGCTTCACGATCTGGGTAACGTTTTGCGACCGTCCACCAACTTGCGCGTTGTGGATACTTCGTGCTGGCGTCGAAGTCTTCTGTTCTTACTTTCTCCGAGTAAGCAACTTGGGCGACGTGCGATACGTTCACTTGCTTCACCGGTGACAGTGCGGCTGCATTCGTCAAGACTGCATCGCGGATTCTCTCTGAGTATCCATACCAGACGCGGTAACGATTTCTACCCACGGGTACACTGATCTTTGGGGATTTGCTTAGCCGTCTATTACGTGTTTCGCTCATTGCATAATCCGCAAAGACACCTGCTTTGATGTCGGCACGCAATTGAGATGCCGCCGTGTTGTCCGTTTTCTGGAAATCTATCCTGATTACCAGTCGGCAAATCTCTGGATCTTCTATCTCCTTGTTTGGGTTTGTTGAATCCTTTTGATTGTGATTCGTGATTGGGTTTGCTGGCCGGTCCGCAGCATTCAGAGTTTCGTCGGCTTCTTTCCCTTCTGCCATGCTGGCCGCGATGGCTAGGAAAGTTATCAATAGGGAAAATTTGACAAGCCAGCGAGCTGAACGTAAAAACTTACGGTGTGTCATCTTGTCGGCAAATGTCCAGCGAGGCAGGAAATGATTCTCAAGCATGATGAAATCCAGCAAAGTTGATATGCACTCTCGCATGCAGTGCGACATGTATTTTACGTTTTGGATCAGCGCAAACACTTACCAGTTGACAACAGCGAGCTACTGAGACCGAGGTGGTTCCGTCTCAATAATGTTTTATGTTTTCTATGTCCCTGCATCCGCTTGCATGCTCGCAAGGCAAATGCACGAAGGTTCACGAGAGATTGAATGTGGGTTGGCTTGTTGGTAAGCAAGTGGGATTTTAACAGGTTTTCAAGGTCGCTGCTGGTGTGATGATGTGTCTGTTCTTCAAGACGGATTGATCAGGTTTTAGGACGTTGTTTGGTACGTCAATGACGAAGCCAGGCGTCCCTTTGGTCTGATGAATCGTAGGGCCCCCCTTCGAACTGAGCTTGTTGTAATCAGGCGTTGGTAGAATCTGATAGCTATTCGGTGACTTGATGTCGGGGATCAGTCATTCGCGAACCGCCCAGTCGAAACATGGCAAGGCGTCCGGGCTGGGAACGGTATCGTCTGCTAGGTTAAATGCCATGTCGGCGCGGACTCGGAACGCACGATGCACGGCTTCGAGCGTGTTTCTGTTAAGACGGAGACGCTTCTCGTTGATGACAATACGTGCATCGCAAATTTCTGCATGTGTACACCAATCTACCAAGGCTCGTCTGCTTTCACTGACGGACCTTGTGTTCATCGAGACGGGATGTGGCACCCGTCCTAGTCTCGGTGGGCTTCCAGCGAAACACTCGTGAACCATTCTTTTACATTGGTTTACGACAACGCGGTTTACTAATTGGACCCGCGAGTTGACCTGAGGTGGTCAGGAAAGTTTTTGAGTTTGTTTCCGTGCTGGGATGGATACCCAAGTGCCCTATTTGTCCAGCGAAATGCTCGTGTCAGAACGCAGTTCAGGTACGTTTGCTGACGAAAAAGTTTTGGTGATTCCACGTGTGTTTGCGAAGTTGTTTTGAGGTTCCTTCTGCCTATGCGATTGCGATCGGCTTACCAAGCTACACCCCAAGCCAGGGCATCAACGGAGAGTAGAATTCAAAGCTGTGTAGAAAAGATCAGCGTACGCTACACAACTCAGCAGTGTGACGATGTTTTTATTCCGGAGTTAAACTCTGGAGATCGTCCGTGCAAAGCTAGTGGACAGCGTGTTTTGCAAGTTTGGTTGCCCTTCAACGTGCTGATGCCGTGGCGGGTCTAAGGAGAAAACGAAAGATTTCGAGCTGGTGAGTAAATCTATGTTCTAGTTTTGTATTAAATCCTTGTTGAAAGCCATGAATCCCATTCCGCCTGAAGCTCTAGTGTTTTTATGTTTTTGTGAATAATCCAACCTTGATGGACTGAATCTCTTCCACGGGTGCCAGTATGAGCACGTGTGGTTATTCGTTCGATCACAATGTCTTCCCAACCTGCGTTGTCTATTTCTTGACGCAGATGCCGGTTCACCTTGTCTGGCTCGTGATCCGTGTAAGAAAAGGCGAGAAGAGCGGCGGGCAAGTTCAGAGTGTTCGTGAAGAGGTTGAGCTTGTGCTCGCTCGCGATAGAGATTAGCTGGCGTACACCCAGCTTTGCTTCATCTGAACCTGCTTTTAAGTTGATTTGGTTGGGGTCCAACATTGCAAGTACAGGTCCTTCCCTCGCTTGGCTTCGCTTCTCTAGTGAATTCTGCCATTTGCCGAGAACTGTTCCCTGAATCTTGCCATTTTTATCGATCATTTCTTGGAGTGCGGTTTGCTTGCTTTGGTCGATGTCGTGTAGCTGCATTAGCCACTTTTGTTTTGGGAATCCATGTTCCAAAAGGGTTGCAGTGTTAGGGTAGGAAAACCCTCTTCTTATTGGTGGCGTTGCATCGGGATACTTCGAGGTAAATGCTTTTCTGTAACTTGAGGTTACACAATGATTGCTTGGCTGTTTTTGGTCTGTGATTGCTTTAATTCTTTTTTTAAATTGATCCTCTGCTTGGTTAATCTCCTCCCAAGGGCGCATAGCAAACAGGTCTATGTATTCTATTGCTGTTGAATCACTTAGCTGTCTAATTATCTTGTCCGCGACCATGATGGCCACGAAGTGCTGGAGAAGGTTTCCCGTGTTTCCCTTTGCCATGGCGTTCTTTTTGAGTTTTTGTCGCGGCAAATTAACCGGAGACACCCCACGGTTCTGTTGCATGCGGAAAATGATGTTTGAGATGATTCCAGAAATTTGGGAACACTACACACGGTTTGTTCTTGTTAAGTCGTCTCGCCATGCTTCGACGATCATTACCATGGCGAGTGTGTCTAGTTCACAGTACTTGAGCAGACCTTTGACCACCTTTTGCCGGTACTCTTCGGGCAGGTCTGGCTGTTGCAGGCGTAAGTAGGCTGCCATCGCCGCTCCTCCGGCTCTGATTTCGTCTCCCCAAAGTTCATTCCATCTCTCTTTATCAACTTCATCAAGCACGTTCGGTAGTAGCTGGTACGGATCTACAACCGTGTCTCCAGCGTACTGAATCCACGTTTGGCTTTCGAAGTTTTTGCTGCTTCCGGGTTGAACGTCGTATCCATAGGATTCCCCCGCGTACTTGTCTTGCAAAAACTCGGAATCGTTCAAAACAGCTGGCAACACATACTTGATCGACTGTGACCCTTTCATCATGGGATGAAAATAATGGCGGGCCACGAGTTGTCGCAGATCAACCATGTCTCTTTCCCCCGGTTCCCAAGGGTTCTTCGTCTTGCCGCCAGGGTGGCTGATTGAGCAGGCAAACTGCCTTAAGTCTTCGTAATCAGGCTCTTCCGTTCCAAAGGAATCAAGCTGCTCGATGATATGGCAAATGATTGTGTTTTCATGATCCGCGTACCTGAATATTGTTCCCTCGTTTTGTTCCAACGATTCCTTCAAACTCCGGAGGAAATCGAAGTTGGGAAACGCCCCCGGTTCGTCATGCAGATACTCGGCCTCATGCACTACTTGCCCATCTTCATGCAAGGTGTGGTGGGAAAACTGAAACGCAAGGTTTTGGTACGGTCGCATGCCTTGGTGAAGAGGAACAGCTGGCATGGCGGTTTCAAAGTCGATCATGTTGAGCGGATATTTCCACTCCCGCATGACACTTGCCAAGCCTTCATGGTCAACAAATGCTTCTTTTCTTCCATCTCGTAGATAGGTGTAGCGAATCTCCTGCATTTGTGATGCAGAACGTCCAAGTGCTCCATCATCGCGGACATTGAGTGCGTCTGCGTCCAGTTCGTCAAGCAAGATGCATCGCTGCTCGATATAAGCTTCTAGATTTCGGAAGTAGTACAGATCAAAAATGGTTGGTCGATCAAAGTCTTGATCTTTCCAGCCCAACACTTCCGTCCAGCATTCCCGAAACCCATTTTTCATTTGGTTGTCTGCATCACCTTTGCAACGGAATTCGCATGTTTTGCAATGCTTTCCGATGCTCGGTGGTGTTTTTATATCCTTCGCGTATTGGTCAGACAGCCATTGGATGTTTTCTTCGAAAGTTCTGCCGTCGTAGTCTTCCTTGCAGACTTGGTCAATTGCTTCGTCTACAGGCTTTGTTGTCAGAATCTCGTGGCAGATTGGCTCGTCATTGATGCGTACGCACGATGTGCGGCCATCCTCGTTTTGGATTTTGAAGTTACTGAGCAGACCATTCACTGTGCAGGCTTGAGACTTGTCCACCAACATGAGCGACGCTCTCACCGCATACTCTGGGAAAGCTGATGTCAGTACATGACGCTGGAAAGCTACGTCAAGAACATAGGGTTTCCATTCGGATAGCACGTTGCCATTGCGGCGTTGAAACGGATCTACCTTGGATCCATCGACAGACTTTGCCTTGACTTCAATGAGATGAATTTGGTTACCTTCCTTGACGAGTACATCAACGCGACAAAAAAGGTTCTGATATTTAATTGCAGCTTCAAAGATCACGACCTCGTCATGTTCCAGTAGCTGGTTGGTCTCATTCAGTGCCGCCTCGTAGTCAAGTGGTTTTATGTCTTGTCCGTTGGGGTAATAGCACTTTGCCAGTTCACCCACGACGATTCCGCTTTCTGCCAATGCTTTTAGAAAATCATCGTCGTTCTTGGAGTTTGCGTACTCGTCTTTTCGGGTGTAGAAAAGTTTCGTTGGGCACTCATTGGCAAGAGTGAACCGTGATTTGGTGAGATAGCGAGGTTTTTGCATAGGTTGTGGTTTACTGATTGAGGATCGGTGATGAAAAAATGGGCAGAGCGATGGCAAGGTTCAGATTGGTTATTCACTAATCGTATCGAGACGGCGTTACACGTTGGGTTCGTTAGGCAGCTTTGATTTCTCCCGGGAACGGCGGAACTGAAGCGTGCTCAGCTTCAGTCCGCCTTGGTACGTGGAATCGTGGCCAATGCATGGCGACTTAACAGACGAGCTTTCCTGTCTCGCTGCTCAACATCCATTTCTGATCGTCACTGTCAAAGTTCCCATCATTGCGGAAGAGCATGATGTGGCAGCCCTGTGAGATGTTTTTGAGCATCTCCGGCTGATCATCCACGTAAATGTTGACGCCTTTATCACGGATCACCTCCGCCTTTGCATCAAACCGGTCAACCAGAATGATTTCGTCGTAACGGATATTGCGAGACTCGACGTCGGCGATGGCTTTTTGGCGGTCGTTCCTGTAGGTGATCACAATGACCCTGCCTGGCCAGCTATGAGTCCAAGCTGAGAAGAACTCGGGGGCCTCGGTGATCACACCATCGAGATCGAGGCCGAGGGTAAGAGTCGTGGGATCGGTAGATAGAGTGCTCATGGCAAATGCTGCTTTCAAAAAAGTGTGGATTGATGGAATCGTTGCTTGGCTCATTCGAAATCGTGGTGATCTCACGATTTCGTATCGCTCTGAGAGGTTTCGGTCACGGGCGGGGACTGGGGTTCCTCAGTGGCAGGTGGTTTACATCGATTTTTGAAAGTGATTTCCAGTGATTCATCAGGGTAAAATGATTGCTGGACGACTCTGGCCACACGCTGGGCTACTTCATCGATTCGAAACAGTCGACCTACCTCAAGTGTGAGACCGTAACGATGGGAGTCGAGAATGCCAGTGAACCCCTCGATGACTACCAGGTCAGTGAGGTAGTCGCAGTAAACATCCGTTGCCGGTCGGGAAAACTCGACTGGAAGACGCCCAGCATTGACCAAAGCCATGTCATCAGCGGTGCGGGGGATAATGTCGATCTGGGAAAACAGATATTGGCTGCGACGACGACGCATGTGGCCGTTGCTTTGGTACCACGGTGGAAAGCCGGGAATGTTGCGATCGAAGTCGAGTTTTGCCATGGAGTCTCTGGATGCGGGTGAGATCAGTACTTTCATAGAAATCCTTGAAGGAGTGAATGTTAAAGTGAGAGCCTGCGTGGAAAGAGATAGACATAAACCTGAGCGTTAGCTTTGGTGCGTTGATGCCGTTTTGAGGATGTTGGCGAGATCAGGCGATTCAAAACCGTCTGACTTGGTTCCCTTGCCATGACTAGACGGTGCTGAAGCCTTGGTCATGTTTGAGCGATGGACTTCCCAGAAGATTTTGTCGACCGGCATTCCAGTGGCCACAGCATCGCCCAGCAGAACATAACAACGATCACCCCATGCGTCGGCTGCGGCAACCAGGTCAGCATCAGCGTGGGCCTCCACCCACTCGCATAGCTCTTCTAACGCAAACTCCAGTCGTAACATCAATTCACTTTTAGATGAGTCCCCTGAGGCAAGGACTTTAAGCGTCTGTCGTAATTCAAGTGCTACCTGGCGAGCGTTGTCACGATCGCATTCCAGTAAGCGTGCGGTGTCGGCTACGCGTGAGCTGACCTTGTTGTGGAAATCGGCGACTGCGTTGGTGTGTGATTTCATAGGCTGTTTCCTTGAGATGCTTGGAGTTGAAGAGGTCTAGAGTTCGGGTTTTAGCGACAGCGTTTGGTCTGCAAAATGGTGACCTGATCGCCATACTGGGCACGAACGAGCAGGCGAGCATGGGCTGAGTCACTTGCTTGAACGGAAACATAGCTAACACGGCCAGCAATGCGGATTTTTGCTTGGAATTCAAACATGGCTTTCTCCTTGGAGTGGACTTCTGAATAAAAACGGTGGAAGTGGATCAGTCTGCAGGCGGCTTTTCAGCCTTGCCTGCTATCGCGGGTGTGACATGAACAAGCCATGCCTCTTGATTGTTATCAACGATCCAGAACGAACCTGAGCGATGCTTGGCAAGGTGGTTGGCAAGGAAATCAGGTGCGGACTGGATATATTTCATGTTGGCTTCCGGGCAGGCATAGGTGTCGAGTACTTGGCTTGGAACGTTCAACTTCTTGAGTTCGCTGATTCTTGGCAGTGCAATCGACTTGCACCAACCAACTATGGCAATTTCTTGAGGCTCGTGGCCGTCACCGGGGGCAACGAGGACCACTTGCGGGCTCAAGAAATAGAGGTGTTCCGATTCATCTACTGGCAAGGGTGGGAATTCCTGACTGGACAGGTGGCGAAACGCCTCCGGAACCTTCAACTCCATCTTCTCTCGTTTGAAAATGATTGATTGAATTGAAACTCGATGCATTTTGAGAGGATTTGAAAGATGGAAGTTGAAGGTGTTATGAAAATCTCAATCAGGCGTTGATTGTTTGATCATGACGCTGAATTCGGCAATCGATTGATTGTTCTTGGTGCTTTGATTTCACGAACATGGATCACCCAGGTTTCCACGCCATTGTGCAACAACCAAGCCGATGCCATCTCCGCCTCTTTTCCATGGACTTTCTGAACGTTGAGATGAGCCAATAAAAACTCTAGAGCCTCCGGCATTGGGCTAAGGAATTGTTTCATGAAATCCGGACTTCGATTCGATTCTCGGATACACTCTGGTGGTGTTATGTCGTGATCTTCAAGCATTCCAAGACGCTGCAATCCAACGGCTTTGCACCACCCTTCTGCCGCCACCGATGCGTGGCAATTCGCGTCGCTATTGATCGCCACGTGTGTCAAATTTAGAAAATACAGAGTCGCACGTGATTCACCGTCAGGAACATACCCAGCCATAATCTGATCGAAGGTCTTATTGTCATCATCAAATCTCCCGCAGTCTTTCATCTCGTCCGCGGTATACATGCCTGCAATCGAGACACGGTGCAAGGTATGGGTTTTACAGTCGGTGGCTTTGGGCATATGCGTTCCTGTGAAGTTAAAGAGAGAAAGATGGCCTTCATTTATTAGTAACGACAAACGGGGGCGTTGGACCCGATTTGGAAGCTTTTATGGAAGGTTGACTGTTTCAGATGAAAAACGTGTCAAAGTACTTCGCTTGCTCCACGGGTACAAAGACGGAAGAAGGGCCTTCATTTCTTTGAATCGAGAAGCGGTACCACGCGTACTCATGTGGAAGCTTTTGTGGAAGGTTGGCACTTGTTGTGCTGAAGTGTTGGTGCATGCAAAGTTCTCAGGCTCGATGGAGGTTGAAGTAAGAGCAGGACCATTTGTGGATGCCGTCACCAGAAAAAATGCACGGTGTTGCGTGATGGTTAAAACACACCACACCGTGCGGAACGCAGTTCCTACTCATCGGTATCTTCATTTTCGACTTCGTGCTCATCGTGGGGGTGCTCATCGACGTCGCAGTCCTCGATCTCTCTATCTTCGATGTCGTAGTCGTTGATGTCGTACACATCTTTCGACATGACGTTCAGCAAGAAAAGGTTTTTGACCCACAACGCTCTCTCGATTGCGGAGCCAATTGCATCCCGTCTGGCATTTTCCTGGCAATCCGATTCGACGTGGACTTCGTAACGATCGTTTTTGCTGCAGGTGAGTTCGAACAAAAAGTGCTTCATGGAGGGTTCCCCGGTAGTGGACGGCGTGGTGAGACCAGAATCGGTCAGTCCAAATTGAACTGACAACAATTACTTAGACGGTAAGCGGATGACTTTTCTTGCAAATGGAAGCTTTGTTGATAGATTTCAGGTATCAACCACTTCCAGTCATCACTCATGACCGGTGAAAAGAGGTCCCGAGAGGCTTGGATGCGTGGGACGTGATGGGAAAGAGAGCTTGCAGGTGGAACTGTTTTCATGGGCATTCCTCGGGAGAGTTCAGAAAGTGCGGACGATATGCACATGTGGCAGAAAAACGCTGCCCGTTAATACCGTTTTCGCGCTTTTGGGCACCTGTTTCGAAAACGGCCGCAAAGTTGGTTCGATGTATCCAAATGTGCAGTTCCTGAGGTCGGGGCTAGGTTCGCTTAGCGGCGAAACACACTTTGGTGGATCAGTTGCATGCGGCTGGTTTCGAGTTGAGATCCGAAAAAGTAATGTAATGTGGGTGGCATGAGCTACAGATCCGCAGATGAGTTGTGCAAGAACTTGTGTGATTCGGTAACCTTTTTTGTGTGAGATTGTGGCTCACTAATGTTGCCAATTACATCTAAACTCCAGACTTCCTACCAATGGCTAGATCTAAATTCGACTTGGACACACTTTTCGCAGGGGAGCTGTTGAAGGTACGTGAAAGGCCCATTGAGAATTGTCCGAGTCGCGGTTCATTGCATTTACTGCGGCTCGAATTTGAGATCTTCCGTATTTATGAATCGAGCATGCATCTGGTGCGTCTGGGAAAAGTCGCGTCTCGCGACCTCGTTATTGGTGACACGATTGATGCTGCGAGGGATTCCGGGCTGGCATGCTATTGCGAAGTTCTGGAACTGAAATCGTATCACCGACTGGCGGACTGGAAGGCTTTGGAAAAGCAGGGCAAGTGGGTCAAGATCCACTTCGGTTCTTTCGACCAGGAGGGGACCAATCGCAACCAATTTGAAATGATCGAGCATTTTGACAAGAAACTGTATACGGTCAGTAGCAAGAGATTCGAGCTGACGGAAAAGTGGTTCAAGGTTTCTCACGCTGCTGAGTTGCTCGACGTAAGTGTCCAGACTGTTCGCAGAAAGGCCGACAAATGGGAAAAGGCAGGGCATCCCGATGTGGTGCGTCGAACTGCCGGGAACCAACGAGAAATAAATCTGCCTCTGTTGTGGGATCTTGAAGAGGGCGAGTGAGTCTCGGAACCCGCAAGTTGCTGTTATCTACGCGTTTACAAAAGAGAAAACGGCTTTCGATTTCTTCGATAAGTGTTTTGCACAGGGAGGCGTCTGAGCAGCCGTGTGACGCGAAAAATTATTTGGAAAAGTGTAAACTATGGGCCACGGATATTACGGCAGGCTCTCAGGGTGTGGACTCGAGAGGCAACCTGTCATTACCGCGGCTTGGTAGTCGAGAATGAATTTGCAAATCCCTGTCATTTCCCCGACTCGCCTTAAAGCGGTGCTTGGCATCTTGCTTGTTGGTTGCGCCGTGAGTGTGTTTGGCCAGATGTTGGGCGATGAATTGAATCCTCCGCTACGTCGTCCTGTGGGCAGAGAAGGCGTGCCGAGATGGGAAACTCGCAGCGATTTTCCTGCTGAGCGTTTTACCTTCGTACGTCTGCGCTACCGGTCCACACAAAATCATTTTCGCACACACTGGAGCGGGGATTATCCCGATGCCGATCTCAACTTCTCTTATCGCCTTCAGCAACTGACTTCATTGGAGGTCTCCCCGGATGGCCTCGTTCTCGACATTACCGATGAACAACTTTTGGACTATCCGTTTGCCTTCATGAGCTCACCTGGAAAGATGTACCTGGATTCCGCCGAAGTAGAGAGTTTGCGACGTTACCTCACGAACGGCGGATTTCTTATGGTGGATGATTTCTGGGGGCGGGAGTATCTCGAAAACGTCACGGCGGAACTGTCCAGGGTCCTGCCGGGTGTCGTTCCGGTGGACCTGCCGTTGTCCCATCCGATTTTCCACATGGTTTACGATTTGCAGGAAAAGCCGCAGGTGCCGAGCATCAATGCCTGGAATCAGGGCCTCAACATTGAACCATGGCATGGCGACATGTCCGACCCAAAACCTCACTTTCTCGCCTATCATGACGAGAATGGAAAGATCCTGATTCTGTTATGCCACAACAATGATCTGGCAGACGGGTGGGAGCGCGAAGGCGAGAACAAAGAGTACTACCAGCAGTTTTCTGTACGCTGGTCCTACCCGATAGGGTTCAACATTATTGTTTACGCCATGACCCACTAATCGATGCCCGCGTTTGGCTCAAGGATGTTGCCAATGGCGGATTCGCAAATGTTGTAGCCAACTTTCGATAATGCATCACGCATATGATCTTGGCCCACATTGAGTTCTTCTCGGCAAACTACACGGTCAAAACAACGGTTACTTGCCGGGTTGTTAGCCGGATCGATTTCTTCTCTTTCCAGTTGGAGTGGCCCACTTGTTGGCTACTCACAGAAGGTGTCAACGTAAGATCCGTGCCCAGCGTGACGAGGACCCCAAACTGATTGAGGTGTTTGCGTTCCAGACCCTGCCTGTTACTGCCAGTCGACATCGCTTGCCATCAGTTCATCAGTGTCGCTTCATGCCGAGTTTCTTTTTTACAACGGTATGCTTTGTACGAAGGTACTCAGCAGAGAAAAGGAGGAGGGTACTTGTGAGTTACTCTGTAATACTAGCGTAGCAAACAATGCCTATCCCTCTTCTCGCCGTCAGCGGCTTTCGTGTGTGCCAGGGGCCAGTTGGCAGGTAGGCGGAGCCGCATCAGGTGAGCGGAGCCGGAAGCGTAGGCTCGAGGGAGCAATGCGGAGCCGCGACTGAGATGCCGTAGCGTAGGACTTAGCGGGTAGGTCATTGTTGGGATCGTATTTCTGCTTCTTTCCTCGTACAGCGAAGTGACCGTGTGCCACTTCCCGCCGCTTGATAGACAGCGTCGACCTGCCGGCCGTTCTCACGCAGAATGTTTCGTTGAGTGTATCTGCTTGCAGGATTCGCATCGGAACAGGATTATTCGGGAGTGGTGCGTTTTGTTCTTCTCCTTATGCGTGTAGGCGGGACCACCGCATTTAGGGCATCTGATGGGTATTAGATATTTGAAGAGCTGCATGAACGCCACGACAAAAACCATCAGGCTCACAAAAAACGATTCTTCACCGATCTCCAGACGTTCCAATGTCGGTTTGAGGTAGACGGTTAAAATGCCAACAGCAATCAAGGCTGCAAGCCACCCGCAGCTTCGACACAAAATGTGTAAATAGACCGGAACTGTTAGTGTTGGTTTTTTCATGTCGCTTCCGGCAGAGGCACGACCACAAGGTCGCTTGATTCTTCAAAACATAATTATCACATCGGCAAACGACGTATCCTGTGGAAAAAACCGCGAGGTGCGCAGTTCCGGTGCAACAGACTGCTGGCGGTGTGGTTCAAGGATGGGATCGGCGAATTGGAAACATCAACTGGGAAAAACTAATGCTATTGGAAAGCATCACTGACGCTTTGGCTTTGTCTTGCCACTGGGTACGGTAGCAGTTTTAAAGTGAGTGCCTGCCGCGAATCATCGTGACTGAACGGCATCCAAAAATCGCCGGTTGGCGTGTGTGATGATGGCCTGAGCGACGGCCTTTCCTGATCTGTCTCGCGGAAGTTTACGTTCACAGTCTACATCACCTGCATGTCACCCCGAAAACCATTCCGACTGCATCGGCAGCTTTTTGCTCGATTGGCCATCATTACGGTGTGGCCTTGAAGACAGTCCACCAATCCGAGTTTTCGTACTCCTCCGCCGACAGAAGTCGCTTGCCTCGGCTTGGTGCTGGGTCACGTACTATCACGCGGATCAGCTCAGGTCCGGTGATGGTGTCGCGATAGATGACAGCTGTCACAACCACCGCGTGACCTATATCGGAACCGGGGTTTTGGCAGCCTAAAATAACCGGCTGGTATTCGTTAAGAGAATGAATCAGAAAATCTAAGGGAGGAGGGCCAAGGGCAAATTCACATCTGACATGCCTGGTTCCGCCTGGGGTCGGGTATTCTCCACAAAGATGAAGAAAATCAATGGGACCACCCGGACGATCAACAAGACGGCCTCCGGATAACATTCGGACAATCGACTCTTGGGAAAGATCTACTTGTTGGGTGGACAACGCCATCTGGGCCGAAGCGGCCCAGCACCAGAGTTGTCCATGCTGCTCGGTCGAGTGAATGACCATCACATCGGTTGGAATTCCGACGCCAATAACGCTGTCTTCCGCCGAGCCGAACGTGTCATCATCTATTTCTCCGCATCCGGTCGAGATCAGAAAAATCACGATCAACGCAGAAACGATAGAAGGCCGCCACCATCCGGAGATCGTCGATGGGCAGGTAGGATCAGATTGATGGGCTTGGAAAATCACTGGCTATCGTTTGAAGCTTGTTCTAGAACCGGTGTCGCCTTGTTTTCGTCTGTTTGGCCTGCCGGTGCGGTATCAATAAAAGCGTTAGAAAAGAAAAAACCTATGTAGAGAATTGCTCCAGCTGACAACAGACCGACCGAATCAATGGCTGCCACCATGGGAGTGGACCAATCACCACCAGCCATGAATGAACCAATGAACCCGAGCACCGTAGCCCAAACGAATTTTGTGAAACCCTTCTGATTGAGGTGGTAAAGTTGCCACAGGGACCACACCCACAATATCATTGTTACTAGAATCAACGAGAGGCCCACGAACATGGAAAAACCAAATTCACTTGGCTCGAGCTCTTCCATTACGGTCAATGCCGCTGTTATTTCTTCCGGGACAGGGAATGAAAACAGTGCTATCAATCCGAAAGCAAGAGAAGCTGCTTGCACGATGACCAAGAATTTCAAAGAGTCTTGATGTTGTTTTACTTCAGTCATAGACCCATCTTGTTTGGAAGCTTGACGTGTTTGGAATGCATTAGCCTAACTCTGCAGTTAAAAAATCGATTTTGGCATCGATTCGCTCGTTCTCTGCAAGGATGTCCGAACATTCTGCTTCGAGCTGACTTGCCTTGCGATCGCTAATTTCGGAGTCGGCTAACTGCACTTCGATCTCGTTCAATCGCTCATTGTTCTTCGTAAGTTTCAAATAAATGATTCGGGTGGCGACACGCGCCGAAGGAGAAAGCAA
>Ga0315322_10001568_pt1 | contig 17748 bp, 21 predicted proteins | sample M110021515metaG_FD_203461 | JGI IMG/M metagenome (GOLD analysis project Ga0315322, IMG submission 203461) | Ammonia-oxidizing marine archaeal communities from Monterey Bay, California, United States - M1 100m 21515 | ecosystem: Environmental > Aquatic > Marine > Intertidal zone | place: USA...
CACTCATTCCAACATTGGGAGAGTGTGATGCACGATGGGTTTTGGCTAACAGACGAGCAATTTTAACGCCTTGAGCCTTTCCTTCCGACGGATACACGTGGAGTTGCTCGGGTTGATGATCGACGGGTGATCAGCGGCATCGTCCAAGTGTTGAAGTCTGGTTGTCGATGGAAAGATGCGTCGACGAACTACGGGCCCCATAAAACGCTCTACAATCGGTTTGTGCGCTGGCGGGCGAAGGGCGTTTGGGAAAACGCCTTTACGGCGCTCGCAGCTGCGGGCGGTCCCCCAGCGGAGGTCCTGCTCGATAGTACACACGTGAAAGCGCATCGCTCCGCCGCTGGCGGAAAAGGGGGGCATTGGCCCAAGCCATCGGCGTCAGCCGGGGCGGGCGGAACACCAAAATCCACGCGCTGAGCGATGGCGCAGGCAGGCCTATCGCCTTCCTGCTGACGGGAGGGAACGCCGCCGATGCTCCGCAAGCGGCTGTGCTACTTGAAGACCTTCAGGCTGGCGCCATGGTCATGGCTGACAAAGCATATGACGCTAACGCCATCCGGCGCTTCATTGAAAGCCGAGGGGCGGTCCCTAACATACCATTCAAAGCAAACCGACGATGGAAGGGCTGCTTCAGCCCATTCCTATATCGGGCGCGCAATGCCGTAGAGCGCATGTTCTGCAGACTGAAGGACTTCAGGCGTATTGCTACCCGGTACGACAAGCGAGCCGATAACTTCCTCGCTGCAATTCATATCGCTGCACTCATCGCATACTGGTTATGAGTCCCAACCCTAGTGCTGGCGAATCCGGCAATGATAAAAGACGCATTGAGGCGCGGCGGGCTCACGGCCAATGGTGCGGGTGCGCCAGAAAATGCCTAATCAAGCACCAGCACCGCCCAATCCGCTGCACGATCAGGATTGCCAAGCTTAGGCGCATATCCAGCCGGACTCGGTACTCAAAAACCCGCATATGCTGTCGATACTTCCCCCGGTCATATCCCGCCAGAACATGCAGCGAGGTGGGGCGTATCCAATTTCTTGGTCGTTCGAGCCACGGGCAATGCGCCGCCGTTAGAATCGTACGGGCGTCAATGGCGAAACCGGTGCAATGCCCACCGATTTCCCTATTCACGCGAAAAACAGCAGAAAATGGGTCTTTTGCGTCCGCATAGGCCTTTACGGGCAGCAGAAGAATCCCCAAAATTACGACCATAGGTTATATTCGTGCTACAAATACTCTAACTTTGGATGTGCGTTTGGAATGATCTGCGGGCGGGCAGGTGGTCCATGAAATACATGCAGGCATCAAGGCTTGAGCAAACGATTGCCAGCGCGCGCGACCCCGTGTGCGCCTAAGTGGGGGCTAATAGCAGTTTATGGGTAGACTGGACGGCATAACACTCCTTGAATCGCTCACGGAAGATGAGCGCGCTGACCTTGAAAAGCGCTGCCAATGGCGGCGTTACGCCAAGGGCGATGAAGTCGTGACGCGCAACAGTGATAATCGGGATATGTTCCTAATCACCGAAGGCGCTGTCGACATCATAAACTATTCAATGACTGGACGCCCTGTTGCATATGCAACGCTTGGTGCGGGCCAGAATTTTGGCGAGTTATCCGCGATTGATGGGGAGCCGCGCTCGGCATCTGCTGTCTGCAATCAAAGCGCCACGATTGCCGCCCTGCCGCCACATATTTTCTAAGAACTTATCACCCAGCGACCGGAAATAGCATTGAGCGTGCTGCAACGCTTGGCAGGCATCGTCCGCATTTGCGACGAGCGAATCATGGACCTGGCTACATTGGGTGCTATGCAACGTGTCGTCTTGGAACTATGCCGGGCTGCAACGCCGGACCCAATCACCAGTGGTTCCTGGCTGATCTATCCGACACCGCCACAACGTGAATTCGCTGCCCGCACCTCAACGACCAGAGAAACCGTCGCCCGCGTATTTGCACAATAGTCCGACGTAAGCTTGATTCGCCGGAAAGGCCGCACGCTTTATCTGGCCGACAAAGCGCAACTCGAGCGTATGGCGCAACGGTTAAGCGGGCCAACCCCACCAGAATCTGCCGCCGCCGCAAATCCGGCTTCTGCTGAATCGAGCGACGCTGACTAACGACAACCGCCATCAATGCGGAGGATTGCAGCGGTCGTATAGCCAGCGTGATCGCTGCAAAGGTAGAGCGCTGCTGCGACAACCTCATCGGGCTGTCCGCCGCGCTGCAGCGCAATCTGCTCGTCTGCGCGCTGCTGAAACTTCTCCATATCCCACGCCTTTGAGACGTCGGTCAGAAATGGCCCAGGCATGATGCAGTTGACGCGCACCTCTGGCCCAAGCGCATCAGCCATGGCTTCCGTCATGGCGTTCAGCCCAGCTTTGGCAGCAGCATAGGTCACGAGATGCGCCTGCGGACGGATCGCCGCGCGGCTAGAGATATTGAGGATTGCACCACCGCCCTCCGCCTTCATGCGCTCCCCAATAACGGCAGATAAACGGAATGGTGCTTTCAGATTAAGGTCCAGCACAACATCATACAGGGGTTCATCAACACTGGTCAGAGTGTCATAGAGCGGCGACTTGCCCGCGTTATTGACGAGGATATCAACCCGTCCAAATCGCGCATATGCAGCTTCAATCAACGCATCGCATTGATCCCAATGGGAGATATTGACCGCAACTGGCAAAGCCTGCCGGCCAAGCGCTTCGATCTCTGCGCATACCGCTTCACAAGCTTCCAGCTTTCGGGAGGCGACGATGATATCGGCACCCGCTGCCGCCATACCAAGCGCGATCTCACGGCCAAGGCCGCGGCTACCGCCGGTGATCAGCGCCACTTTGCCAGAAAGATCGATGACATGTTTCGGTCCACTCATCAACCAGCCCCCAGGATCAGTGAACAATGTGAGGACATGATGCCGCCTTCATTATGCACAAAAGCCCGCTCTCGCTTCGCGACCTGGCGGCCTGCAGCATCGCCGCGTAACTGGCGCGCAGCCTCAACAATGGCGAACAATCCACCGGCCGCCCCTGCATGCGCATGGCTCAACATGCCGCCATGGGTGTTGACTGGGAATTTGCCGTTGAAATTGGTTTCTTTTGACAAGAACAATTCCCCGACTTCTTCTGGCGTGCCAAACCCAGCCTCAGACATCTCGATCAACGGGACGGGTGTAAAGCAGTCATAAAGCTCAGCAAAATCGATATCCTGCGGGCTGAGTTCTGCCATTTTGTATGCAGCAGCACCGGATTGCTTGCCACCGAACTCCGTCAGGCTTGGCGCGGCCATAATGTGTTCATGGGTGTGAAACTCACCAAACCCTAGAATATCAACGGGCTGCGATGGCATATCCCGCGCCCGGTCCGCCGCCGTAATGATCAGCGCACCGCCGGCGTCTGAAATCAGGCAGCAGTCCAATATGTTCAGCGGTGTTGCAATGGGCTTAGATGCCAGCACGTCCTCAATCGTAATGGGTTGGGACATGTGGGCATTCGGGTGCAAGCCAGCATGATAGCGCCCGTTTACGGCGACGGCCGCCATCATTTCACGGGTAACGCCGGTTTCATGCATCAGCCGGTTTGCAATCATGCCGTAGAAAGCCGGGATCAGCGGGCCATAGATCTTCTCGTAATATGGATGGCCAACGCTGGAGAGTGCTGCAACGGCTTCATCCCGCGTCTGCCCCGTCGCCCGGTTCTCGCCAACAACGACCAATACGTTCGTCGCAACCCCTGTCGCTACAGCCTGGACGGCATGGTTCACAAGCGCGGCTGGCGTAGCACCACCAAGCACCATGGATGAGAGATAACTTGGCTGAATGCCTAGATATTCAGCAACGACCGTGCCGAACATGAAATAAGGCTCCGTCATCGAATAGGCTGTTAACAATCCATCAATGTCACTGCGGCGAAGGCCCGCTTCATCCATAGCTTGCTTTGCTGCTTGTGCGGCAAGGCCGATACCAGATTGACCGGGGACTTTGCCGATTTCAGATTCGCCAACGCCAGCAATGCTGGCAGCACCTGAGAGCATGTGTTTCGCCATGGCTCACCCCTCCTCCCGCAGGAATTGGGGCACATTTATTCCCTCACCACGCGCTTCGAAGACACAGCGGACTTTGTCCCCAATCGCGACATCAAGTGCGTTTGGACCGATGATATTTGTCATCATCCGCGCGCCTTCCTTAAGATCGATCAAGGCGACGACAAAAGGTGTCAGCGGCCTGTATCCAGGCTCTGACGCCCGGTGGACAATGCTGAAACTATGCACTTCACCGAGGCCAGACGCTTCAAACCATTCTACATCCGCAGCGTCCCAGGTGGCAGGCGATACCTGGCGCGGATAGAACCAGACTTGGCCGCTCTTCCGGCAACGCTGAAGCAGGAGCTTGCCTTCCGCAGCCCCATCCCAATAGGGCGCATTGTCAGCATTCCGTTGCGGGACAGGCAGAGGTGGATCAGGAGTATAAGCTTGTTCAGTCAACGCATCATATCCTTATGTTAAGTACAAAAGGATATGATGCCGTATCAGCTCTCGCTAGGGCCAGCACCGTAGGCAGCGGCAAGAGCACGATCCCGTAGATCCTGCGCCCAGCGTGCAAGGCCATAGGGATGCGCAAACACTGCCCAGTTCACATCAGCAGCAGCCAGAAGCGCTTGCCAACCTGAATCATCCAGAGCCAAAGCTTGCGTGACGGCGATTTCTTCGGCCAATTGCGCGGCTTCAGCCTTGCTGGCCTCCTCAAGAAACTGGATTGCTGGCTGTGGCCAAGGCGCGCCACGCTCATCCCAATCCTCATTGGCATAGGCCTTCAGCAGCTGCCAAAGCATGCCATCTTCGGAAAGCGAAGCTGGCGCACTACTTCCCGACCTAGGCCGTTAGCAGACGATAGGTCTGCTTGCCTTTGCTTGTCCATTTTGTGAGTACCACCACGGCCGTATTCCCCTGACGTCGATCACCGCCGCGATAGTCGGTACGGCCAATCGGCTTGTCAAAGAAACGGCGGAGGGCTAACCGTCGTTTGCTATCATTGTCCGCGCGCCATCTTTGGACGCGCGGCTTGTTCGGCTTATGATTGATGGTGCGCACAATCGCGATAGCCGCCGATTCTGTGTCAAAGAAGCCGGACGCCACGCTCTTGTCGTCGCGCTTAATCCGGTCTTCCAGATCGTCATAAGACTTGCCCACGTGGCGGGCGATGGTGTGCCCCCGATGTTTACCGCCTTCTTGCGCCTTCAACCATCGAACTGCCTGGGCGACTGCATCATCGCGGTTGCGGACAGGCGTAATAGACCGGGCTTCAACAATTTGCTGCTGCGCCTCGACCGGAGGCGGCGCGGCGCTCTTGGCTTTCCCTTTAATAAGTCGTGGATCGTCCTCTGAAGGAAAGCGATCAGTAGTGCTACCCCCAGCGCGATGAAGGATAGGATTATACGCTGGGTCTTTATGTCAATGTTGAAACGCTTAAACATTGTCCACCCTGCGCCTATGGATCAAAGCTTACCGTATGCTGCCGTGAACCCACGGAGCGAAACATTCAGATTTAGCTTCTGACGGCGAATATTCTGCATCCCAATCACGGCTTTTGATCCGCGCTTCATGGAATTGACCTTGCCTGCAGACAGCTGAATTTGCGCAAGGCAACCGCCTTTGAGGCAGAATTCGAAATTCACCCGGTCAGCCTTACCGCCATCAACTCCGAACGTGAGGCCGGGACGCAGCCAAACGCCCAGCGGCGCCCGCAATGACAAGATAACGCTGGATTGATTGGGCGGCTTCGCGACAACGACTTCCATAAGCGGATTGCCGTTTTTTGAGTCCTTAACGTTCTGAACCATGCGGCAGAGACGACCAGCCTGCGGGTTCTGTACGCATTCAACGGACCAATCGCCGCTTTGCGTCCGCTCGACATTCTGTTGCGCCTGCTGTGCCGAAGCTGGGAGCGCGCCAATGGAGCTGGCGATAAGGCCTGCGGCCAATGCAATTATGACTTTACGCATATGCGAAGCCTTTCCTTTTAGGAATTAGGTTTTCATTCGGCGGGACACTGCCTTGAACCGCCCCTTAGATGCAAGACCAATCCGCATTATCCGTTCCATTATTACAGCGAATTAAAATCTAGCGCTTAGGGATGCTGGCGGCCAAATCGGATATGCGGGAAGGCACTGAACTCACTTGGGCTGTACACTGGCGGCGCCGAAGTCAGATAGCTTGAATCCAATACCGCGAAGGACTGAACACCGAGCAGGCCAAGCGCCGACTCACATTCACGCTCCAACAACTCCAACATGCGGACCAAGCCATCGATTCCGCCAGCGGCTAGCGCATAGCCTTGCATTCGGCCAATGCCAACAACGTCCGCACCCAAGATCATCGCTTTCACAATGTCCGTACCGCGACAAAATCCGCCGTCGATAGCGATTTCTGCTTTGCCGGCGACGGCCTCAACGACTTCTGGCAGCACATCAATAGCGCCCCGACCGAAGTCCAACTGACGACCACCATGGTTCGAGACATAGATGCATTCGACGCCATATTCGACGGCTTTAGCAGCGTCCTCGGCTGTCGCGATACCTTTCAGGATTAACGGCATGTCATGCTTTTCTTTGAAGCGCGCGACCTTGGCCCAATCAAAACCAGACTGGAATTTCTGTCCGCTACCGCCCCGGCGGCGCCCTGCTGGCAGATATCGACGCACAATGTCCCGCTCGCGCCTGGAATAAACGACGGTATCCACTGTGATGCAGAAAGCGCGATATCCGGCGTCCTTAGCGCGAATGGCGGCATCATCAACAAAAGCATCATCACCGCGCACGTAAAGCTGAAACAGCGTTGGCTGGTCGACGCTAGCAGCAACGGTTTCCATATCCGGCTGGCAGACGGAGCTCAGCATATGGTCCACGCCAAACGCATCAGCCCCTTTAGCCGCCGCGACACCACCGCCTTCGGCAAAACTCTCCAAGCTTCCAATCGGCGCTAGGAGAACCGGAATACGCAGATCACGGCCAAGAAAGCGCCCCGTTACGTCAGATGTAGTTACGTCTTGCAGGACCCGGGGCCGGAACGCCAAGCAATCAAGCGCCAAGCGATTACGAAGATATGTGGTCTCAGTCTCGGCCGCACCCGCCAAGTAATCCCAGGTGGTATCTGGCAAGTTAGCACGAGCGCGTTCTGGGAACTCCTGGAGTGTGAGGAATTCAGGCGTAATATATCCACCACCAGTTAGGCTGGATTGAGTCAGTTTGGTCATGCCGCAAGAAATCCTGTTTCAAGGTCAAATCGAATCCACAGCTTCGATTTTGCCCGGCAGCGAAAACTTCACAAGAGCCCCCGGACCAGCCTCTGGGGCGCGCGCAGTTATCGTGCCGCCACGGGCGTTTATCAGACGCCTCACCCCCAACAGCCCAAACCCAGCGCCTTTGCGCATTTTACCTTCCTCTAGCAATGCGCCCGCATCGCCTTGAAAGCCAGTGCCGTAATCACGAACAGAGAACTCAATCACTTCGCTGCCATTAGCCACCGCAGAGATCGTCAACTTCTTTAGCTTGTCTCCAGAATGCCTGAATGCATTGTCAATCAAGTTTCGCAATACAATCTGCAATGCCGTTTCGTCTGCAGTAATGCGAAGATTATCTGCCTGCACATCATGCGCGCCGGTCGGGTCAAGCATAACCATAACCCTTGAACAAAGGTCACGTAGGCCAAAGGTACTGAGCTTCGGCTCTAAATCTGTCGCCTGCGCGTGAGCAAGCAGGTCAGTAATCAGCGTCTTCGCATTGGTCGACACATTATCAAGCATCTTGATGATTTCGATTTTACCATCTTTATGATCCTCAAACCCTTCTCGTAGCTGGTCGAGTAGCATCGTGATCTGCCGCATTGGCGCACGCAGATCATGGGCGGCCAAGTTAACAAAATTTTCGATCTCACGCATTTGCGATTCCGCATCGATCCGCGTTTCCCGCAGCGTTTGTTCGCTTGAGATATCAGCCGAGGTCCCTACGAGAAAAACCACATCGCCTTCATCGTCAAATACGGGCTCCAAGTGCGTCCGGACCGTGCGCTCCTGGCCACGCAGCGGCAGTGGTAGTTCGTAACTGACAGGGCGCCCGCCGAAGATTGTCTGGACATGCCGGGCATAGGCGAGTGATCCGGAACGTCCGCCGTAAATTTCTTCAGCAGTCTTGCCAATCACATCTTCAACAGCAAAACCTGCAACATCACAGGCAAAAGCATTGAATGCGGCATAGACAGGTCGTTGGCTGTTATCAACCTTTAGTACGAAGATGGGCGATTTAACACAATCGAATGCATCAAACGCAGCAGCGTCCATTTCCACATTCACATTCAACGATTCGGAGGCGGCCATCAGAAACTTTTTTTCTTTGTCTAACCCGGCACTTAACCACCCAATCAGCAAACGTTAGCGGCGGGTATTTTACAATATCACCGCCAAACAACCACTCGTTTGATGGTCGTTCTATCCTATAAATCGTTCAGACCGGTTAAGCTCTTCATTAAACGTACGGAGCGTGGCCTGAACCCGACCAAAGATGCTATCTGGCGGATAGTCACCATTGTCATCAGGCTCACCGGTTGGCGTTGAAAGCAATTGCTCTAGAGCATCGGAAAGTGATTCGGCAGTCCAGATGGAGAATGTTCCAGCAGCGATAGCGCTGGTCACTTCCTCATCCAATACCAAACTATCGGCATTGCTCGCAGGCACGATGCAGCCTTGTGTTCCGGTCAACCCACCGGCTTCAAGACAACTGCGGAAGAACCCTTCGACCTTGTGATGCACGCCGCCGACAGATTGTGCCACGCCGAGCTGATTCATTGAGCCCGTGATCCCAATATCCTGGCGTGCGGGCAATTGCGTTAAGTCGGAGATGATTGCAGCCGCTTCCGCCAAGGTCGCGCTATCGCCTTCCACGCCGCCATAATTCTGCTCAAACGTCATAGAAGCCGTGAAGGACGGTGGAATGCGGCGAGCGAATTGGCCAGCAAAGTAGCCTTGCAGGATCATCGCTGCTTTCTGCTGGATAGGTCCACCCATGGAGACGTCACGTTCGATATTCAGCACGCCACGTCGCCCGATATAAGCACGCGCCGTGACACGGGACGGGCCGCCAAAGGAGTGATCGCCCTGGCTTCGGACAGTCAGACCGTTCACTTGGCCAATCACCGCGCCTTTAGCGTCAATCTTGATTGCGCCCTTCTGGATTGCCTCTTGGGAACGATCTTCAACACGCTGATTTCGGCGGAGCTTGGCTGCACGCGCGGCCTGAATATCTTCCTGCTCAATCGCGTCCTTACGACCATTGCTGCTGGCGATGACAACGGCTTCCGCGATCAAATCATCCAGCTTTTCAAAGCGGGCCGACACTTTTGTCCGGTCAGCAGCCCAGCGGCTTGATATGCCAAACAACTCCGTCAGCGCGCCTTCGGAACATGCGCATGATCCGCGCTTCTCCGCCATCTCCTGCGCTACGGCCCCCAGGCCTGCGAGATTCGGCGCGGTCGCCTCCATATCGGAATCGATATCGGCCTTGATCTTGAAATAGGCCTGGAATTCAGGATCCGCCGAAAAGAACGTATAGTACCAGCGCGGCGCGCCAACGATCACGACCTTCAGCTTCAAAGGAATTGATTTCGGCCGCGGCGCGCCAGCAATCGGAATGCCGTTGAACCTGTGCAATTCCTCAATCTGGATCACACCATCCCGGATAGCACCCTTCAGGAATTGCCACGCGACAGGCTGAGAGGCCAGCGCTTCTGCACGCAGCACCAACACGCCACCATTCGCCCGGTGCAATGATCCAGCACGGATGAGAGAGAAGTCCGTCGCTACCCCTGCTCCCGCCTGGCGATACTCTAACTGTCCGAACAGGTTCTGGTAGGTCGGGTTAGGTTCCAGCACAACATTGGGGTGCTCATCATCCGCGTGATCAACCAGCAGATTGACCGCATATCGAATCTCCGGCGGTTGGAAACCAGGCTGCTTGGCCGCTTCAGCACTGAACTGCTGAAGGTTCTCAACGGCGTCTTCTTTCAATGCATCAAGCCAGCGGGCGATGCCAGTATGCTCCGTGAATTCCAGCTTGACGCTATCGACGAGGAGCGCAATTGCAGATTCAGCAATCGTCTTGCTCATGCCCTGGGCCTGCTCGGCGATTTTCTTCTGTTCGCCGGCAGCCCATTCATTGAACGCACCAAGCTTGAGGCCGATTTCGCGGCCTGCCGACTCAATTTTGCGGCGGCCTTCCTCCGGCAGGCTCAGCCATTCCGGCGCCTCTTCGCCGCCCGCACGGACGATCTGCATACCTTGCTGCGTTTGCACGACATCCAGGTCTTGCTCGCGCGCTTCACCGCGCAATGCTTCGAGACGTTTAGAGATTTCAGCCGCCAAGGCTTCCTGCGTCTTCCGCAAGTCAGCTTGCGCGCTCTCTTCGCCAAACGCGTGTTGCAGGCCTTCTCTAATCTGTGGGATCAGCTTGGCAACGCGGTCTCGGAATTGTCGCCCCATACCAGCGGGCAACGCCATCGGGCGTGGGCGATGGGGGCGGCGGAAGTTATTCAGGTACAGCCAATCGTTCGGCGCCGATCGCTGACGCATTTCATCCTGCAAGAACTTCAACGTCGCGGTCATCCGACCGCTGCGATCATCGCCAACGACGAAAACGTTAAACCCTGGCTCCCGCATTTTCAGGCCAAGAGCCAGCGCCTCCTTGGCGCGAGCATGGCTTGTCAGGCCGAAAACATCAGGCTCCGCCAGCGGCGGTGCAAACGGAAAATCTGGCATGCCAGCTTCGGCGGCGGGAATTTTCGTCAGCGCCATAGGGCAGCTCCTTCAATGCAGACAAGAGGTGTTCGTTGCTAGACGTAATGCGCCTTAAAGCCCAAACAAGGCTGGCACATCGGCAAGTGAGCCTACTTCAGCAACGGGTTCACCGGGCAAGCGTTCCTTTGGTGCGCCAAGGCGGTTCACCCAAACTACCCGGAAGCCAAAACTGGCAGCCCCCGCCGCATCCCAAGCGTTTGATGAGAAGAACGCGATGTCCTGTGGCTCCAGCTTCAGACGATCAACAGCCATTTGATAAACCCGCGCATCCGGCTTGAAGACCTCAACATCCTCAACTGAGAATACGACATCTAGCAGCGGCGTAATCTGCGAATAATTGATAGCGGACGTCAGCATGATTGGCGCGCCGTTTGACAGAATGCCCGTCTTTAAGCCGCCAGCTTTTAAAGTCTTCAGCACATCCGGCACTTCATCATAAGTCGGGATCGAGAGATAAAGCTGCATCAGGTCAGACCGCAGGACGAGATCATCGATCTCCAGCGCATCCATCGCATAATCAAGGCTGTCGCCGGTGATCGTCCAGAAATCTGTATATTCCCCCATAAGGGAACGGAGCCAGGAATACTCAAGCTGCTTGCGGCGCCATAACTCGCTCAATGCCGTGCTTTTATCGCCGACCTTGGCCGCGTGACGGGCGACCGGGCCGATCAAATCGAATAGCGTTCCATACGCATCAAATACACATGCGCCAGCTCCTTCGAGCACCTTATCAGCCATGCAAGCCTCCTTAAAATATCCGGCCTGATCGCCGTCTTGCATGGCAGCAATCTAAGCGCTGTGCCCGTGATCCGCAAAGCACTTCCTTGCGAGCGCGGGACTTCAGGTTTATCGTCTCGCAAATCAGGCTACATGCGCCTGTGGAATGCCCGGAGGCTCTATTATGTTTAGCGGTTCGTTGACGGCTCTTATTACCCCTTTCAAGAACGGCAAAGTGGACGCAAAAGCGTTCCAGGAATTCGTCGAATGGCAGATTTCCGAAGGCTCCCACGGCCTAGTTCCGTGCGGCACCACCGGCGAGTCGCCTACCCTGAGCCATGACGAACATAAACGGGTGGTGGAGCTGTGCATCGAAACCGCCGCTGGCCGCGTGCCAGTGATTGCTGGTGCGGGCTCAAACTCCACCGCAGAAGCCATGTCGCTTGCCCAGCATGCCAAGGAAGCAGGTGCTGACGGCATCCTTGTGGTGTCGCCCTATTACAACAAGCCCAGTCAGGAAGGCCTGTTTCATCACTTTGAGGCCGTGAATAACGCTGCTGACATCCCGATGATCGTCTACAATATCCCGCCGCGCTCCATCGTGGACATCACCCCACAGACCATGGCGCGGATCTCTAAGCTCTCCAACGTCGTTGGCGTGAAAGACGCGACGATGGATTTGGCGCGCCCATTGGTCGAAAAAAACCTAATCGGCAAAGACTGGTGCATGCTTTCTGGCGAGGACGGCACAGCAGTGCCTTACTTGGCGCAAGGCGGCGTTGGCTGCATTTCGGTAACAGCGAATGTGGCACCCAAGCTTTGCTCCATGATGCATGAAGCCTGGCAACAGGGTGCCATGGAGCGGGTGACGCAGCTAAATGACAGCCTGATCCCGCTGCATCTGGCCATGTTCCAAGAGCCAAGCCCAGCAGGTGCCAAATACGGTGCCAGCTTGCTCGGCAAGGCCTCTCCAGAAGTCCGGTTGCCTATGCAGCCCGCGACTGAAGCCGCGCAAAAGAGCATGAAAGACGCCATGAGCAAGCTTGATCTTATCTGATTTCGTACCCATGTAGAGCGCCCGCGACGATGATCCGTCGCGGGCGTTTCTTATTTTCATTTAAGGAAGACCTGACCCATGGCCGCTAAGACCAAAAAGGGCAGCGGCCTGATCTCTCACGGGCTCGTTGCCCAGAACCGCCGCGCCCGACATGACTACAAGATTGATGAAACGCTCGAAGTCGGATTGATCTTGACAGGTAGCGAGGTCAAATCTTTGCGCAATGGCCAAGCCAGCATTGGCGAAAGCTTTGCCGGCGAGAAGAATGGCGAGATATGGCTGATCAATGCCCATATCCCGGAATATAAAGGCGCACAGAATTTCGGCCATTCACCCAGGCGGGACCGGAAAATTCTGATGCATGCGAAGCAGATCGCTAGTTTAACCGGCTCTGTCCGCCGTGAGGGTGCAACGCTGGTGCCGCTACGCTTGTATTTCAACGACCGTGGCCGCGCGAAGCTTGAACTGGGTCTCGCCAAAGGCAAGCGCCAGATCGATAAACGGAACGATATCAAAGACCGCGACTGGAAGCGCAGCCAGGCCCGCGCGCTCAGGCGCGGCGACTACTAACCATGCCAAGGGGAGAGACTGGTTGAAAGCTTGCCTCTCTCTGATCTTCGCGATCTTGCTGACGGGTTGGTTTTCAGGCGCGGCAGCCCAGACAGCAAAATCTCAAATACGCGAATCCTGTATTCCAGGCGCACAATTTCGCTATCTGCCCAGGCACGGACGGGTTTGGTTGCGCAATCCAGACATCATGATCCTTGCGCAGACGGGCGATCCCCGCATCTCGATGACCCAGAAAGCCATCGCCTTCTGGAACAACGAACTGAGCAATATCGGCAGCGGGTTTCGCTTCGGCGCAATCCGCATAGCACCCCTCGCCCGCGCCGATGAGGTTTATGCTTTGCAGCATAACCGTGCAATGCTCGACAATCGAGATTATGGGCCGGAGAACATTCCGCATCAGATTCGTCGGTATTGCGGCAATATCGTGATTATTATGGCGAACAATAACTTTGTCTCTTTCGCCGCCGGGTCGCGCACCTACGATTTAGCGTTGGTCGCGATTAAAGGCGGGCGCTTTAATCCGTTTCACCTGCCAAACGTCACCCAAAACGTGATCGCACACGAACTCGGCCATGTTCTTGGCCTCCGCCACAATGCCGATCCCAGCATGCTGATGTGCGGGCGCGCTGCCAGTTGCAGACCAGACAAATTCTATTCTGCGACGCCACGGATATTTCCGTTGGCGGACTACGAACGCGACCGCCTCAAAGCGAAATATCCGCTCTACTAAAGTCGCCTGGGGCCGGTCTGCTATTTCCCCTTGCCCCGTCGGAGGACGAGGGTTCTAAACGACCTCAGTTTACCCCCGCTAACGCCCGCAGGTCCTCTTCGGCGATGCCAACACTGATACCGGCTTCCAGCATTTCGCGCCAAGTTTCATCATCTACTGGCACACCTTGGGCACCACGTTCTGCCCGCGTTAGGCGTTCTGGATCACCGGGGACCAGCACTGGTTCATCAGGATTGGCGGCAGGTGATGCCTTAACATGCGCGATGGTCGCGTCGATTTCAGCTTCAAACGCCTGCATATCAACCATCTTGGCAGGATTGATGATGACGGAGAGCATGCCGTTCAGGATTACGTCGTCTTCGTGGTCCGTCTCCGGCCGGCAGGTCTGGCCGCCGGAAAGAACGCCCGCGAGCATCTCATTCATCACCGCCATACCGTAGCCTTTGTGGCCAGCTTCCAGCCCGCCGAATGGCCCGATAGCACCCTTCGGTTCATTGTAGAGGACCCAAGGGTCAGTAGTCTGTTGGCCTTTGGAATCGATCAACGCGCCCGGCGCCATTTGCACCCCCTTGTTCTTGGCGACACGCACCTTGCCAGCAGCAACTTCACTAGTCGCAAAATCCAGCACAGTTGGCGGATTGTTTGCGGTTGCAGGTAGAACGGCGCAGTAGGGATTGGTCGCGTAACGGGCGTCAGACCCTCTAAACGGTGCCACCATGCCCGGATGCCCAACGACATTCACGTGGTGCATAGACACCATGCCCGCAGCAGCGCATTGCTCCCCCCAAGCGCCAATGCGGCAAAGGTGGAAAGAATTACGGATCGTCATGACGCAGAGGCCAAACATCCGCGCCCGCTCAATGCCCATTTCCATCGCTTCATGGCCAATCACCTGGCCATATCCGGCATGGCCGTCGATCTGCAGGATAACGCCCTGATCGGTGACAACTTCCGCATGAGAGTTAATTGCCAACTCCCCGGTGAAACTGGCCTTGATATAGCGCGGCAGCATGCCCACGCCGTGGCTGTCATGGCCTGTCAGGTTTGCGGCGACCAAGTTTGTGGCCACTAATTCAGCCTCCACTCCATCGCTGCCTCTGGCGAGGGCAATCTGACGGCAAACGTCTTCGAGTTTATCGGATGCGATTGTTGGCATGTTCCGTCCCTCCCCTAAGACGCCAGTCCGGCGATTTTGTTGAGTTCAGCATCCGTCAGTCCAACGCTAACGCCTGCTGCAGTAATCTCACGCCAGGTTTCATCATCAACAGGGACGCCCTGGCTTGTTCGGGTGCTGCGGGAGGTCCGTTCAGGGTCACCAGGCACCAGAACGGGCTTGGCAGGGTCTGCCGCCGGGGAGGCTTTGACGTGGGCGATGGTGGCGTCGACCTCGCTGTTAAAGAATTGGCGGCTCACAAGCTTCATTGGGTCAATGATGATGGACAGCATGTTGTTGATGATCTTTGGCGGATCGTATTTCGTCTCCGGGCGGCAACCGAGGCCGCCGGTCATGGCAGAGGCCAGGATTTCGTTCATGAGTGCGAGGCCATAGCCCTTATGCGCGCCGAAGGGCTGCAAAGCGCCCGCAATTGGCTCTTCATACATAATGTTCGGGTCGCGGCTTGGTTGGCCTTTAGTATCCATCAGCGCCCCTTTCGGTGCCGGCTCGCCCTTATTCCGAGCGACCCTTATTTTGCCCATGGCTACCATTGATGTCGCGAAATCCAACACGGTGGCTGGATTGTTTTCGGTCGCTGGCAATGTCGCGCAATAAGGGTTGGTGACATAGCGCGCGTCGGTCCCCCGGTACGGTGCCACAATCGCTTTATGCCCCATGACATTCACGTGGTGCATGGAGACCAGGCCAGCCGCAGCGCATTGCTCACCCCATTGGCCGATCCGCCCGATGTGATGGGCGTTGCGAAGGCCAATAACAGCCGCACCGAACTCCCGTGCTCGCTCGATGCCTATAGCCATCGCTTCCTGGCCAACGACCTGCCCATAGCCGGAATTCCCGTCCAGCACGACGACAGCGCCGTTATCCACTTCCACCGAAACATGAACGTTCGCCACAAGCCCGCCCGTCACGCGATTCTCAATATAAGCCGGGATCATGCCGACGCCGTGGCTGTCATGGGCCGCCAGATTTGCGCCAACCAAGTTATCAGCGACGGTGCGGGCTTCAGCTGCCTCGCTGCCGCCAGCGGCGACAATAGCTGCAATGGCGTCGGTCAGGCGGGCGTGATCGATTGTGGGCATCGGAGGAATGTTCCTTTGACTTTGGATGCAGATTAAACGTTATGCTGTTCTGCTGATTATTTCAGCACACCGGTGCTTCAATACAAAGCGCCAGAGATTACGCATCACCAGATTGCCCATCACCCTATGACCGACGCTCCCGCCCTAGCGCCCAGCGATCCAGCGACTCGCCCGCCCTCGCTCATCGCTGATCCTGACTTCATGCGTACCTGGATTGCGGGCGGGCTGGTCGGCGTGATGCGTTGGATGGATGTGATCGTCGTTGGCTATTACACATTCCAGGTCACAGGCCGCGCAGAAGCGGTGTCTTACATGTTGTTCCTGCGAATGTTGCCGATGTTTCTTCTTGGCGCATTCTGTGGCGCATGGTCCGAGCGGTTGGACCGGCGCGTGATTCTGGTCAGCTTATTATTGCTGATGACAATCATGTATTCGTCGCTTGCCGTGCTTGCGATGCGCGATTCGCTAGAGCTTTGGCACGTCGCGGTAGGTGTCACTTATTCTGGTGTTTTTTGGTCGTTTGAGTTGCCGGTGCGCCGGACAATGATTGGCGATATTTCCGGCCCAGCGAGATTGCCTCGTGCAATGGGCCTTGAAAGCGCCACAAATAGCATCACACGCGCATCTGGCGCTTTCCTGGGCGGGGCACTTTTGCAATTTGCAGGCATTCAAGGCCCCTTCGCGTTCGGGGCCTTTGTCTGCTTCCTCGGCGCATTCCTGTTGGCAGGTGTCCGTAGGGGTGCCAGGAGCGAAAGTACCGGTCGCGAACCAGTATTTGCCAGCCTGATGACCGGTTTTCGTTTTATTCAGAAAGAACGGGTCATTCAGGCTGTGCTGGTTATCACGATTGTGTTGAACCTGTTTGGCTTCGCTTGTGTATCCATGCTGCCAGTCGTTGGTGTGCAGAGCTTTTCAATGACAGCCCTGGAAACCGGGGCGCTCACCAGTCTTGAAGGCCTTGGCGCGCTTTGCGGTGCCTCCTTGGTCGCGGGCTTTGCCAAACCGGCCCAGCTTGCGCGGATATTTGCGATTGGTGCTGGGATATACATTGCCTGCATGGGTTTGTTCGCGGCAATGGGGCTGCTGGGCGGCGTATCACTGATTTATGCAGCAGGTGCCTTCTTGTTCATTGCTGGATTTGGTCTTTCAGGATTCGGCTCCATGCAGTCCGGCCTGATTTTATCTAGGGCACCCGGAAATATGCGCGTGCGGGTCATGGGCGTTTTAGCGATGTGCATTGGGTGCGGGCCAATTGGAATCCTTAACATCGGCTGGATCGCAGGAACCTTAGATAGCGGGGCAACGGCAGTGATTATCGTCACCGGTATCGGCTTCAGTTTCTTCCTTCTGACAAATATTTTCTATCCAGAGCTCCGGCGGCGATTGACGTAGCAGCGTAGAACCCGCTACACAGCCGCCACGGCTTTGATCAAACAACGATGAAGTCGGATGGACGGAGCGTAGCGCAGCCTGGTAGCGCATCTGCTTTGGGAGCAGAGGGCCGCAAGTTCGAATCTTGCCGCTCCGACCAATTTTCCCAATGACTTAGAACATTCCCACGACAAGTCAGAAA
>Ga0315322_10001570_pt1 | contig 17738 bp, 11 predicted proteins | sample M110021515metaG_FD_203461 | JGI IMG/M metagenome (GOLD analysis project Ga0315322, IMG submission 203461) | Ammonia-oxidizing marine archaeal communities from Monterey Bay, California, United States - M1 100m 21515 | ecosystem: Environmental > Aquatic > Marine > Intertidal zone | place: USA...
TCTGGCATCTGGTCAATCTACTCTCTCTTGATGCCGTCACGGTTGGCCTGACATGGCAACTCGTTTTCACACTGCAATTCCTTGATCGTTTTCCCAGTCTGGTCGAAAGCTCAATCATCGGAATGTCGATCTGGCTTGCTTATACCGCTGATCGAATACTCGATTCTCGGCGATTGCAATGCGAACTGCCACACAGTTCAAGGCATTCTTTCCATTATCAGTTTCAGACACTGATGTGCTTTTTGTGGGTAATCGCTCTAGGATTGAACGTGATTCTGGTCACCAGCTTTACCCATGCTGCTCAAATCAAATGGGGAATGGCCTGCTTGCTGCTCGTATTTCTCTATTTGCTGAACGCGCAGAAAAACAATTGGACAGTGCGGCGCATTCCAAAAGAAATTCAGGCTGGTTTAATTTTTGGTTTTGGCGTCAGTCTTGTTTGCTGGCCAGCAGCATCCCAACAAATCACATCTCCATTATTAACTGCAACGCTAGCCACTGGCTCGCTGTTTTCAATCAACTGCGCCACAGTTGCTTATTGGGAACGCCAACTTGATACAGCTCAAACCTTTTTCGCATGGACCTCACGAAGCAACACGACGCTGGCTCCCATTGTATTTGCACTCGTACTTGAGTTCGCCCTGATCTTTGCGGTGCTTTATTTTGACTTGCTCCCCACGTTCATTACCAACTGCTTACTGAGTAGCACATCATGCCTGGCGATCGCCATTTTCGTCAATCAAAGGCACGAACAAAATCAAAGGAAAACTCGAGACACACCACTGATAAGATCTCCCAAAGGTCGTGAATTGCTGGCAGACCTGTCTCTCATCTTACCTCCCGCCACCCTTATCGCTTGGCGTGTTTACCACGGCTAACAACTACCATGCGAAATCACACCGACCATGGCTATGACCGGCTAGCGGACCGCTATCGTTTTTTCGAAACACTGATGTTCGGGCGGAATTTGGAACGTGCACGCACAGCTTTACTGAGTTCAATTCCAGCATGTGGTTCTGCGTTGGTGCTGGGTGACGGTGATGGACGACTACTTGAGGCACTTCTGTCATCCCAACCGGAATGTCAAATTACCAGTGTCGATCAAAGTCAACGGATGCTGGAAATCCAGCAACACCGTATTTCGAAGCACCCACTGCGTAAAAATGTCATCTGGCGACAACAGGACGCACGCGACTTGAAGGAATTCGACCATCAGTTTGATCTGTTGGTGTCGGCGTTTTTCCTCGACTGCTTTACCAAGCATGAGCTTGAAACACACTTGCCACATTGGCTAAACACATTGCGACCGGGCGGTCTGTTTTACGTTGTCGATTTCGAAGAACCCAAGGCAGGGTGGAAACGCATGCGGGGGAAAATATGTCTGACCGCGATGCACCACTTTTTTCGGTGGCAGACCAATTTGCCAAATCGAAGACTCGTGGACATCAACAGATCCTTGAATCGCTGTGCCATTGAAATGCTCGTGTCACAAAGCATGAACCATGATTTGATCTGTGCACGACTCTATCGAAAACTTACAGAACAGGAAAACAAGATTTCTGGAATTAACTAAAAACCATCAGTGGTTCAACATGCCATCAGCGCCAACCAACTCTGATGACAGTTCGCGTACGGAGCACTTAACGCCTGCTATTTCTGAAACGCACGAAGAACATCAGAAAGAAGCCCATCAGCAATCCAATGCCGATCACCGCAATGAAGGTTTGTGGCTGGGGCATTTTTTCCAGCCCGCTTCGTATCTCCATCCCGAAGACAGTGGTGATGGTTGCCAACGGAAAAAAGAACGCCACGAGCATGTTCAGTCGATGTGACGAAACAGCCATGCGATCACTCGCTGCTGCCTGTTCTTCTGCGCTCTGAGCAATCTTGTAATCAAGCGAATTCTTAGTTCCAGTTGCGAGCAACTCCGCCATCCGCTCGAGGTCGTAGGCTTGGTCCCGCATGTTGATAACCTCGAGGGCTTCGGGATGGCGTTTTCGCAGATCCTGCAATACAGAATGCATATTGCGAATTGCACGATGGAGCGGCGATAGTGATTCGAGAATCACAAAATGGTCTTCTGCCTGCTTTGCCTCATCTTCCATTCTCTCAAGCACATCAAGTTGCTGATCGTACTCCTTGAGATGCTTCATCACGGCTCCTGGCCCTTCTCCGAGTTGATCGCTGGCCCATGTTCCATCTGACTTGCGCCAAAAAAAACGTCCCCGCCGCTCATCCTCATCAGGCAACGGCGGTGCGTGCAGCACCAATAATATCTGGTCGTCCACACACATCAATCGCTGACGACCAACATGCTTGCCAAGTCGATTACGAAACTCCTCGGGAATGGCCCAGGTTGCAGGCAATTTTACATCTTTGTGCTTTTGTTTGCTCACTTGATGTTCACTTTCATCACGTTAGGAGATTGACAATGTGGCTATCCAGAATCGTACCCACATTCCAAACAAAAATCAGCCCGCTACAGCGACAGTGCACTGACGCTGTCAATCTTGATCGAATTTCTGTGGCGACAGATGCTCCTGACCTTCCGTGGCAGCCTCTGGCATCAAAAGCATTGACCCCAATAAAAATCCTATAGCACCCAGCAGAGTGAACCATGTCGACAATTGCAGGCGAATTACAGGATCTGCGTTCGACAGAAGGACTGCCAGAAACGCAGAAATCATAAAGCCAATGCACCCGGTAAGATTCCAGAACACCGCCCACCAAGAAAGATTACGGGGTAGGTACCGCCAGTACGCATGGCAGGTTTCCGCAAACGCCATGTAGCCAGACAACAGAAAAAGAATGGAACCAGTGAAGTTGGGCAGCCACACCCAGATATCCTCTGAAATCCAATTAGGGCCTGGGTTCAAAGCCTGATAAGTACTGAGATTGAACAACATAGTTCCAAGCAACTGCAACAAACAACTCCACCATCCAAGTTCGTGGAGGCGACATCCGAAAAGTTTTTGTTGAAGCGTTTTTCGCTGAACCGAAGCAGTATCACCCTGAGGAAAATCTGACGCATTCCCTGCCTGATAGAACTGAAGGAGTGCTGCCAAGGTAAACGGTACCGAGCCAACAAAGAAGAGTCTGGCAGGGTTGGCTATCTCAGCGATGGGCAGTTTTGGCCACAACGTGCAAATGCTACCGGAGATGAATAGCAGTGACCCAACGACGAAGAAAAAACCAATCCACCAATTGAAGTCACTTACCAAGCACCAACCCCGGAGACAAGCGTGACGAATCGCGCCAGCAACGAGAGTCTCGGGCGCAGGCAAATCCTTGCGGTGATGTCGGGAACTCCAGACCGCGAGCGTCCCATCGCCAAGACGATGTACTCTGCGGGTAATGAACGGAGGTGGCCCCTGACTTTCCAGACATTGGTCGCCCTGAGATTTTTTGGAAGTCAAAATTCAGGGTTTTTGGAAATACGGGGGCTGATCCATCGACACGTGATGCCATCAAGTCATTGCACGGAAGGCACTAGTGATGGAAACCAGAAGCTTCGGTGGATGACAATGGTGCTGAAACCGGATGCTTCTTGAGATGTTCAAGTGCTTCCATCATGTCTTTCAGAAGCAAAGTTCCCAAATCGCGACTGACGCCGTGTCTTACCAAGATCCGTTGAATGACAAGATCCTGACGATCCGCGGGCAGTGAGTACGCCGGCACTTGCCAACCACGAGCTCGTAGTCGATCTGCCAGATCATACAAAGTGAATCCCGGATCAGCTCCGTCTTTTATTTTCCAGCAGAGTGCTGGGATTCCTTCGTTGGTTTCACCATCGTAAAGCATCTCGAAGATATCGACTTTACCAAGTTGTTCTGCCAGATATTGTGCGGTCGCGTAACAGGCATCATGAATTTTGCGGTAGCCTTCGCGGCCCAATCGTAAGAAGTTGTAATACTGACATACAACCTGGCCACCTGGGCGAGAGAAATTCAACGCAATGTCACGCATATTTCCGCCAAGATAATTCACCCAAAAGACAAGTTCTTCGGGGAGATCCTCGGTATCACGCCACATGATCCAGCCAACACCAAGTGGCGAGAGACCGAACTTGTGACCGGAAGCATTGATCGAACGCACTCTTGGCAATCGGAAATCCCACTCCAAGTCCGGCGAGCAAAACGGTGCAAGGAAACCACCACTGGCCCCATCCACATGAATTGGGATATCCAAACCGGTTTCACTTTCCAATTTATCGAGTGCCTCTGCAACATCTTTGACAGGCTCGTATTGGCAAGTGAAGGTCACCCCTAAGGTTGGCACTACCCCAATCGTATTTTCGTCACAACGCTTTAGCACTTCCTCAGGCGTCATCAGGAGTCGATCATTCTCCATCGGGATTTCTCGAAGTTCGATATCCCAATAACGAGCAAACTTGTGCCAGCAGACCTGCACAGGTCCAGTGATCAGGTTTGGCTTATCGATTGGTTTGCCAGCAGCCTTTCGTGAAGCTTCCCAACGGCGTTTCATCGCCATGCCACCCAGCATCACAGCTTCGCTGGATCCAGTGGTGGAACACCCCACAGCATTCTCTTTTGCGGGAGAGTTCCACAAATCCCCCAGCATGTGCACGCATCTAGCCTCGATTTCAGCCGTTTGCGGATACTCATCCTTATCGATCATATTTTTATCGAGGCACTCATCCATGAGCTTATGAACCTCTGGTTCCATCCATGTTTGACAGAACGTTGCCAAGTTTTGCCTGGAATTTCCATCGAGCATCAATTCGTCATGAACGATTGAATACACATTCCTCGGATTTTGTTCATCTGTTGGAAAGCGATACTTGGGAATGCAGACTGCATGGTCGACTGCGGCATAAACGTCGTCATCAAGCTGTTCGCGAATCGAATCTTTTTCGTGCAGCACCATGATCTTGAATTCCTCTATCCCATCGGGGTTTTGAATGGCTACTCTTTCTCAGACGGAAACTTTACCAAGATGATCGTCTAAAAACAGGATGCCACAGGCTCCCAGCACGAAATTTCGAGCCAATCAATGCCCTATCAATTTGGATAGTCCGGTTTGGTGCACGCTACAGGAGAGGACTGACCAAACGCAAAGTGTTCTGAAGCAGTTGCTTGCCAAACGATCGCTTTGACCATGCGTCATGATCAACCCTTTCAGACCGATCAAGGTAGCCTTGTTGCAACTCACGCAGTTTCCCCCCAAAACCGTCGTCATACACGAATAACGCGACTTCGTAGTTCAGCCAAAGGCTTCGCATATCAAAATTGACAGTTCCAAACATGGAGACATGTCCATCGACAGTAATCGATTTGGTGTGCAGAAGACCGTCATGATAAAGATATAACTCGACACCACTACTGAGCAATTCGTCGTAATAAGACTGACTGGCATATCGCGCCATGATGGAATCGACCTTCTGAGGGATGACCACCCGCACCTTCACTCCTCGCGCCGATGCCCCTCGGATGGCTCGCAAGAGGGATTCGTCTGGTACGAGATAGGGGGTCGTCAGCACCAATTCCTCACGAGCTCCATTGATCATGGTCAATATCATCTGCAGTAGCCCATCATTGGATTCTCCGGGTCCTGAAGGGATCACCTGAATATCGGCTGCACCGGCGGAGTCCACCAAATGCAACTGATGACGGCTCACCAACTCGGAAAGGGCATCATCTCCCTCGAGAATCCAATCACCGATCATAGTGGCCGCGAGTGGCGACACTACGGAACCTTGTAGACGGACCATCGCATCGACCCACTCGCCAACACCGCTGCCCTGTTTGAAGAACTTGGGGTCAACCAAGTTCATGCTTCCTGTCCACGACACTTCACTGTCAATCACCACAATTTTCCGATGCAGCCGCAAATCGGTACGCCCCACAAGTGTCCTGAACAAACCGACGGGCAGAGCGGGTCGCAATTCCACACCCGCCGCTCTCAATTCTTCCGGTTGCTTACCCTTCCACCACGGTCGCGCGCCCACTGCGTCAATCAACAGACAACACTGAACGCCACGTTCCTGCGCGCGAATCACAGCGGCAAGAACTTCATCCGCTAAACCGCCGCTACCCCAAATGTAGAACTCCATGAGCACGCTTCGTTGAGCCCGATCGATGTCACGTGAGATCCTACGCAGAATGTCTTTCGTTTCTCCAAACAACTCATACGTGCTGCCACAGACAGTGGGGCTACCCACCAACTGCCACCCAAGTTGCCCCATACTCTCAGCAAGCTCACCGTGTTTTTCCCAATCTACGTCGAGCAATCCTTCATGCACCGCATGTTCAATCACCTCAGCATAGTCTGATCGCAGTTGCCTGATCCCCTTTCGTCGTGACCAACTGATCCGCCTCTCACCGATCAGCAAATAAATCACTTCGCCAAAAATCGGTATCGCATTGATCACCAACAACCATGCTAAAGCGACTCCCGTACCGGGTCGTTTCATGATCACACGAACGCTCAGTATGAACGCAAATACCAGATGAATACTCCACGTCAACGTGGTCGGATGGTACAGATAACTCAACACAAGACCCGCTCCCTCAATTCCACCAATGATGATCTTATGTCCGACCATTTCGCTGGGTGATGTTTCTTACAATCCATGAATCTTCCACTCATGCAGCAATGGAATGGCAGCAATCCTGCGTTCGGAATGAAAGATGCCGAACATTTCATCAGAGGCAAATGCTGACCAACCGCATGCCCACAACGGCATCGGCAGCCAATGTTGCTCAACGAATCAGTAAGCACAGTTGATTTGCTTATACGCATGCGATAGCCCAAATTTTCGCTTCAAAAATCAATGCATTCCCAGGCAATTGAACTTCCGACTTGAGCCATGCATGCATCGTTCACCGAAGGTCATCCATTACCGGCAGAATGGCGTCTTCACCACACTGAGGGCAAGAGGTACTACTTTTCACATGAACATCCTGCTGTGGGAAGGCAATTTCCAATCCGGCTTCTGCAAAACGTCTGTCAATCTCTGTATGTAGTTCAGTGATCGTTTTCAGGCGGCTATCAAGATCAGGCACATAGCATCTCAGGACGAGGTTCAAGTAGCTATCAGCAAATTCTTCAAACGTCGCCATTGGTTTTGGCTCGTCCATGATTACCGGATGATCCTGCGCGACCGATACAAGAATGTCTCTGGCCAGATCAGTATCAGATCCGTATGCCGCACCAACATTAATGACAATACGACTGATCGTTCCTGAGAGAGTCCAGTTCAGAAACGTATTAGTGATAAGCGTCTTGTTTGGCACGACCAATTCCTGCCGATCCCAATTGGTAATCGTTGTCGCCCTCATGCGGATTCGAGTAACGGTTCCTGTCGTGCCGTCCACCGTAACAACATCACCCACACGAACAGGCCGTTCAAAAAGCAAAATAATGCCGCAGACAAAATTCGTCACAACTTCCTGCATTCCGAATCCCAGTCCGACACTCAACGCAGCAGCGATCCACGCATATTTGCTCCAATCAATTTCCAATACTCTAGCAACAGCAGCGAAACCGATGGCCAACAAGGTGTAACGGCACAGGGTAACGATCGCATATCTGGTTCCAGATTCGACACTGGTGGTCCGCAACACTGCCAACTCGAGAACGCCGGGTAAATTTTTAACAGCGATGGTCATGACTGCGAGGATCACAATGGTTTGTGTTAACCCCAACAGTGTCAGCCCACCCATAATCTGGACAGCGTCAAGCACTGCGATGAGCGGAATGGTCCCTGACCACAATCCAAAAATGGCTACCACGGTAGCGATGGTGTACAGGAACTGCATCATGCGGCGTGTCTGCTCACCGATCACCTCCAGATCAAGTTTCTGTTCGAGTTCGGCTTCCTGCACCAACAATTCACCTTCAGATTCTGGCGCATGTTCGGCAGCCTTGCGATTACGCCGGTTTTCTAATCTCTCAGCCAATGCCAACTGCCGCTTCTTGAGTGCAAACCATCGCAACGTCATCCAATACGCCAATTCCCCGAGACTCATCACCGTCAATGTGGCAACAAAATTCAAACTGAGTTCGATCGCGGTGATCAAATACCCCTGCCACGCCAAAACGATGAGCGCAGATGGAACAGCCAGGGTCAGCGCAAACAGAAGGTAATGCAATTTGACCCGACCACCGGTGCCATTTTTTTCGGCCGATGAAGCCAACAACCCCTGCGATGAATTGAACATCCGAATCACGAACAAGATCACCCATACATGCGCCGCCACGAAAAAGAAGCGTCCAACTGTCCCTGAGTATTCAGAAGCATCCCCATACAGTGTGCTGGCAGCCAAAACTTGCGCTGGCACATAAACAATCCCAATGCGAAACAACACCTTGCGAAGCAGCCTCAATGTGGTTGGCCTGGCATCGAAGTGCACGATCCCAAGTCCACCCGGGCGACTTGCTGCTCCAGCAAATCCCAGCACCAATGCAACCCAAACGGCATTGTTCAATCCAGACTCCATCCCACGCAGCCACGCACTGGGTTCTGCCGCTTGCCGTGTTCCCCAAGCAAGAAGAACCAGAACAAGTGGAATCGGCAAAGCCAAAAGCAAAGTCAACCCGAAAGCCTGCCACGTCAGAATGTATCGGTCAGTGGATACACGCTTGGTTGCGACCCCCACCCGAGTCAGAGCCGCAATGAGCCAGGGACGAGTTATGCATAGAGCAATTACTGCAAGCAAGAGAACAAAACAGTGCACTGGACTCATCACAAAAAGCGAGAACAGATTATCTGCGAATTCTCTCCAATGATCGGCATTAAAAAGCCATGCCATTCCGCTTGGAACATCTCGGACAGTTGCGAGAGTCACTGGCAACGCACTGCGAATCCAAAACAGTTGCTCCGTAATGTAGCCTCTTACCTCATCGACTCGCTGCAGAAACAACTCATTTGCGACCCCTAGAGCAGACAGGGTGGGCAACAGGTCCGTATATTCCTGATTCAATTTTTCGAGCAATTCAAGACGTGCATCAAAAAGTGGCTTGGCTGCTGGTAATGCGTCGGCACTTATCTGCTCTTCGCGACTAATGTGCGTCCGTATATCGCGTTCAACTTTCAAATTACTGATTCGAATATCATCCAAATTCGGCAAGTCAGCAAAATTGATTGTCTTGTCTTCAACGGGGTTCAACAATTGATCCTGAAGGTCAAAGAGCACCTGAGCCATTGCCCTTCCACCTCCTCGCATCTCAACTTGCGTTTGCAAGTGCGTGTACTCCTGATCCAGATAATCAAGACGCTGGGTTGCCGCCGTCTGAGCAGTTGAAACACGTTTTGACAATGCCACAGCATCGGTATACTCAGCAAGCAGATCTTTCACTTCATCGACTAAGTCATCCAGTTTCCCATTTGCTGTTTGGGCCGTGGCCTCACGCAAGACACCAGTGATTCGCAATGTCAGTTCAATGGATTCTTTACTTTTGTTCTCTGACCATCGCGCCTGCAATTTGGCAACAAGTACCTCGGCATCTGCGACTTGACGTGTCAGCAAACGTTCTTGGGCGATCGCCAACTGCTCACGTTCATCCTGACTATCTTTTTCCGCCTCAAGCATTTGGTTTTCTGCAACCAGCAATACCTGTTCAGCCTTCAATAGCGTGCGATCCGCAATCTTTTTTGGGGACGAGGCATTCGCAACCATTGCAGGGTTGGCGAGTTCGGCGCGTGATACTCCCAATTCGGTTTTGACATTAGCCGCACGAACCGTAATCTCATCTCGTCGGGCCCGCACCCGTGTCAACTCACTCGAAACTTTTGAAAGTTCTTCGCGATACCCTGACAGGTCCTTCTGTCGTTGGGAGATCACATTTTGCAATTCCTGAACATCAATCTTAGAATCGCGTTCTGCAGCTTTCTCAGGCGTTGATAACTCATCGAATCGACTTGTGAGATTAATTGTCTCTTGAGGAGCCGTCACGATTGCTTTGCGATAAGCAGTCTCCTGCTTCCGTGCGATCTCTGCCTTCTTCAGTTTCTCGATCGCCTGACGATAAATGGGACGTAACGTCTCCTTGAGTGCATCTTCAAGCCCAGAGCTTGATTCGATCGAAGCCCAGTCTTTCTCAACCGCTGCCCGTGTCAAATCATTCAGTTGCTGCCCATTAGCAGGGGGAACTGCATTGCTATCCGCAGCAACCTCAGGCGGTCCTGGCTGTCTGGGATCTGACTGAGCGGGAGACGCTGCTGGGTTCGCTGCTGGGTTACCTGCTGGGTTACCTGCTGGGTTACCTGTGGTCTGGGCACTCGAGCTAGTCGTTCCCACAGGATTAACAACAGCCGGCGAAGTTTGATTTGCCGTTGCATTGGGCTGAACTTGCGGATTTGACTGCGCCCCAAGCTCACGGCAAGCGGCGGCGGTTGTCAGCACGAATGCACCAACCAACCCCAACCAAACCAGCTTACTGCTGACGCTGTGAGACCGAAAAAAAATTGCCTGCTCAACCTTCGACATCAAGTCCCCCCGTCTCCATTCGACTTGCCGCCTGAGTGAAAACCCAGGCTTTTCTACGATGTGATCGTCAGTCGACCACATTTCTTCCCTTATCCGTCATTTCACCACTCTCATCAACCACCGTTTTCTTCGGTGCGGGGAAGCTTCTTGATGGCGAACGAGAGCATGATCCAAGTCCAGCCATTGAATAGCAGTTCGAGGCCAACAAACAATCCGATGATCCACAGAACACCATTTGGATCATCCGGTAAGTGCCACCGGAATGCCCGAAAGATAATCAATCCAAGCATGAGCGTCACAATACCATTGACCAATCCCCATCCCCACTGCGGATACTTTTCAACCAATGCCATAACGATGCGGAAACCACCACCGACCACAAACAGGCCCGCAAGCATGAGAGTGAATAATTTCAGTGATTCCACAGGCATTTCGGTGATCATGAATCCAGCCACCACGTAGACCAGACCGCCAAGAATGTGAACAAAAAAAGCACTCCACTTTCCCGCCCAAAAGGCACTGATCACGGTTGTCACTCCGCAAATGATCAGGATCGCACCGATCAAAATGACCACACCAACTGAGGTAAACAGCGGATAGGCAATCGAGAAAGTGCCAGCTAGCACAAGCAGAATGCCTGTGATCAAGAAGCACCACCATTCGTTACTGAGATGGCTTAATTCGTGCTTCTTAAACTCTTGCAAGGATGCCTTTAACTCGTTCGTCTCAACGTTGCTCATGATGTTCTCCGGGTACCGACGAAACTATTTCCACAGCAGAACAACAAAACGTAGTCTGCATCGCAGGCTCAATTTATAATCAAACTTGGCGTCAGACCCTCCACCAAACACGATTTATTTGCAGGTAATCACCATTGTGGGTCCGGATTTGGCGAGCACTCGGGATGACGAGGGGTGGCAGCAGCAGCTCTGTGTGTGCCCCTCTGACGGCGGAGAATTGAATGCCGGCGAAACGTTGGAACAACCCAACTGCAGTTCAACAACCAGCGGAATGGTCCCGAAGCAAACGGCAAAGGCTTCTACGGGTGCTCGGGGTGACTAACACGTGGCAGATCTAGCTTTGTGCTGGACCAGCCAGCGGCGGCACCAGCCAGCGGTAGCGGTGCTCTTGCTTCATTCCACGCGAGGCCGTTGAGTCGCGAGCGTGGTTACTTTTCCCCTGTCTCCAAAGGCCTCAAGAGGCACTGAGGACGTGAAATCAGACAAAGCGACTCTGGAGGGCGACTTAAAAAACATTTGAACAGTAGCACAACGCTTCTGCAGAGGGTCAGGCAGTCGCAAAACAATTTGGTTCGCCACTTTTCAAAGACACGATCCGGCACCCCAAATCTGCGGGTTTAGCATTCCAGTACGTGGCAAGCTCTTTTCGCAACTGAGCTCTCGCTCGGCTGATACGGCTACGCACTGTTCCCATCGTTAGATGGAGAGCTTCAGCGATCCGCCGGTAATCAAAGCCCTCGAATTCGCGTAACCGCAAGATTTCGCGATGATGGTTGTCAAGTCGCTGCATTGCTAAGTCAACCGCCCGACAATCCTCCTCCCTCTCCAAACAAGCCAGAGGCCCCTCAATGTCCCGACATGATGTACGGCCACCGAGTTGACAGTTTTCGGGTGCTTCGTCCAAAGAGCCAAAACGATATCGATTTTGCAAATAGTACCGACGGGAGTTCAATGCGATACGGTAGAGCCAAGTGTAGAAACCACTCTCACTTCGAAACTTATGCAGGTTAGCGAAGGCACGTACAAATGCATCTTGAACAATGTCATCAACAAGACCAGCACAAGCGACATTCGCTCGTATCGCAGAGAGCAATCGTCCTTGATATCGATCGACCAACTTGGTGTAAGCCCCCTGCTCACCTGCCAAAGCTGCTGCAATTAATTGGGAGTCACTGTCGTTTCCGTCGACAGAAAATGCGGTAGAAGATTGGAATTGCATTGGAAACCTGACCCATAAAATGTGTTACAGCCGGTGCGATAAAGTCATTGATTGATGTTGGCTGTCAATCAAGAACGCGGCTGAACGCAAATAGGTCCGCAGTGCTTTTCAGAAAAGTTCCCCGGTATTTTTCGGATTACGGAAAATCAGCAGGGAGTGGACAATCACCGCTTGTCTGGGCAACACACCTGCTGGTGAATCACTGCTAACGGAGGCAAGGCCCAGAACGAATCATCACAGATGCACAGGAACGAATCGCTTGATCTCAGTGGGTTTCGGCGTTGGAACGGGATTGATCCATGGGATGGAATCACCTCGCTGATGAATTTCTGCAACAGTGCGTTTGAAAAGGGGAACGATCTTTCCCAACATTTCACGCTCGCTGCTACCCTCGGCCTCAATTCCAGCAAGATTGACCACCCGCCCCCGATAGACTCCGCCCTCAGTTGTTAAATGAACAATGCAGGGAAATGCAGGAACATCAACCTGTGCCATTGGGGGGTCTGGAGTTCGAGAGTCCGATGGTGAAATCGCAGACTTTGATTTTTCCTGTGACATGACTTTCTATTTTCCGCAGCTTGTAGAACACAGCTAGTGAATGAACGAATCCTATCCCTAGTTTACTATCACCCGAGAACCACTCACCTCTGGTCAGACTCGTGTATCAACTGATGAATCCCTGCCATGATCCGTGACTCAACCGAATTGTCGAACGGGCCGGGAAAAGTAGTGTAGCGCATTGCCTCACCTGCTTCGTAGCCACCTTCTTTTAAAATCCGTTCGCTAGGCAGATAGCCGAACACATCATTGCAATAACCAGCGGTCCAAACCGCAGTCCGTGCCCCGTTGGCCAGTTCGTCTTTGCACCTTAATGAATAGTCAACGACTGCCTCACCGCAAATCGCAACCAGTGTCAGATCGTCTCCGAATCGTGCTACCTGTAACGGAAAGTGATCGAACTCAGTTTCGATGGTTCCGCTAGCATCCAATTCATCGAGCAAGCCACGAGCATGAATACGAATATATTTGTTACCGGACTGCACTTGTTTTTCGAGCACAGCGCGTGACGGTGGTTCAGCAAACTGCAAAGTCACATTCTTAAATGCCACCTTCAGCGGCCCCCGCAACTCCGTTTGTTTTTTTGTAGCCAACGCTGTCTCGACCCCATTTGCCAGCGCACGACCATGCTGCTTCGCCAAATCAAGAGTGCGACGTGGATACGGATTCTGATCGGCCGAACAACCGTTCATGAACATGGCGATGCTGCCAGGATGGGCTTCCTGTACAAACTGCTGGGCAAATCCGGGATAATCACCACACAGCTTTTGAAAACTGAGCGTCGTTGCGTGACATGCATAGCCGAACAACACGCCTTTGAATTCTCCTGCTTCAGTTTCTATTCGAAGCACAGGAACTTGATGATCGACAGGGCCATCAGGATTGGGACTGTTAATAAAACCCTTCTCGGTAGGCAACCGGCGATTCATGGCAAAGCCGGCTCGGGCGTGGCTGTAGAACAAGCGAACCGGTTCAACCCGACCGACAACCTCACCAACTAAAGTTGCGATTCGTTGTGAAATCCAACGCACATACTGGCGGGAAAGCGCGGCATAGCGGGTATCGATTCCCAAGCGAAGCAACCGCTCACTTCGCAATTCCGGTCCGCAATGGGTATGCGAGGCATTCAACAGAAGACTTTTTCGCTCTACCCCATACTGCTGCACCTGCGTTTCAACCGCGTTTCGCAATTCCTTGGTAATTCCCAGTAGATCAGTAGTCACAATCACAAGCCGATTGCCATCCAGGTCTTCCACAACGAGGACTTTAGCAAATAGGTCGTGTATTTTTCCGTCGGCAGGTTTATCCCGAGCCGCATATCCGCCCATCCAAAGGGAATCCTTGGGTGTGATCGCGACAGCGCCAACCGCAGCACGCCAACAACAGGGATCTGCACCATTCGATATTTGTGGGGACGATGCGACGATTCCCCCGATCCACAATGCAACTGCCAACTTAAGTACACGACGCATAGATCACCTAAAACTGTGTTCCAACATGTAGCAGGAAGATGGGCTGATCTTCACAAGCCAGCCTACGAACAGCTCTATGTTAAACCGTTTACTCAAGTGGTGCTCAATTTATCAACTCAAGAGCCTGATTGAAGGTATCACTGGGTCGCATGGCCTGAGCAGCTTTCGCTGCGTCCGGTTGATAGTAGCCGCCGATATCGACTGCCGCACCTTGAGCAGCGTTGAGTTCGTCAACGATGATTGCTTCTGCTTCGGTGAGCGTTTTCGCCAAGGCAGTGAAACGTTGCTGCAAATCGGCGTCTTCCGTCTGTGCAGCAAGTGCTTGCGCCCAGTACAGAGCGAGGTAGAAGTGGCTTCCCCGATTATCCAACTCGTTTACCTTACGACTGGGTGATCGATCATTATCGAGCAATTGGCCAGTCGCTTGATCAAGTGTTTTAGCTAAAACCAAAGTGCCTTTGTGGCTGGTTTTGTTGCCGAGGTCTTCTAACGAGACAGCAAGAGCCAGGAACTCACCAAGGGAATCCCATCGCAGATGCCCTTCTTCGACAAACTGCTGAACATGCTTAGGTGCGGAGCCCCCCGCACCGGTTTCGAATAATCCACCACCTGCCAGCAGGGGCACGATCGACAACATCTTCGCGCTGGTGCCAAGTTCAAGAATCGGAAACAAGTCAGTCAGGTAATCTCGCAGCACATTGCCTGTTACCGAAATGGAATCCAGGCCATCCTTTGCCCGCTGGCAAGCGTGAGTTGCAGCATCGACCGGAGACATGATGCTGATATCAAGTCCAGTGACGTCATGATTAGGCAGATACTCTTCAACTTTTTTAATCAGATTTGCATCGTGTGCTCGTTGTTCGTTCAACCAGAAGACCGCAGCAGCCCCTGTCGCTCGCGCCCTTGAAACAGCAAGGCGAATCCAGTCTTGAATCGGTGCATCTTTTGTCTGGCACATGCGCCAGATATCACCTTGCTGGACAGAGTGCTCCATCAATACCTGACCGGCGCCGTCAATTACCCGAACGACACCGTCATCCGGAATTTCAAAAGTCTTATCATGTGATCCGTACTCTTCTGCTTTTTGCGCCATCAGACCGACATTGGCAACACTTCCCATTGTCGCAACATCAAACGCACCGTGCTGTTTGCAAAAATCGATGGTCGCCTGATAGATACCTGCATAACAGCGATCCGGAATGATTGCTTTGGTATCGTGCAACTTTCCATCGGGTCCCCACATTTTTCCAGACGCACGAATGGCTGCGGGCATTGACGCATCAATGATGATGTCACTGGGTACGTGCAAGTTTGTGATCCCTTTATCGGAATCGACCATGGCAAGCGGTGGACGATCCGCATAAACCGCTTCAATGTCAGACTTGATCGCTTGCTGCTGATCCTCAGGCAGACTCTCAATCTTGCTGTAGACATCACCCATGCCGTTGCAGGCCTCGATTCCCAATTGCTGGAAAATATCAGCATGCTTCTTAAACACATCTTTGTAGAAAACGTTGACTGCATGACCGAAGATGATCGGGTCAGATACCTTCATCATTGTTGCCTTCAGATGCAGGGACAACAAAATGCCCTGCTGCTTGGCATCATCAATTTCTTTGGCAAGAAATTCCCGCAACGCAGCACGACTCATCACGGATGCATCGATTATTTCTTGGGCCTGCAAAGGCAGATCACTCTTAAGTACAGTTTTTGTCCCATCCCCAGTTTCTAGTTCAATGCAGACAACCCCAGCTTGTTCCATCACATGAGATTGTTCGCTGCCAAAAAAATCACCTTCTTGCATGTGAGCGACATGTGATTTGGAATCTGCAGACCAATCGCCCATCGAATGTGGATGGCTGCGAGCATACTCTTTGACGGGTCCGGCAACGCGACGATCCGAATTACCCTCACGGAGAACTGGGTTGACAGCACTTCCAAGGATTTTGGCATAGCGGAATCGAATTTCTTGATCGTGCTCACTCTCAGATTCTTCCGGAAAATCTGGAACGCTGAAACCGTGTTTCTGTAATTCTTCGATCGCAGCAACAAGTTGAGGGATTGATGCACTGATGTTAGGCAGTTTGATGATGTTGGCTTCTGGGGTCTTAGCAAGCATTCCGAGCTCTACGAGAGCATCAGTCTGCTTTTGATTCTCCTGCAGATTTTCAGGAAAATTCGCAAGGATTCGCCCGGCCAACGATATGTCTTTTGTTTCAACCTCGATTCCCGCCGCGCCCGCATAGGCTCGGATAATTGGCAACAGCGATTGAGTCGCCAACGCAGGGGCTTCGTCGGTATGCGTGTAAATGATCTTCGGAGATTGAAGGGACACAGTCTTCCTTTAATCGTTGAATGTCTGGCTGTCCGGCGAAGTTCGCCACATATGAAATCAGGTCCAATCGTAGCAGCGCAGCAGGAAACTGGGGCGGGGGTGGATTCGGCATTTTTTTTGAACCCGGCACGATCGCTTCATCCAGAATGTACGCAGGAAACACCTATTCCCCTGTAGATGCGGTGGTTCCTTTGAAAATAGGCTGTGTTCACCGTCCAAAAACATCAGCAGGACGAGTCAGATCACCTTAAACTGACGGGCAGAATCTTAAACGCCCCGAGGGCGAAATCATCTTACTGCGGGGGATAGAACACTCCGCCGAATGCCTTGTGCCACGTTTGCCACTGCGCTTGGAGTTAAAATTGCCAAACTGCCTCAGCCCTTCTCACAATGGCCGTCATGCATTGAGGGTTTGTTTCGGCATCCTGTATCTGCTGACAGTCACCGCCCAACCCAACAAGGTTTCTGCTGATGATGAACGGATCGAAGTCATCCACAGCGATGGTGGAGTCGTCGTCAGTGACTCGATCATTGCGAGTCAGATAGGCCGAGGTGTCCTACTGGATGGTGGAAATGCTGTGGATGCGGCTGTTGCGACAGCCTTTGCGCTTGCTGTCTCTTGGCCTGAAGCTGGCAATATTGGTGGCGGTGGTTTCATGTTAGTACGTCCCGCGAATGGAAAAAAACCTGTTTGCGTTGATTACCGTGAAACGGCTCCGCTCTCCATGCAAAGAGATTCATTCAACCGATCGGATACGACTTTCACACAAAAGGCGGTCGGTGTCCCGGGAACCGTAAGAGGGCTTGCTTTGGCCCATGCAAAATACGGCCGCCTAAGTTGGAACCAACTGGTGATGCCCGCAAGCAAACTCGCTTTGCAAGGCGTCACAGTGGATCGGCCGTTGGCAAAGTCACTGAATTCGGTGTTGGGCATTCCATCTGTTCAATCTGAGAAAAAGTATT
>Ga0315322_10001572_pt1 | contig 17731 bp, 15 predicted proteins | sample M110021515metaG_FD_203461 | JGI IMG/M metagenome (GOLD analysis project Ga0315322, IMG submission 203461) | Ammonia-oxidizing marine archaeal communities from Monterey Bay, California, United States - M1 100m 21515 | ecosystem: Environmental > Aquatic > Marine > Intertidal zone | place: USA...
CATCGCCTACTTTCCAGTGTTTTACCTTACTGCCGACAGCCCAAATGATGCCTGACGCGTCGGAGCCCGCGACATGTACATCTTGGCCATGAATATCGAATGGTGAGAGAGGCGCGCCCATCGCCGCCCACACGCCGTTGTAATTCACGCCAGCGGCCATCACGTGCACCAGCACATCACGCTCACCGATTTCAGGCGTTGGCAGTACTTCCAGCTGCATTGCGGTTGTCGGCTCGCCATGACGGTCACGGCGGATGGCCCATGCATGCATCTGTGCGGGTACATGGCCAAGGGGCGGCATCTCGCCCATGGCGTAGAGATCTTTCAGGCCAGATTGGGGCTGTGGCGGTTGGGGCAGGGTGGTTTCGTCTGTTGTCGGCAGGTGTGGTGCGTCGCGCATTGTAGCAGTCCTTCGAGTGGTTTTGGTCTGATTGACCTTTTGGGCTCCGAGTCGCGCCGAGGCGCTGTTGGATGCGCATCGACGAGACTGATATACGTATTGAAATTCGTAAAATAAATAGGTTTGTGTAATTTATTTGCGTATTAATAGCTTTTGAACACATTTTAATACTAATGTATCCAATTCTACTGATAGAAAAGCCCTTGCATGCAGGCATTCCAACCAGCTGCGCAATAAAGGAACCCGGGCAATGCCAGACGCCATCAGCGACCAATTCATTGAGCCCGCTCTCGCTCCGCCAAACTTGGACCGGACTGAACGCGACCGCCCCTGGTTATTCCGCACATATGCCGGGCATTCGTCTGCCGCTGCGAGTAACGCGCTTTACCGGGCAAACTTGGCGCGAGGGCAGACGGGGCTTTCCATAGCCTTCGATCTACCAACACAGACAGGCTACGATCCAGACCACGTGTTGGCGCGGGGCGAGGTCGGAAAAGTCGGCGTTCCGGTGGCGCATCTGGGGGACATGCGTGCGCTCTTCCGGGATATACCGTTGGACCAGATGAACACGTCCATGACCATCAACGCGACCGCACCTTGGCTGCTCGCGCTGTATGTGGCGGCGGCGGAAGAGCAGGGGGCAGAGCGGAAGGCGCTGACTGGCACCACACAGAATGACGTGCTGAAGGAATATCTTTCGCGCGGAACGTATGTGTTCCCTCCAACGCCCAGCCTGAAGTTAACCGGTGATCTGATCGCTTGGACATCCCGGGAGGCACCGAAATGGAACCCCATCAACATCTCCTCATATCATATACAGGAAGCGGGCGCAGACCCAGTGCAGGAGGCGGCATTCGCACTTGCAAATGCGGTAGCGGTGCTTGATGCGCTGCGGAATTCAGGTGAGATTAGCACTGCTGAGATGCCCAAAATTGTGGGACGCATTAGTTTTTTTGTGAATGCGGGCATGCGGTTCATTACCGAAATCTGCAAGCTCCGCGCCTTCGCCGATCTCTGGGATGAGATCGCGCGGGATCGTTACGGCGTTGAGGACCCGAAACTTCGCCGCTTCCGCTATGGCGTGCAGGTGAATTCGCTTGGGCTGACGGAAGCCCAGCCTGAAAACAATATTCATCGCATTATGATCGAGATGTTGGGTGTCACGCTGTCGAAACGTGCCCGCGCCCGCGCTGTGCAGCTTCCAGCCTGGAACGAGGCGCTGGGCCTGCCACGCCAATGGGACCAGCAATTGAGCCTGCGAGCACAGCAGATATTGGCGGAGGAAACCGATCTGCTTGAATTTGGGGATATCTTTGACGGCTCGCCTGTGATCGAACAACGATCTGCGGAAATTGAGGCGGCGGCCCGTGCTGAACTGGCAAAGATTGAAGCGATGGAGGGTGCGGTAGCGGCTGTCGAGCAGGGCTATATGAAGCGCGCACTTAGCCATTCGCTGCTGGAACGGCGGCTGCGGATGGAAGCGGGCGCTGACACAGTCGTTGGCCTCAATAGCTATCAGGAAACGGCGTCTTCGCCGCTACAAGAAGGCGCTGCAGCGCCGATCCAGGCGGCTGATCCTGAGGCAGAGCGTTCCGCCATCGTCAGTTTGCAGGCTTGGAAGTTGGCGCGCGATGACCAAGCTGTCAGCACTGTTTTGGCAACACTAAAGGCCGCGGCGTGCGAGGGGCAGAATATCATGGAGCCATCCATTGCTGCAGCGCGCGTCGGGGTCACCACGGGCGAATGGACGGACACGCTCCGCCAAGTCTATGGCGAATTTTGGGCACCCACTGGCGTTAAAACTGGCGCACCCGAAATTTCTACTTCAGATGCGTTTGAGACGTCTTTGCGCCTTCTGGTCGCTAAGCCAGGGTTAGATGGCCATTCGAACGGCGCGGAGCAGATTGCGTTGCAAGCACGCAATGCTGGGTTTGAAACGCGCTATGATGGCATTCGCACAACGTCTGCCGAAATCGCTGCATCTGCTGTTGAATTCCAGCCAGATGTGATTGGCCTGTCGATATTGTCCGGCTCGCATATGGAATTGGTAACGGAAGTTCTGGCCGAATTGCGCAAGCATGAACTGGCAGATATTCCGATTGTTCTAGGCGGCGTTATCCCAGATGCAGATGCTCCAACCCTCAAACAGCAGGGGATAGCGGCAGTATATACGCCTAAGGACTACCGGATTGCAGCAATTTTGGCGGAACTGACGGCCTTGGCAGCGGAGCGCGTGCGCGGTCGGAATGATTGACCGCGTCTAATTCAGCCGGCTTTCCCGATACCAGGACCAGCCGAGATTGGCCAAGATGAGCAGAAGGGCTAGCCATGCGGGTGGCAGATTGGCGGCGCGCACGCTTTCGACGGAGAAGGCGCGGTTTTCTTGTAGGCCAATCCAGGTGCGGCCATGGGTAGTGCGGCCTTGGCGGACCATGCGGATTTGTGGTTGGCCTTTATCTGTGAGCCGCCATGCAGTGCCTTTGGCTGCTGAAATCACCGGCAATAGCCGTGCAGGGTCAGCGCGCAGGTCTTGTGCTTCGGGGCCGTTCGGGTCGCCTTTGACGACGATTGCGGCGCGCGCACCCTCTGTCACCCTGTAGAGACCCAGCGATGGGGCAGGCGCTTCAGCCCGTGCGTGGCCATCTTTCTCAGTTTCTAATGCAAGCTGGGTGACCGTGCCGTCTGGAGCTGTGATCTCAACAGTAGCGGTTGCGTCAGCATCTACGGTGAATCGTTCGACTGCCAGAACATCGCCAGCAATTGCAGCATTGAGGCGGATTTCTTCAAGCTCAGGCTCGCGCATGAGCCAGTGGGCAAGGCGGCGCAGCAATTCGCCGTGTGGTCCCCCACCTTCATAGCCCCGCGCCCAGAGCCAAATTTGGTCGGAATAGACTTGCGCCACGCGCCCTTCACCGAACTTCGCCAGGGAAATGAGCGGGCTGTTGTCGATGCCGGTCATCAATACCGTGCCAGCACCAGGAGCGACTTCAATCTGGCGAAGCCAGCGGCCCCAGTTTTCTGGATCTTTGCCAGTTAGTGGTGCTGTGATTGGATGGCGACGGCCAAGGTCCGTCAACGTTGGCCGGAAGGCGGACGTGAGTACACGGCCTGTTGGTAGGCCGGGCAAGGCCGCACCAAGGGCGGACTCAGCTAGGCTGGTGTTTGGATTAGCGTAGGCTGAATCTGATGCTTCCAGCAGCGCCCCGCCATTCCGCACATGCTCGACGATGTTCGCCAGATAGCTCGGCGGAATAAGGTCACGCCGTGGGTAGCGATCAAACAAAATGAGGTCAAATTCCGGCAGCTTCCGCTCAAACAATTCCCGAATTGGGAATGCAATGAGGGCGAGTTCACGCGTCGACGTGTAATCGATCTTCTCCGGCGAGCGGAGGATCGTGAAGTGGACCAAATCAACGGCTGGATCGGATTTCAAGAGGTTCCGCCACACCCGCTCACCCGCATGGGGCTGGCCTGAGACCATCAGCACGCGCAGCCTATCCCGAATGCCAGCGATCTCCGCGAGCGCCTTGTTATTCAGCAGGCTGACTTCTTTTGGCCCAGCTTCAACAGAAATTTCAACGGCGTGTTTGCCTGCACGGTCCACTGGAATAAGCACAGCAGTTTCGCGGCCGGGCCAAGCCCGCAGGCGCTGAACGGGGATACCGTCGATGTGAACCGTAACCTCAGCCGGGCGGCGGGTTGGTTGGACGGGGTCATCTTCTACAACAAACCGCACGTCTGCTTCGGCGCCGACCAAGGCAAAAGGCGGTGCAGCGGTAATGCGAATGCGCCGGTCGCCTTCATTGGCCTCACCGACAACAAGTGCATGCAACGGCGCGCCACCGAGTAGCGGGGCCAGGACGGCTGTAGCATCGCGGGCCAGCGGCGCATCGTGGACTTGACCGTCCGTTATCAGAAATGCCCCGGCGCGCCGATTGCGCGGTACGTCGGCAAAGGCGTCGATCAGCGGTTGGAACATGCGGGTGCCGTTGGCGGCTTCGTTCGTATCAGGCTGTCCCTGGACGATCCGGAGTTCCAAATTGTCGAGCTTTGCGGCGGCATTTTGCAGCGCTTCGGCAGCCTTTGCGGCGTCAGCTTGTCTATCGCCGGTTTGCATGGAGCTTGAGCCATCGATGAGGGCGACAGCTACATCGGTTTCGGAGCGGCGTTCTTCCACACGAAGATTGGGGCCTGCCAGTGTCGCAGCGATCATGGTGAACGCGAGCGCGCGGCCCCAAACGCCAGGCGCGCGGCGGGACAATCCGTACCCGAACACCAGTAGTGCGGCTAAAGCCAGAACGGCGATCACGGCCCATGGCAGCAGTGGATCAAAGGCGAGGCCAGCGGCGCTCATTGGCCAAGCCTCTGCATGATTGACGGCAAGTGCACCTGATCGCCTTTATAACTGCCTGTCAGTGCGTGCATCACGACATTGACGCCAAAGCGCGTCGCCAACTCCCGTTGCCGGTCCCCATCTGGGGAGACGGCATAGACGGGGCGGCCTGCGTCGTCGATTGCCCATGCAGCCGCCCAACTTGACCCGCCAATGATAATCGCCGTCACGCCGTCATAGGCAGATGAGCCTGCGCGTTCGACCCAGATAGGGCTGGATGGAATACGGCCCGGAAATTCATTCAGCAAGTAGTAGGAGCGGGTTAGCACGTGATCTAGAGGCAGCGGGGCTAGTGGCGGCACTGGCGCGCCTTCAAGAATACGGCGGAGGGCTATTGCCTCTGGCGTGGCTTGGCCGAGTGGTGCCAAGGCAGACGCACGATCTCCGTCCCGTGTGTCGAACAGGATCATGCCGCCGGTTGAAATGTACCGCGCCAGTTTTGCCCGCGCTTTCACGGAAAGTGCCGGGAAGTCTGGCGTTACTGGCCAATAGATGAATGGCAATAAAGTAACGTCATCCCGGTCCAGATTAATGCCGAGTGGCGGGCCTGGCTCAACCGAGGTTCGGTCATTCAATGCCTTTCCCACACCTGCTAAACCCAAGCGGCTTTGCGTGTCTATTTCGGGATCGCCCGTTTCGATATAGGCAAGGCGCGTTTCTAGGGCTGCTGCACTGGCGATGTCTTCGGCTTCTGAAGCGCCCGGCGTCATAAGGAAAAGCAGCGCCAACATTCCTGCAGTGGCTGCGCTGCGCTTTGACATGCCCGGAAGTGCGGGAAGTCGGCCGGAATAGCCAAGTGTCAGCAGGAACTCTCCAAGCAGCAGGAGTGCAGCAAGCCCAAGAAGCCAGGGCGCGATGCGGATGACATCTGCGCCGCCATAGGACACGACCTTTGCGCGCGGCAATTGTGGCAGGGGACCAAGTGTATCAATTGCGGGAGATAGATTAAGTGCCACTGGTGCATCGTCCGGGCCATAATACCCTGGCGGTAAGCGGGAACCAGGTACAGCCGCATCCGGGCCGAGTTTCAGCTTGCTCAACCCAGGTCGTGCCGCGGCCATGCGGCCATATCCGTCCATGATGCGAAATGCTGTTAGTTCATTGGCCGTTTTGGCTTGGCCGCGCTCCGTCACCAGCGCCGTTAACCGGCGGAGCATTTCAACAAAGAAGCCGGAGATTGGGAGGTCGGACCAATCAGGCCCAGCATCCACATGGATCAGTGCCAGAATTCCGTCGCCGAGTTCTCCGCCGGTTACAAGCGGCGTTCCATCTGCCAGTGCAGCCCAGGTGACAGCCGCCAATTCTGGCCCAGGTTCAGCCAATGCCTGGCGGGATACAGCGACGCCAGCAGGCGGCGTCAATCCGCTGAGAGGCCCTTTTTCCGGCAGAGGTGCCAACCCAAGCGGTGCTGACCAGGACATCGGCCCGCCGAGGGCCCGGCCACCGGCACGGAGTGGAACGGGCGTCAACGCATCGGGGCTTTCAGCCAAGCGTGGGCCAGCGAAACGGATCAGCACGCCGCCGTCACGGGTCCATTCATCCAGCGTTTGGCGGATATCAGGATCTGCACCTGTTTGGTCCGTCAGCAGAATGACATCAATTTCGGCCTGAATAAGCGCGTCCACCGTACCAGTTTGAACTTCCGCAAACGGTTCCAGCGCTTCCAGTAAGTAGCGTAATGGGTCGAGCAGGGGATGCCCGCCCGATTCCGCCAGCCGTACAATCCCAACACTGCGGCGGCCCCAGGCGGAGTCCAGCAGAATGGTTGCGCCAGCGCTGGCCTGATTGGCGATTTCGAGCCGAGCAATTCGGTTCAAAGTTTCAACAGGTGCAATGAGGCGGGCTGAGGTTGTTTGCGCACCGTCTTCAAACTTGGCGGAAGCGCGGGCGATGGCGGCACCGTCTGTGGAGCGCGCAATAAGGCTGACTGGCGGGCGGGAGTCGCGGTCGCCACGTTCGATCGCGATATCCATTCCAGCGCCATCGCGCACAGGTGGGCGCAGCAGCAGCGGCGTTTCGCTTGAATGGGGAGACCATATGGTCAACCAATCGCGGAATTCAGTCGCGAGATCGAGTGCATCAGGTGCTGTAACGCCATCCGATAGCCAAATTGCATAATGTGTTTCATTGAAGCGCGCGTTCTGTACGCGCTTGAGCACAGCCTTATAGTTCACCAGCCAAGGTTGCGGTTCAAGCATCAAAAGCGCGTCCCGAAGGTCTGCCGCGCGGCCTTCCAGGACAATAGGTTCACCATCCGCGTCAGGCGCGGTCGCAATGACGGCCAGCTTACGGTTATCAGATGCGGCGGCGTCTATAATGTCTTCGAGTGCATCACGCTTCTGGTCGAAATGCGGTGCCGATGACCATCCGTTATCAATAATTACGACAACCGGAGTGGCACCTGGCGGAAGTACGCCCGGATCAAGACGCGGGCCAGCGATAGCCAGTACGACTGCGAAGAACAACGCCATTCGAACCACCAATAACGGCAGAGGCGGCTTGGCCGGGGTCGCTTCCTCAACGTCAATATGACGGAGGATATGGAGGGACGGGAACGCAGCATTGCGAGGCGGGGGCGGAAGGGCGCGCAATAGCCACCAGACGGCAGGGGCCAGCGCCAAGGCCAACAGTGCAAGCGGTGCGGCGAATGCCAAGCTAGAGATCAGGAAGCCCATACCGTTCAGGCCCCCTCAGCCGCGAGTAGAGCTAAGGCGCGGGTCAGTGATGGCGTTATCGGCGCATCGGTGCGGTGTTGCACAAAGCCCCAGCCGAACCTTGCAAGCCCTGTGCGAAGCGCTTCGGAATGGTCCGTCATGCGTTGACGATATTCGTCTTGGCCAAGCGCAACGTTCCGTAATAAATGCCGTTCGCCTGCTTCAAGGCTCGCAAACTCAACACGGCCCTTGGCGGGTAAATCAATTTCATGGGGGTGCAGAACTTGGATCACTGTGCCTCGCGCGCCCCGTCCGGCGAGCGTGGCTGCACGTTCGGCAAATTCGCTCACGGGTGCCAGGAAATCTCCAACCAACAGCACAAAGCCTTGGCGCGGCGCCGGTCCCCTTGGCGGAAGATCTTCTTGACCGGCAGCACCAGGGTTTGATGCGGCACGGGCGAGGGCGGCGACAACGCTACCAATTTTACCAAGCCCGGAGGCATTCGCTGGCCGAGGATCGTCGAGCACCCGCACGCGTTCTGCGTTCTCCAGCCAGGCGCTTGCAGCGGCGAGCGCTAGCATGTCCGCGGCACGGCGTTTTGCCGTTGGATCGGGCGCTGGCGGGAAATCCATGGAGCGGGACGTATCTACCCAGATATCCACCGTCAGCGCCGCTTCCCATTCCCGCTCACGTACAATGGCATTGTCGCCTCGCGCGGAACGGCGCCAGTCAATATTGCGGATGGATTCACCAGGATCGTAGGCGCGGTATTGCCAGAAAGCGCTGCCGGGACCAGCGCGTCTGCGGCCATGGGCACCCGTTTGGGCTTCACGAGGGCGGCGGCCAACGGGACGGATCCGTGCGGCGGCGCGGCCAAGCGCCTCTGCCTCCGCGACCATATTGGCGTCAAATCGCCCGGCTGTCGGTTTCGCCATAATCGCCATGCAGCTTAACCGAGCATTCCGATAAGTTTCTGGATCGTTGTGTTGATATCGAGGCCATCCTCAATCTCAGCAGTATATGTCAGCGCCATGCGATGGCGGAGGATCGCAGGCGCCAGCGCCACAACATCATCAGTCGAGGGGGCGAGGCGTCCATCAAGCAGTGCTCGCGCCCGAGCAGCCAATGAAAGCGCTTGGCTGGCGCGTGGCCCAGGGCCCCACGACACAGCATTCACTGGCAATGGACTATCGTCAGCGCCCGGCCTCGCAGAACGCACCATGCGCAGAATGCCGTCCACGACCGTCTCGCCAATTGGCATGGCGCGGACGAGGGCTTGGACTTCCATCAATTCTGTGTCGCTGAATGCCGTCGGCGCCTGGGACAGGCCTGTGCCGGTTGTCTGGTCCAGGATCGCGCGTTCGGTTTCAGCATCTGGGAAGTCGATGCGGATTTCCATCAGGAAGCGGTCAAGCTGCGCTTCCGGTAGCGGGTACGCGCCTTCTTGCTCAATCGGGTTCTGGGTTGCGAGCACATGGAATGGCTGCGGCAAGGGACGGTTCAGGCCGCCGACAGCCACTTTCCGCTCCTGCATCGCTTGGAGCAGCGCCGACTGGGTGCGCGGGCTGGCGCGGTTGATTTCATCTGCCATCAGCAATTGGCAGAACACTGGGCCTTCGACAAAGCGGAAGGCCCGCGAGCCGTCGCCAGTTTCTTCCAGCACTTCTGAGCCCAGAATATCTGCTGGCATAAGATCTGGCGTGAACTGGACGCGGCGAGTGGAGAGGCCAAACACGTCCGCAACAGTTTCCACCAATAGCGTTTTGCCTAGGCCTGGAACGCCGACGATCAGGCCGTGCCCGCCTGCAAGCAATGTCGCTATCACTTCATCAACAACCTGGGTTTGCCCCAGAAAGACCTCACTGATAGCGGCGCGGGCGGCGCTTAGCTTTTCGCCAGCTCTGTCAAAATCCATTGTTGCGGCAGTGCTCGCCGAGACATCATTCATAAGAGGCGTCGTCCTTCTGTCGCAGAATCGCAATCCCAGCTTGCCAGCATAGTATATAGTCTTCAGAAGCGTTTGGGGCTCCGCCTCGCTAACCTGTGAACCATGCCTCAGGATTGATTGAAGGTAAGTTATGGCGAAAACGAGACGATGACAGACGAACCGCCAAAAATTCATGCGATATTGAATGAGGATCAGCCGAAATCCGCCAGGATTGCAGCTGATCACGGCCATTATGGTATCCGCATCGACCAGGATGGTGTGTGGTGGCGGGATGGTCTGCCATTCACGCGCCTCGGTCTCGTGAAACTTTTTTCGACCGTGCTGCGGCTGGACGACGATAGCCAGTATTGGCTGCAAACCCCTGTTGAAAAGGGCCGAATTGATGTGGATGACGTTCCGTTCACAGCCGTTGAAATGGCCAAAGAGGATGGCGTCATCAAGTTCCGAACCAATTTGGACGAGTGGGTGACGTTAGACGTGGAGCATCCTTTGCGAATCGCGATTGATGCTGAAACGGATGAACCACGTCCCTACATTACAGTTCGAAATAACCTTGAAGCGCGCCTTTTGCGGCCTGTGTTCTATGAACTTGCAGATTCGGCGGAAGAACAAGATTGCGCGCTTTATGTGACGAGTGGCGGCGTCCGGTTCCGTTTAGGGGAGGCTGAAGCGTGAAGCCAAATGAGATCAGTGCGCGCTTGAAGCCTTTGGACGATGTCTATGATGCATCAAGGTTTATTGAGCGCCCGGCCCGCAGCGATTTTGATCTTCGGCCAGATGGAACTCGTCTAACCGGCCGGACAGACCGGGTACTGAAACCCGCAGCCGTTCTTGCCGCCATCGTCAATCGAGCGCCGAACCCGACCATTATTCTGACCCAACGAACCGGGCACTTAAAAAAGCACGCAGGCCAGATCAGCTTTCCGGGCGGCGGCGTCGAGCCGCAAGATGCGCATCATATTGCGACGGCACTCAGGGAAACTGAAGAAGAGATCGGCCTAGCGCCGGAGCATGTCACGCTGCTCGGCCGTCTGCCGCTTTACGAAACCTCGACCGCTTATGGGGTCACGCCTATCGTCGGGTGGGTGGAGCCGCCGTTCGATCTGAAGATTGATGCGTTTGAGGTAGACGAAGTGTTCGAAGTTCCGCTGGCATTTGCGCTCAATCGCAATAACTACGTGAAGGAGACGGCAATGCGGGATGGCGTTGAGCGCTGGTTCTATGTTCTGCCGTACGAAAATCGTTATATCTGGGGTGCCACGGCGGGGATGTTAGTCAACTTCGCTGAATTGATGGCAAGCGCTTAAATCTGAACGGAGCCTATATCCGCTATGCGCCAAGCGTTAACGATACTACTGCCACTGCTGCTACCCGCAGTGTTGTACATCTTGATCAAGAGCCAGAAGCTCGGATCATTCAAGCTGGCTACTCGGGATGCGCCCTGGGTGTGGCTATCTGCTGGCGGTGTCGCTTTCGCTGCTGTCGTTTTAGCAACTTGGGCCTGGACATCCGGTGCGCCATCGACTGCGCGCTATGAACCTTCGACGTTCAAGGACGGCAAGGTCATTCCTGGAAAGCTGATCACGCCGGATGTGCCTGAAAAGTGAAGCCTGGTCTGCAACGCCTGCTGGATGATGCTGGCGCTAAGCGCGTCTTGGATGCGTTGGGCGATGGGCCAGATGTGGCTCGATTTGTCGGCGGTGCCGTCAGGGATGCGCTGCTGGATCGACCTTTACACGATATTGATATCGCGACGTCGTGGCTGCCGGAGGAAACGCTGGCGCTTTTGGATACCGCAGGCATCAAGGCCGTACCAACCGGATTGAAACACGGCACGATCACTGCCGTTGTGAACGGGCGCGGGATTGAAGTGACGACGCTTCGGTTAGATGTCGCGACAGATGGACGCCATGCGGAAGTTGGGTTCACAGATGACTGGCGAGCGGACGCCAGCCGCCGAGATTTCACAATGAACGCCCTTTCGCTGGACCGATCCGGCGACCTGCATGATTATTTTGGCGGTCAGGATGATCTCACAGCACGGCGGGTTCGCTTTATTGGGGTTGCAGGTACGCGGGTGCGCGAAGATTACCTGCGGATCCTTCGATTTTTCCGTTTCTTCGCTTGGTATGGCGAGGGCGTGCCGGATGAGACTGCGCTAACTGCGTGCGCGGATTGTCGGGAAAGGCTGCAGCGCTTGTCTGCTGAGCGCATCCGGGTCGAGATACTGAAGCTTTTGGCGGCACCCCGTCCGCTGCGGGCAATTCAGGCGATGGCTGATATTGGCGTTCTGGCGGAATTGCTGGGGCAGGCGGCGTCGCCGAGCGGCCTGGCCATGCTCCTGCCGATTGAACTTGAAGCCGACCCACTGCTGCGCCTGGCCGCACTTTCGCCGGGCGACAAGGCTCACATGCTGTCGATCGCTGAATGCCTAAGGCTATCAAACGCGGAACGCCGACGGTTAACAGATCTTGCTTTGCCATTAGACGATTTGAACGCAACGCCTGAAGTTGCCCTCCATAGGCTTGGCGCGGACCTTTATCGCCAGCGGGCGCTACTTTCGGCGGCGATAGAAGGCGGCCCATACGAAGAGCGGATGGTTGCGGCAGATGCCTGGACGCCTCAACAGTTTCCAATTGCCGGTCGTGATTTACTAGCGCTCGGCATCCCGAAAGGCCCTGATGTGGGGGAGTTGCTTTCGGTGCTGGAAACCTGGTGGATGACAGGCGGGTTTCGCGCCCAAAAAGCTGATATCCTGGCGGAGGCGAAGGTGCGTATTGGCCGCCCAGCCGCCGCGAATGGGGATAAAATATGAGCAGCGACCGCGAAGATGTATTGGCAGCCAATGCGGCGTTTTATGCGGCCTTTGGTCGTGGTGATATGGATGCGATGTCAGAGGTTTGGGCGGAAACTGGCCCTGTCGCCTGCCTTCATCCCGGAGCGCCGTTGCTTGTGGGGCGGGATCCGGTTCTGAATAGCTGGAGCCATATCCTGGGGGCCAGCGAGATGCCAGAGATTGCCTGTTTTGAGCCACACGCACACCTAATGGGCCATTCCGCCTTTGTTACCTGCTATGAGCGCCTGGGTGGCGTCGGTGGCGCAGTTCTGATCGCCACAAACATCTTTATCCGTGAGAATGACCGTTGGCGGATGTCGCACCACCATGCCAGTCCTGCCGCCGTCGCACCGCCGGAACGCGCAGGCGATGCCAAACCGACGGTTCTGCATTAGGCTGTCCCCGAACGCTTTTCGGATTCGAGGACACAGCCTGCAATGACCGATACCAAGATGATCTCTGCCAACGGAATTTCCATCCGCTATTCCGATGAAGGCCCGAAGGATGCGCCGGTGGTTGTGATGAGCCACTCACTCAGCGCCGAACTCGCCATGTGGGATCCGCAGGCTGAGGTGCTGATGGAGGACTTTCGTGTCATCCGCTACGATACGCGTGGCCACGGCGGTACCGACGCGCCAGTCGGTCCATATTCCCTAGAAATGCTCGCAGATGATGCTGTCGGCCTGTTGGATGGTTTGGGGTTGAGTAAAGTCCATTGGGTCGGGCTTTCAATGGGTGGCATGATCGGCCAAACGCTTGGTCTTCGTGCGCCGGAACGTCTGCTGTCGCTGACGCTGGCAGATACATCCGCAGGTTATCCCGCAGCAGCAAGCGCTATGTGGTCCGACAGGATCAAGGCGGCACGTGAGAACGGTATGGCAGCCGGTGTTGAGGGGACGATGGAGCGCTGGTTCTCACCGGGTTTCATGGCATCAGGTGCGCCAGTTCTGGACGATGTTCGCCGGATGATCGCCAGCACGCCGGTTGAGGGATATTGCGGTTGCGGTGCAGCTATTTCCAACCTGGCCGTGGAGCCACGTCTTGGCGAAATCAAACTGCCAACGCTCGTAATCTGCGGTGAGGATGACCAAGCAACGCCACTCAGCATGTCTGAAACGATCCGAGACGGCATTCCAGGCGCTAAGCTCGCGGTATTGCCTGTCGCGCGCCATTTGGCGAATTTGGAGGATGTTGGCGGGTTCAATGCCGCGATGATGAGTTTTCTAAACGCCCAAAAATAGTCGCCGCGTTTCAGCCCAAGGAGAGTGACCATGAGTGAAACAGTATCCTCCGCAGTCAGTGAGCCGCCGCCACCGCCGGGTTTTGTATTCCCGCCGCGGATCGTCGACATTTCGCGTGAGCGGCAGAACCAGAAACTGGCGCTTTGCGGTGTCGATCCGACAATTTGGGGTGATGCGGGCGACCCAACATTCTTGGGCGTCTTTGCAATTATGGCGCAACGTTGGTCAGGCCGGTCGATCAATGGCAACGTTCATATGACGCAGATTTTCCGGCTGAATAACCCACTACCGCTGGATCAATCAATCACCATGGCAGGTGAAGTCTCCCGCGTTGAACCGCATCCGCGCGGCTCCCAGGTGTTCGCAGACTTTGCTTTTGCACTGAACGATGGCTCTGTGCCGCTCCGGGCTAGCCGCTCGAGCTTGAACCCAGGGCCGGGTGATCCTTCTAGCCGTCGCGTCGCCATGCCAAGTGATCCGCTGGCAGGTATGTCTCAGATCAGTGAAGTCCAATTGATCCCTGAGAACGTTGCCAATTTCTCGGATGAGGCGGAGAACCTGATCCATTCAGACCCAGCAACAGCGGAACGCTTTGGATTCCGTGCGCCGATCGCTGGTGGGTTGATGGCGTCGCACATCATGCTGGGCGCGCTCATTGAAGAAGCAGGCCGCGCCGGTCCTGTTACGGGGCTGGACATGGAAATCAGCTTCCTTCGCCCAATGTTTTGGGATGAGCGATTGCGGCTTCTTGCAACGCCTAAGGATGCACCGGGGCCCCGGCAATTGGCTGTTGTTGGCGATGACGGCAAACCAAAAAACCTGCAAACCGTAAACGCTATTCGCTTCGGTTGATGCCTGCGCCACCTGCCTTCTACGAGTTCTTTGCTGGCGGCGGTATGGCCCGCGCTGGGCTAGGTGCAGGCTGGCAGGCGCTGTTCGCGAATGACATCGACCCCGCTAAGGCCGCCAGCTATCAGGCCAACTGGGGGGCGGATGATTTCAAGCTTGGCGACATCGCAGACCTGACCACTGCTGATCTTCCGAGCCACGCCGATTTGGCCTGGGCTTCATTCCCCTGCCAAGACTTATCATTGGCAGGCAGCCGGCGCGGATTGGCCGGCGCACGATCAGGCATGTTCTGGGCATTCTGGCGCTTGATCGAAGGCCTGGAGCGGGAAGGGCGAGCGCCGAACCTGATTGCTATAGAGAATGTCGCAGGCTTGCTCACATCCAATCAGGGCCGTGATTTCGCAGCTCTGGGTGAGGCAATTGCCAGTGCTGGATATGCATTTACTGCATTCGTCATCGACGCTGTACAGTTTCTGCCGCAATCCAGGCCTCGGCTTTTCGTGATTGCCTCGCGCAATGGCTTTCCTATTGCTGAAGCGCCCGCTTTCCATACCCCAGCACTGATGCGCGCTGTCGCAAACCTTTCGGGTGCCGCCAAGGCCGCATGGCAGACTGTGTGCTTGCCAGCCCCATCCGCCCGGAACAGCGATCTCACCAGTATTATTGAGCCTGATCCCAAAGATATCCGATGGCGAGCAGATGCTGACACAAAGGCATTGTTATCGCTGATGACACCGCTGCATCGCGCGCGTGTTGAAAGTGCTGCGAAAGCAGGCGGGCGGCATATCGGTACAGCATTCCGCCGGATGCGACGTGATCCGAATGGCCAAAATATTCAACGCGCTGAAGTACGGTTTGATGGTGTGGCGGGTTGCCTCCGCACACCTGCCGGTGGGTCCAGCCGTCAAACACTGATTGTTGTGGAAGATGGCGCTATCCGCACGCGCCTACTGAGCCCCCGCGAAGCGCTCCGGCTGATGGGCCTACCCGATGATTACACGGTGCCGCCTTCCTTAAACGCTGCACTAAAGCTTGCTGGTGATGGTGTGGCGGTTCCTGTCGTCAGACATCTCACCGAGCATCTTTTTGAACCTCTCCTGGCAGCGCAATCCCGCGTCGCCGCCTGAACTTGGAATAGCTAACCCATGCGCGCCACGCCCGAATACGCTCGCTTTGAAGATTATCTAGCCGCTGTCCGCGAGCTTTCCCAAACGGTGCTCCGCCCGGCAGAAGACAGACTGACGCGCGCGGATGGTGTGCCGGAAGATCTGACGAACGCGCTGAAAGAGATGGGCCTGTTCGGTATCTCTATCCCGGAAGAATACGGCGGTCTTGCCTGCACCATGGAAGAGCAGGTTCTGCTGACATTTGAGTTTTGTCAGGCGTCTTGCGTTTACCGCTCGCGCTTCTCTACGACGATTGGGCTCACGTCCCAGGCTATCCTGGATTTCGCTACGGAAGATCAGAAACGCAAATACCTCCCACTGATGGCGACCGGCGAATATACCGGGTCCTTCGCACTGACGGAACCAGACGCAGGCTCAGACGCTGGTGCCCTCACCACCCATGCCAAGCGTGACGGGGAGGGGTGGGTGATCAATGGTGAGAAGCGTTACATCACAAACGCCCCCCAGGCAGACGTTTTCCTGACAATGGCCCGCACGGACCCGAATGCGACGGGCGCGCGCGGAATTTCAGCCTTCTTGGTCGACGGGAATTTGGATGGCGTCAAAGTGGGTGAGCCGCCGCGTATGCTCGGCAATGAAGGCAGCCACGTCTGCTACGTATGGTTTGAGGACTGCCGCGTCGCAGCAGATGCATTGGTCGGCGGGCAGGAAGGGGCAGGGCTTCGGGCTGCATTGCGCGGCATCAATCACGCCCGCCTGCACGTGGCTGCAACATGCGTTGGCCAAGCAATCCGGCTGATCGAAGAAATGACCGCACATGCCGCCGAGCGCCGCCAGTTTGGTCAGCCAATTGGGGAGTTTGGTCAGGTTCAGGCGATGTTGGCGGACAGTCAGGCGGAAATGTCAGCAGCACGCGCGCTTTGCATGGATTGCGCCCGCGCCTTTGATACAAGCGACGCGATCCCATTTATCGACATTGCGTCGGCCAAACTATTCGCTTCAGAAATGGTCAGCCGTGTCGCAGATCGTGCCGTGCAGGTCATGGGCGGGCTTGGCTATATGGAAGACCTTTCGCCAGTGGCACGGCTTTCCCGCGATGTCCGCTTGTTCCGGATTTTTGAAGGTGCGAGCCAAGTCCAGCAATCCAACATCGCCCGGGCGATGCTCCGCGGATAAGCAGCCTTGCGGTTTCGCACCTGCTCCGCTACGTTCCGCGCCGCTGTTTCAAGACCAGATTCAGCCTGCGGAGAGGTGCCAGAGTGGTTGAATGGGGCGGTCTCGAAAACCGTTAAAGGTGCAAGCCTTTCGAGGGTTCGAATCCCTCTCTCTCCGCCATAAGTATCTTTTAACTATTTGCTTTATAATCATATTTATGAAATAAAAAGCCCGATTGGTACGTTTTCTGGTACACTTTCGGCTAGATTAACTTTTGCCCATTTGCTGCCAATGGCTCCTCAGGCGTCGTCTCGATAGTTAGAGTCAGTTTGATTCTAGTTTTCGTGCGTTCCAGACGAAGTCGATCTTATCTAACCGCTGAAGACGCTCTGGCGTGAGAGTGGCTTTTTTAAAGCGGTGGTTGCTAACCCATGCCCCCAGCCTGTGATTACCCTCTTTGTGACGGTTTGGAACGCGGCAGTGTACTTCGCGCTTGATGATCTTGAAGATTGGCTCGGTGCCCAGCTGCCCAAAATCTCCGGCAAGTCGGAACTGGCCAAGGCCACCCGCTGCGCCCTCAGCCGATTGCCAAAACTGCGGCCCTATCTCGACCATGGCTTTCTGGAGGGCATTGTCAGATCAATCTGTTTTGAGCCGACTTACGCCGCCGGATAACGTTGCCGGATAAGAAATCCGTTCCGTTGCTTCAACAGTTCGCCTGAGGTGATCCACCTGGCGGTGATGATGTATGTTCGATACCCGCTTTCGCTGCGCCAGGTCGAAGATATTCTCTACGAGCGCGGCATTGATATCAGTCACGAGACTGTCCGTTTCTGGTGGAACCGTTTCGGACCGATGTTCGCCGCGGAGATACGCAGAAAGCGGGTCCGCCAACGGTCGTATTCCCTTTGGCGTTGGCACGTCGATGAGGTCTTCGTCCGCATCAACGGTGTCCAAAATTACCTTTGGCGGGCCGTCGATCATGAGGGCGAAGTCCTCGAGGACTTTGCTTCAAAACGTAGGAACCGCAAGGCTGCGCTGAAGTTCCTACGCTGCGCCATGAAACGATATGGCAGTCTGTCTAGCCCCCAAGTTCTGGGCCATTCCTGATTAGAGTTTCTGGAACAG
>Ga0315322_10001575_pt1 | contig 17716 bp, 12 predicted proteins | sample M110021515metaG_FD_203461 | JGI IMG/M metagenome (GOLD analysis project Ga0315322, IMG submission 203461) | Ammonia-oxidizing marine archaeal communities from Monterey Bay, California, United States - M1 100m 21515 | ecosystem: Environmental > Aquatic > Marine > Intertidal zone | place: USA...
GGCCAAGCTTCCGTTAACCGGGTATCGCAAACGGACCAATTTCTTCTTGGGGTTATCAATCGTATCGTTCACTGCCCGCAAGGCCTTGGTCACCGCCTCGTCCATCCCCTCTCCTTTGGTCGGAATAATGGATGAGCCAACCGACTTCTTATTGATCTGGTGAAAGTCCGAGCCCTCGTGCAAATCAAGCAACCAGTCGATCTCAAATCGCTTGGCCAAGGACCAAATATCCTGAGCCAAATCTCCCCGGGTTTGGTTTTCTCCATCGGTCTTGGGAAAGTTCCTGTTCAAGTCCCTAAGCTCGCCGGGAGAATTGGGAACGTAACGGATACCTGCATCAAGCCCGGCGCCGTTGGCTCTCGGCAAAATGAGAAGCTTCCCTCGTTGAGGAAGCCAATGTCTGATTTGCCCGGCCGCCCGCGAACCTGCCTGTTCATTCCCATGCATACCACCTATGATCATTATGACCGGGCCCGGTCTTCCGCTATCTGACAAATACCAAGATGTCTCCTGCACAGTCCCCTTGCGTAATTCGCCTTGTTGGAACTCGACGCCTAAAAGGGAAACCGCCGCAAGGAAAAACCCAATGAACGGAAATGCCAAAGAGGTCTTCCAATGCATTCGTGACATAAAGTAAAACTACCCCCAGCTCCAAAGATGCGCAATGCCCAACCTTCTGAAAAGATTTCGAAAAACCTTGAATATAATTTGCTTTTTACAGTGTAGCGGCCGTACCTTTTTAGGGTAATGATTACCGAAGGAAAAAGATCAAAACTAGCAGTTGACGAACTCCGCGGAAAATCGGCTTCCGAACGGTTGAATGCCAAGGAAGGGCTCGACAGCCTTGTGGAAGTACGGGCCGAATTCATCAAGGAAAAGTGCCAGGAAAGAGGCGTTGTCCTAGACGAGAAAAAACGAACGATCCCATTCAGTTTCATCATGCTCAAAAACAAGCGCGGAGACATGGCTTCCGTATCCTCGGATACTACTGTATTCGAACCCCTTCTCTACTGCCCTGAGTGGGGATCATACATGAAGAAATGGGTACTGGAAGAAGGGTTTCCTGAAGACGTGATCGAATCGGAAAACCTGATCAGGACAATTTCGCTAGAGGAGGCCGTGGATTTTCTTTGCGCCTGAAGACCTTCTTTAAACCGTCGCTTGCGAGCCTTCCTGGCAAAGGAACTCTTCTCGTGAAGAGCATGAACGGTTACCCCTGAGGAAAAACGAATGCCTTATGAATGATAATTCGATACTTTGCATTACCCCCTACGACCACAAAGGGCAATGGGTCTTCGACGATCCGGAGGTTGGCTTGGTCAGGGAACCTTTCGTAAGCGGAGCGGACGTCATCATCGACAAGATGGTCGAACAGTTGGAAAACCCGGCGGAAGGATTCACTCTGCTCTTTTCCACCGAGCCTTTTCCGGGTTTCGAACTCGAACTTGATTGGGTAAGACCAGAACTGGGAGGGAATTGGTACGTCAGTAATTCACTGGGCATGGAAGGCTGGTTATGCCCCGCCCTATTCAAGTATTTCGATTCCGCCCCTGTGAAGATTTACGCCCAGTTTAAAAACGCAAAACGCTCGTAGGAGCACGCATCTTGTCCTGACTGGAGTGGAGTACAATTCTTGACTCGTTGGGTCACATGGATTGGGATGGAAAAAATGAAAGTCATCCAAGCTTTCCTGTTCTATTTTGCATCGTTAGCGATTTCCTTAGCGGAGGAAACGCTTACCGATGAGTATAAAATCACGTTCAAGGGACCGGATGGTAATCGAGCTGCATATTTAGCCGAATCGGAGGTAGCATACACCGGAACCGTTCAAGCCTTTTGGGGAAACGGGCAGATCAAAACCAAATACTCCTTGATCGATGGCAAAAAGAATGGACCATCCTTGAGGTGGTACGGGACTGGAAAGTCGTGGATGGAAGGAAACTATACTGCAGGAAGAAAATCCGGGCGCTGGACTTATTGGAGGGAGAACGGCCAAAAGAAAATGGAAGTCGTTTACGAGAACAACCAACCGAATGGGCTCTACCGGTGGTACGAAAACGGACGAAAGAAATGGGAAACTACGGTTAGACAAGGAAAGTGGCACGGCACCTTCACGGAATGGGATCCGGCGGGGAACAAGAAGGAGGAACGGATCTTTGACAAGGGAAAAGCAAATGGTCCATGGACAAAGTGGTACGGCAACGGGGTAAGGGAGGAAGGTTTTTACAAGAACGGGAAGAAACACGGGGAGCAGGTTCATTTTGCCAGTGACGGTTCGGAAATTTCTCGTGTTTCCTACAAGGATGGGTACCGGTTGGACAAGGAATAAAACTGGTAATGATTCGTTCTGTCCGTCCTGCTCACGGCCCGCTGGCTTGTGCACTGGCCTATTGAACTCTCTCTACTAGCGCCCTTTCTGCGCTAACTGGGGAGGAATCCAAAAAATGCTAAAAAACGGCTTGCAATTTTCTATTTGGTGCTTTTATGTATTTGTATTATGCATACAATATTAAGAGAGTCTCTGTTGTTTTTTCTTTTTCTAATCGGAGTCATTCCTTTTCTGATGATTGATTCATGGATAGGAGCCTCAATCGCCTTTTTGACGCATAGCTTGGTCGTTTTCGCCTTAAGCCATCAAGTAAGAAGAGTTCCGGTGGTAACGGGATACTGCCGAAAGGGAAAGCGGCTCGTCCAGCATCGCTAACCCCTGGTATCAACCATATCAAGTAAGTCGGTAAGGCTGAAACACCTGTCCGGGTGTCCGCACCACATATACAGGCTGAGTAAAGGTGACCCCAGGAGCTTTTGCTTCGCCCTACTTCAAGGCCTCGACCTTGAGCACGTCCAATTGAATGAACTGACCGTGGTAAGGTTGGGCAACCGATTTGAGCCCGGGTACGACCAGCTTGCTGAAGTTGGAGATCAGCTTTCCATTCTGTCCATCCCCGCTGAGGGTGATCTTCGAACCTCCGTCGATCTCGATCGTCTTTTCGTAATCGATCGTAAAGATCCGGTGCCCCACCCTGTCCTGACGGTTGAGAAAGAAATGACCCTTGGGTGAGGCGACGTCGATTTTGTAAATGTTGTAGGTCTTGTTGTTCGGTTCTCCTCCGACGTAAAAATGCTCGCCGTCCATCTTTCCGTTCTTGTACATCATGGGCTCGACCACTCCGCGGACGCGCAAGGTAACGGCATAACGGGTTCCTGCCTGACCGCCGAAATCGACGACCTTTTTAAAATTATCAGTCTTGAAAGGATCGCCCTTGACCAAGGCCGACTGGCAACCGGAGCCCTTCTTCGGCTTGTCCGGCATCTTGCCTTTGCATGGAAACTCGAAACGATAACCGTCCAATGATGCTCCCGGGCTGGGGGCCTTCTGGGCAAAGAGAGCGGAAAGGCAAAAGGGCAAGGCAAGGAGTAAGGCTCGGACGTTTTTCATATTCGTATGGTTTTGATGATTGGTTGAGGACCGTTCTTCAGCCCTTGATGCAAAAAAGATGATTCACGCCCCGGACGAATAGGTAACCATTGGAAAAAGCAGGGGTCGCGATGGTATCCTCCCCCACCTCGTTTTCGGCCACCACCTTGAACTCGGGCCCCGGCTTGACCACCGACATCACCCCGCGATCGGAAAGAAAGTAGACCAACCCGTTTGCTTTGAGGAGCGATGCGCTATGTCCGCCCTTGAGCCTTTCCATCCATAAGCGTTCACCGGTCTTGGCGACAAAGCAACTGGCCACCCCGTTGTCCGCCACTACGATAAAATAGGGTCCGATTGCCACTGGACTAGGAACATAGGAACATCCCTTGGTTGTTTCCCACACCACGTGAGTCTTGGTCACGTTGCCCGAACCATCAGGGCGAATGGCCTGCATAAAACGCTTCGGAAAACCACAGGTCATGAAGAGCAGATCGCCATTGTAAACCAGAGAAGCGACGTATTGCTGGGTCGGCCCGTCGCTTATCCAATGGCGCTTACCGGTATCCGGATCGTAACTGGCCACGCACAGGCTGCCCGAAAGGATGAGTTGGTTGCGGCCAGCGATCGTTCTGATAAGCGGAGTGCAATAACTGCGCGTGTTGTTGGGCCGGTCGGTCTTCCAAATGGTCTTGCCCGTTTTCTTGTCCAAAGCCACCAAGTAGCCCGGGCCGTCGTGATCGCCATTGACAATCACCTTGTCCTTCCACAGGACCGGGGAGGAACAGTATCCGTGTTTGCTCGAAAAGACTCCGGGGCGGACTTCCCAGAGCTTTTTCCCATCCAAATCGTAGGCCGCAACGAACATCTTGTCCCGGTCAAGAAAGCTCAGGTAGATCCGTTCGCCATCGGAGGAAGGCGTGCTCGAGGCCCGGCTGTTCAATCGGTGTACCCCTTCGAAGGGGGACTTCAAAACGACCTTGCTCCAAAGCTTCTTTCCGGTCGCCCGGTCCAGGCAAATCAAATCCCTTGTCTGCTCTTCCTCCATTGCGGTGACGAGATAAATTCGGTCGCCCAGAATGATCGGAGAAGCATGCCCTTTCCCGGGCAAAGATTTTTTCCAGACCAGGTTTTCGGGCAATTTCCACCCAATCGGAGCATCCGGCTCGTTTACCGTCCCATCCCCCAAAGCTCCCCGCCAAGCCGGCCAGTCTTCGGCCCGGACCGTTTGAATCGCAAAGATAAGAGCAATGACAAGGATAAGAGAACTCTTCATCCCTTCAAGTTGAGGGATGACAAATGTTTGGCGAGACTAAACCCCACTCATTTTGAAAAAGTAATTCCCGTAACTTCGAAGGAATCACAGCACCCGAAGAAAAACTCAATCCAACTCCTTCGCGAGCAGCGTGGAAACCCCGGATCGTAAATTATCCTGAGACTCGATTGCGGCTAGAAAGGAATCTGGGTTACCCACAAGGATGATTTCTCGTTTAGCTCGACTGGCAGCTACGTAAAGAAGTTCGCGGGTCAGAAGCTTAGAATCCTTGTGAGGTAGGATAATCATGACCTTGTCGTATTCCGAACCCTGACTTCGGTGGATGGTCGTTGCGTAACCGGGCGAATGCCCGGGCAGGCGCGAACGGGCGATCTCATGCGTACCCCTTTCCCCCGCAAAATGCACCCGGTTACCCATGATTATGCCATCATCGCCATTGTAAAGACGAACGGAATAGTCATTCACTCCAACCACAATCGGATAAGGCCTCTCATCCTTCACGGAAAGAAGGTCTTCGGTCTTCCAATTCCATGACCCGACTCCATAACTTCCCTTGTTATGGGCGCACAAAACCCGAAATCTCGCCAAGGCCGAAAGAGCGGACACAGGATCAGTTGCATCCGCAAGGGGTTGGTACTCCCTCTTGATAGCGGAAACAACTGCATCGCAACTCGGGTCTTCGAACAGGCTTATGCATCCGCTTCCATCCTTGACGATGTCAAGGGCGCGCTTGCCTTCGCCATCCCGAATCGCATCGCACAGTTCCCCCAAAACGGCAGCGGATGAACTACCCGCCCGCCGGTGCGATACCGCGAGGGAAACCAAACTGCCGGCCAAGATATCATCGGAATCCGCTTCGACGCCAACCGAGGAATATGCATTCAGAGCGGACAGATCTTCTCTAGCAAAACGATTGGAAGAAAATGCCCGTACCAGACCGTTAAAAACCGGCCCGCCCTGTACGGGAGACAACTGATCGGCATCCCCCACCAAGACAAGCTTGGCTTCGTCACGCAGAGCTGAGCAAAACTTCGCCATCATCGGAAGATCGACCATGGAAGCCTCATCAAGTACCACCATGTCATGAGGCAACGGATTCTTGCCGTTCCTGCGAAAGTCAACTCCAGGTTGCCATCCAAGGAGTCGGTGCAAGGTTGTGGCCTCAGCGCAATCGCTCAGGGATGAGCGGATTCCTTCTGGCAAATCGAGAGCGTCCATCGTCTGAAGGACGGATTGGCGCATGCGGAAAGCAGCCTTTCCCGTTGGTGCAGCCAAGGCGATGCGCAAGCTTGGATTGGCCTGAATCAAGGCCGCAAGCATGACAACTATGGTACGGGTCTTGCCCGTACCGGGTCCACCGGTGAGCAGGAGAAGATTCTTTCTCAAGGCAGCTCCCACGGCCAAGGCCTGATGCTCGTCAACTTGCTGAGCGAGAGACTGCCCGAAGAATTCGAGTGTATCGGGAGAAGGGTCAACCGCCGGACGGGCAACCCGCAACGCCAAGGCGCGCGCAACCTCCCTCTCGTACTCGAAGTGTCGCCGGAAGTAAACTCGCCCCGTCGAGGTTTCGACCAAAGGAAGGCCAGCATCCTCGTCTCCAACTGCGGCAAAGGATTTTGCTTCGGAGGTAAATTCGGCGACCTCCTCCGCCGTCAGATAGCTGGCGCCTTCACCCGCATTCCGGGCAAGCTTGGCCACCAAATTGCCCAAAACCTTTGCCTGGGCGGAAGGTTCCCGACGCTCGAAAAAGGAAGCGACTGCTCTTCCCAAATCGCGAAGTTCCCAATTTTGTTCTTCCGGATCTTTGTTCTTCATTCCGATTGGGTAAGGAATTGATCGAGGGCCTCGATGACCGCTAGGTCGGGAAGCTCATGAAAAACCCCGCTTTGGGAACCAATTTTCATGCCGCGGGTAAAAAGGTAATAGACGCCCCCGAAATGGCTTCCATAGGAATAATCAGGCAAGCGACTGCGAAGAAAACGATGGGTCGCGACAACGTAAAGATGATACTGCAAAACATAGTGGTGATCGAGCATCTCCTCCTCGAGCTTTGCCTTACCGAATCCATCAGGACGACCGTTTAGCTTGTTTGATTTCCAGTCCAGGACGTAATGCTTTCCATCGGCCCGGAAGATCAAGTCGACCAAACCCTTGAGGTATCCATCCGAGGAAATCCTGTGTCTATCGCTCTTCTTCACCCCCTCGAGATAACTCCTGAGCAAACAACCTTCGGGCAAGAAGGACGCCAGTTCGGGGAGAAAACCCGGACGGATCGGAAAATGAAACTCCATCTCTTCCATCCGGTCCTTTCTTTCCACAGAGCCTAGGATCAATCCCGGTTCCAGCTCTGTGCCCATGACTTGCTCCACCATTCCCCTGATCACGTCCGGCCACCGCTCTTCAACGAATTGATGATCCCTTAGCTTTTTGCTTATGAAAACGCCCCATGTCGAAGGATCGGTAAATTCGAGGTGTTCGAAAACGTCGTGCATAAAGGTGCCCGCGCGGGCCCCAGCTTCGAATTCAAAAATTTGCGGTAACGGATCGTCCTCCGTCGCGCCTTGCTCACGATCCTCCGATTCCTGTTCGTCATCCAAATCCTTGCCATCGAAATCGACTTGTTCGACCAAACCACTGAAGGAAGAGACGATCGAACCCATCGGAATCCCTCGATTGGATTTCCACTTTGCCGATTCCAAACCTTCGGACTCCACCTTTTCACTACCCTCGCTGGGAAGCTCGCCATCGAGCTCTTCCTGATCAGGCAAAAAGGAATGGTACTGCGCCATTTCGGATAATTCATTTTCTTCAATCCATCCGTTCACGAACTGTCCAACTTGAAAGTTGTCCACCGAACCACCCTCCTGTTCAGATTTTTGCGTGGCCTCCCAGGATTTCATAATCCGGACTTGAGCTGAAGGACGGTCATCCTCGGAGAGCCGGTAAGGAGCATGATAAAGGTAACACCGCGAGGCGGCCCGGGTCATTCCGACGTAAAGTACCCGGGCATCCTCCTGACCATCCTCAAGTTTACCTTTTTCCTTGGCCGAATCACTGGCAACCTCATGCAGATCGACGACCAGAGTGCCGTCATCCTGATGATAGTTAAATGACTTCGCCCCGCCCCCAACCGTCAAGGAAAGCGATGGAAGAAAGACAATCGGGTATTCCAAGCCCTTTGACTTGTGTATGGTCAGTATGCTTATTGCCTCGGACTCCGACTCGAGACGCAATTGGTAATCCTCTCCGGTTGAATCTCCTTGGTCCATCCTGGTCCGCAACCAGACAACGAGTGAGGACGGGGAGAGCGGGTTATTCGAAGTCGCCTGGTGAAGAACCTCCGCCAGATGCAAGAAATTAGTTACCCGGCGTTCTCCATCCGGTCTTCTTAGATTCATGGGGATTGCACGAGTCTTGCGCAACAACTCGCGCAAGGCTACGTAAACTCCATCCTTTCTCCACGTCCGCAAGCATGCCCGGAAAAAGCCCACCCAATCGTCCCATTTTTCGGGCCTGTCCTGCCAGTCCTGAAAGTCTTTGCTGGTCATCCCAAGCAACCCGGTGGCCAAAGCCCGCCTGATCGAGCGCTCGCTGCTGGAATCAACAATTCCCTCAAGTACCCAGAGCAGTTCCTTCGCCTCATCCGATTCGAACAAACTGAGGTCTGTAAAAACGACGGCCGGCAAACCACGCTTACGGAAATAGCTCCAAACCTGGGTCGCCTCAAAGTTTCCTCTGACCAAAATGGCCAGATCACTTGTGCGCACTTTTCTTCCTCCGAGTGATCCCACCTCAAGCAAGCGGTGGATCTCGTTGGCCATGTCTAGCCTGATCGCATTGTGAATTTTTTCCTTGGTAGGACCCTTATCCTCCGTCCATTCCATCTCACGGATCAGCAGGGGCGCAGAACTGGCGCCGCTTTCCCGATAGACCTTCTTTTCATCCTCGGCACTCGGATTGACTGTTTCGAAACCGAGATCCTCATGAAGGAACGGATCTTCGGATGATGAAAAGAAGGCATTGACCGCATTGACCAGTGGAGGAACGGTCCGGTAATTGGTATCGAGCGAATAAGTAACCGCCTGTGTTTCCTTGGCAAACGCGAAGTATGCCTCAAGATCGGCTCCCCGAAACCGGTAGATCGATTGCTTGGGATCCCCAATCAAATAAAGCCAGTGTTCCCCTGTCATAGCGAATAATTCCCGGAAAATCTTGAACTGAACCGGATCGGTATCTTGAAATTCATCGATCAAGGCGGCATCAAACGATTGCATCAGTGACTTGCGCAAAGCTTCTCCACTCGAGTCCTTGCTCGTTACCGCGTCAGCAGTGAGGGAAAGTAAATCATCAAAAGAAAGAAGCCCGCGGTCTCGCTTCCATTTCGCTATCTTGTCCTTCAGGTAGCGTACGCAATCAGCGCGCCCAGCCCGGCCAAATTGCTTAAGAACCTCCCAAAAGGAATCCGCCTGCAGGGCAAACTTTGGGATGGGCTCATCCAAGAAGGCATTGGTCGGTTTGAACTCGGAGGCTCTCATATCCTCCAAGACTTTCAGACCTGCCGGAGAGACCTCTCCTTTGACAAGCGTCTTTTCGAGAATCTCAGCGTGCTTGGATGCATTTTTCCTTGGCCTGGACGATTTCTTCAAACAGGTGGTGACGTAATCTACATACTCCTTGCGTCCTTGCACCCAAGCCTCGACCAAGGCTTCAAAGCCCTTAAGCAATTTTGTCCGGACAAGGTCGCACGCGCCCTCTTCCTCAAAACCAAGCAGGTAGTCCTGAGTGGAAGGCAACCGGTTGAAAAACTGGGCCAACTCATCGGGCTTGAGTTTCTCCGTAGAAGCCGCCGCGGCCACTACAGGATGAGCCGAAGCAAAACGATCCCGCCAATATTCACGCACGCCCTCGGTCGTCATTTGATCAGCCTCCTTGTCCAATTCCGCTTCAAAGAGGGATTCAGTTTCCAAAGCGTTTTCCGAGAGTACCTGATTGCAGAATCCATGAATCGTACTGATGATCGCTTCGTCGAAACAGGTAATGGCCAACCTGATTCGGCGGATACATTCCTCGCGTGTAACCTCTGGCAAAGAACGCAACCTGTTAATCGTCGCATCCTCCCCATCCAGAGGATCTTCCCTTAACGTCACGAGAGACTCGACAAGGAGCGTTCGGATACGGTCGCGCAATTCCTCGGTCGCCGCAGTGGTAAAAGTCACGGTCAGGATCTTGTTCACTTCAACCCCCTCTTCCGCAACCAAGCGCAGAAAGATTCGGGCCAAGGCATAAGTCTTGCCCGTCCCGGCACTTGCTTCAAGCAAGCTCACTCCCCGGGTCAAGGGTTCGGACGAACAATCGAATGCCTTGGGCTCGCTCATGATTTCGCCTCCTCGCTTTCGTTTTCCAAAAGGGGACCGAAAACACGCGCTGCCAATCCTGCAAAATCTGCATGATCAAAAGGCTCGTTACGGAAACATATCTTGTTTGCGCAATCATCCTCCTCCCCCTTGATGAAAACCCCATTGCGCACATTCGATTCCCACTGCCCTTTCGCTTTTTTAATGGCCGAAGGGAAGGATCGGACCGGACCCTCCACTCCTTCTTCGTCGTCGGGCACTGACTTAATGCGTTCCAATTCGTAGGCATACGAACTGTTGGGGAAGAATGGAAGGGCCTCCCGCATTCCCGCACGGTAAAGATCGACAAATTCCTCGAGATGCCCCAGAGCGTCTTCCCGGGTGAGAGCAGAGAAGGAAAGAAACTTAGGAGCCAAAGACAAGAACCGGGTTTCCAACCCTTCAATACCTGAAAAGGCACAAGCCAAAACATGCCGGAACCAGGCCCGCAAATGATCCTTCCCCTTGATCTTCGGCTTCTCCACGCACCGGTAGAAAAGTTGCCGGCCATCAACAAAAGGACTTAATTCTCCACGCAAGCGGACGCCTCCGACTTCCTCATCGATAAGTACGGGGGCGCTCTTTTCACCATTTAATTCCGAACCCCACAAATCAACGAACGCATCAACCTCACGGCACGCCTCATTGAACCAAACCTTACCCAAGTTGCCAGGTGGCAGGCTGCCTTCGGCCTTCTCCATCGCATAAAGGTCGACCTCTTTCTCGAAATCCAAGGCAATGCCCATCAAGCGGTCCTTGAGCAGGTATTTTTTCAAACCGGTTAGATCGAGAGGTTCCGAATCTTCGGGTGGTCCGTCCTCTTCCCATAAGTTCATCCCCAATCTCTTCTTGAGAAAACCCCTCGATGGATTCTCCAGGAACTTGCCTAGCTCATCGATCGCTAGCTCGGATAGTTCATCCGACGGGTCGCTCATCGGAGCGGCAACGAAAGGAAGCAGTTCCCGATCCGGTTCAAGCAACGCTACTGCGGCCTTCAAGTTATCAGTGGAGTAAGACCTCGGGAGACGGGTAAGAGAAAAATTGTCCCTACCAAAGGGATGAAGGGTCTGTATTCCGACCAACTCGTCATGAGCCCTCTTGGGTTTGCCTTCGGAATCCCCGAAATCAGCCAACTTATCCAGCCCGTCAAGCAATTCGTTCACCACGACGGAGGGAGGAATCGGTTGGTTTTTCCTAATCGATTGGCCAACGTAGCTTAGGTAGAGAAATTCCCGAGCGCACCAAAGAGTTTCGAGAAAAAGGTAACGGTCATCCTCCCGGGCCGAACGGTCACCGGGACGACGTTCACCGGAAAGGTCGAAACTGGGCCTTCGGGTCTGCCGTGGAAAAGCGCCGTCATTTAACCCGATCAAACAGACCACCCGGGCGGAAACACTTCTCATCGGGCGTAACCCGCAAAAGGTCACACCCTTGGTAAGAAAGCGTCCCTTGGTAGTGCCGACTGCCAAAACGTTCCCAAGATGATAACGTATGGCTCTCAACGGAACGGTCCGTCTGCCCGACAGCGGGGCATATTCCTCGCGAAGCGCCCGGATCGCATCATTGATACGCCTCCGATCCATCAGGGTCTCCTTGTTCTTCGGGAAAAACAGCGTCTCCATCCTATCCAGAAAATAAGCCCAAGCAGACAATTCCTGATCCTCACGAGCTTGAATCTCGAGTGCGCGGAGGGAATCGATTACCCTGAAAAGCTTGGCAAAGCGCAGAGCGTTCTCACCCTCGATCTCGTCATAAGGAAGGACTCCGTCCCACAAACGTTCTCCGTTTCCACGCATGGAGAAGCCCAAACACATACGGTCAAGAGCATGCCGCCATGTGTGCTCGTCCGTCTCAGTTGACCCGAAATTCTTACGATGTTCTCCATCCAGCCCCCAATGAGCGTGACATTCCCTGATCCAGAGCCGGAAGGCATCCAAATCCTCGTCCTCCAATTCGAACCTTGCGCGCAAGGGCACGGAATCAAGCAAGTCAAGAACCTCACGGTTGGTCGCCCGCCCGTCAAAAAACTCCAACAGATCGAAGAAGACGTCCACCAAATGGCTTTCCTGCCTAGGTTCGCGATCCACGATCGAATATGGGAAATAGTCAGGCATACCCTCCTCCATCCCGCCAAAAGTAGCGCGAAGGTAAGGAGCGTAGCCCTCTGGGTCGGGCATCATGACGACCACGTCGCTGGGACGGAGAGTCTCGTCCTGGGCAAACCGGCGCAACAAGTAATCCCGCAGAACCTCGGCCTCGCGCATAGGTCCGTGGCAATTGTTGATAGTGATCGAATCATCACCGCGCTCGACCGCCTGACGTTCCTCCGGTTGACCGGAAAAAACCTCGAACGTCCAGCGTTGAAGACGGGCTAGCAGAGAGTTCCCTTCCGGATCCCGAAAATTCAGCGGAACGTCATGAGCATCCCGATCGACTAGCAAGTTAAAGAACTCTCTACCCGTACGCCCCAAAGATCCGATCAAGGGGTTTCCTCTCTCCTCGTTCAATTCGTCCTCGTCGACCGGTCTTTCCGACTGGACCTTGGCGCGTTCCAGCGCGCGTTCCTTCCATTTCCTTTGCAAGGTTTTCTCGGACTCTACTTCTCCCCACATGACCGGAGCGGGCTGAAGAGCATAAACGCGTAACGGACGAAAGCGCCCATAGGCTTGAAGCACGTTTAGAAAGATCGGGGGCAAAGTCGAAATCCCGAAAACCGAAAGACGCTCAGGCAAGCGTTCGGGAGACTTGGGCGTTGGCGTATTTTCTAGCTCCTTCACCAGTTCGGGAAAAGATTTTTGCCCCAAAGCCGACCTGAGATCTTTCCATAAAAGGCCCTGCCAAAGGTCTGAGCCATCGGGTAGCCTGCCGGTTTCCCAATTGATGATGATCTCGGGCCGGTAGGCCAAATAGGAATCGTAGAGGGTAGCGATCTGCCGACAAAGACGGAAGGTCCGGTCTCCGTTTCTGTCCTCACCCTCTCCGACGTAACGGGCAATCGCGGCAAAACTTTCAGGGTCGCTCTCGAGACGTCTAGGCAAAAGGTCAAAGATTTTCCATGCCATCCCCTCTTTCGTAAATGGGTTCTCCTTTGGACAATTCTCGAGAAATCCGCGCAGGACCATCCAAATCGTTTCCTCGGGAAAACGAAACCTCGCCCGTCCGAAAATCCCCAACCGGTCAGCCAACTGGAGCTGAACCCAAGTGCCCATTCCCCTGCTCTGCACGAGAAACTCTTCCTCCTTAAAGGGATCCGACAACCCCGTTGCCAAGTCCCGGGCGCATTGCGCGACCAATTCGTCCGGGTCATTCGACCCGTACAAAACAATCCCCTGCCCTAAAAATTCCTCTTCCCCACCCATTGCCAAATCAAGCAAATCTTTCCCCAAAGCCTCCACCCCTTCCGTATTCACGCCACCCGGACACCAGTCCATTTTTAACAAATGCAAGTGTACTCAAAACAAGGGGAAGACAAAGGGTAATAAAATTCATGAAATAACGTGTCGATCTAAAGTTGCCTCCTTTTTTCAAGGTGTCAAACCTCACGTCCAAAAAAGAAAAAAAAAGTGATTTTTTTTCGATGACAACGCACCCGTACTCTGACAAAACGGAAAATTATCGGAGCTAAGTTATCTTTATCCAAACCAGTCGCGCGCCTCCGCAAGCTCCCCAACCAACCATTCGGAAAATCAATGTCCACACGCTTCAGCCTAGCCTGCTTTTCTCTTTCATGCCTCGCTCTTCTTGCTTCAAGCCATTTGGGAGCGGCCCAGCAGGGCTACGCTTGGACGACCGATCACTTGCACGTCGGGGTGCGCTGGCAGCCTTTCGGTTTGAAGAAATGCGACCAGTACGATGCCAACCGCCCTCTCCTGAACGAACACAGCAGCTACGCCCAGTTTTGGGTAAGCTGGCGGGCGGCCGAACCGACCGAGAAAAACGTCGATTACAAAAACCACTTGTCCGGGTATCTGCGGGCCATTGATCATGCGGTCGACCTGTGCGTCAAGCGGGGCGTGCACGTGGAACTGGTCACCTGGCATTGCCCGCCCTGGGCATCCGAGTCGGGACAAGGCGGAGGACACCGTCCGAAGGCGGGAGAATATGCAAGGTTCGCAACCCGGTTGGCCAAGCATTTCAAGGGCCGGGTCGGAGCCTACCAGCTCTACCACGAGGTCAACCTGCAGGGGATGATCAACGGGGCCGACATTGATTTCGTGATGTCCGAGATCTTTACCCAAGGCGGACGGGCCATCCGCAAGGTCTACGATGCCCAACCGAAAACGCCCGTCATCGTTTCCACCTCGGGCACCTCACCTTGCGAGGCATGCGGGCCGCTCAAGGGTCTGAAGGGCAAGGGCGCGGTTGCGGTGTCCGATTACTACGACCGTCTCATTGCCAACGAGGAAGTGATGAACGTCGTCGATGCCTTGAACCAGAACGTCTCCGATCACTTCAATGGATACGGCATGATGGACGGCCTGATCATCCCCAACGTCTGGTCCCAGTACGATCTGGCCCGCGGAAAACTGGACACCGCGAATTACCGTTCGAAAAAGATCCTGTCCTCGGAATCCTGGATCGTGTGGGATGATTCGGGAAACAACACCGACGTCAACGGGGACGGGGAAAAGAACGAGCGCGATGCCTTTGACAAGACCGTCACCATCTTTGGAAAGATGCTCGAGCGCGGGCTCAACACGGTCAATATGCCTTGGTGTGACAATTCGAGCAGTTGGTCGATGGGCTTGGTCAAACGGGTGGACTACAATGGCAGGGTCAAGAAACTCCAACCCGGATGGGTCATTCCGTCCAACGACGGAGGCCCCGATATCGTAACCCGCAAGCTAAGCCTGCGCGGTAGTTCGGACGAGACCTTCCAACCCGTGGAAGTCGATGAGAGCGGACGCCGGTTTACCGAAAAGAACTACCTCAACCCAGGGGACCCGAATCATTTGCATTACTACGTCTGGAGGTGGTACAGTCAGCTCGCCGGCGGGTCGGACGAAGTCATCAGGCATGCCCTCAATGGAGAGGATGGAAACGACGTTACCGTCTTGGGTCCGGCTTACACCGGGAACGAACAATACAAGCTTTCCTCTTACAACCGGTCGAAAAAGAAATTCATCGTGCTCCTGTACTCGGGCGGTGCAAGCGGATCGTCCTATGCCAAGGTCACGATTCCCTCGACCATTCAAAACGGGAAATACTACAACAACGAATTTTCCGCCAACGACTTTCGCGGGGAAGGGTTTGAGAACGGCCAGAAATATCAGGCACGCATCGTGACCAAGGACATCAGCCGGGATAACGGGCAGGACTTGAACCGGCGCGAAGAACTGACCAAACCAGCAGTGGTGAGCAATGGTCAGCTGAGAGCGAACCTGGGCAACCTCCGCAAGTTCACCAAGATCGAGTTTTTCAAGGCGGAATAAGCGACAGAGCGTAAAACTGCCCCAAGTAGCGCTAGGGTCGGATAAGGAAGGTCTTCATTTTACCATTCCATACATCGCTTCAGATTAACTTAAGTTGTTCGGGTTTATCAATAAGTTAATGGCTTGTGTTCGCTCGTGGCATTGAGGTTGGTATGTCAAGCCATCCGCTCATTGGATTCTCTCTTTTTGGCTTACATCTCTTTTGTATACGATCCGAGCAAAAGATTACCTTGAATCAAAGATCATTTGCTCTTTGAATGCCATCAAAGCCTCTCCCAAAGCCATGTCGAATAAAATTTACCTGGATTTCAAGCCCACGGATGACGGTGGCATCATCGTCAGGATAAATTACAACGATCCCGATTTGGCAGGGAAAAGCGCCGTTCTTTCAGTCAAGAGGAAGGTAACCGTAAAGGATTCCGATCCGGTCCACGGAACCCATACGCTTACCCACATGAAGCTTACCCTCCGTCCAAATGGGCATCAGGTGAAGATCCCGCCGAAAACCCTCAAGAATGCAAGCGGTGCCTTTCCCTACTCCGGGCACAAGATCAAGATCGAGACCATGGTCGAGCTTGAGGTAAACGACAGCATCATCCCCTACATGGATACGGTCGTCCGGCGCAGTCTTTCGGGACACATTCCGGGAAAAACTCCTAAGCGGGCCAGAGTCACCAACAACGCAAAGGAATTGATCGACCCCAAGGATTCCTTCAAGTTTTTCAAGAACCTCAGCTCCATTCCGGTTCACAATCAATTGGCAACCGTCTTGCTTATGGGCATCGGTGGCCTGCTGATCGTTTTTAACTTTTTAATCGGTTTGCACGACCAGATGGCTCCCGTTGGGACGACTTGGGTATATAGTCATTACGACAGCGACGGTGATTCGAATTCCCCCCTGGTCGATGCCCTCATGGGATGCGGAGCCCTAGGCGTGGGTATCTGGTTTGCGATGCGCAAACAGCTCAGGAAATACATGACCTTCCGCCTCAAGGCCAAGCTCAGCAAGGTCAACCGGGAATCAAAGGTCAACGTCAGCCGTTTGATCGCCGGTTCAAGCCTGGTCGACCTCCATGACGCAACCCTGCGGGTCGTGGCCTGCAACTTGGAAAAAGGACTCTACGTAAGAGGAAGCGGCAGCAACCGGCGGACGGTCAGTTTCAGCAACCCATCCCGGGCGGTGCTCCTCTACTCCAAAAAAATTCCGATCATCCCTCAAGGCACGCCCATAGGCAGCTATTTTGAGGAGGAATTCTCCTTCGAGCCCATGTTCAAATGCCTTTATCCGCGACAAATGGTAACCGGCGACCATGGGCTCGATCTTGCCTGGGAAGTCCAGTTGCTGGTCGATGACTTCGTCGATCAGGAAGCGAAGGGCAACCCGAACGCCTTCCTGCAGGAGGAATTTTTCAAGGCATGAGAAGAAAACCTCAACCCACCGAACGCTTTCACGACTTCCTCAGGCTGAAAAATCAGTCTTTTGAGCAGGAACGATTGATCGTCTTTCACGGAACCAGCGGATCGGGCAAAAGCGCGAATCTGAAATTCCTTGCCGATCATCACCCCGGATTCAGTGAGCAACCGGTTCCCTGGATATGGACGTTTGGAAAGAGATTCGATGCGTCCGATATTCAGGGAAACCAGCTCGTGGCAGTCGATGAGATCATATCCCTTTTCCAGTTTCCGGCTCTGGGCAAACTTTTGAGAACCAACCAACGGGTTGCCGTCGCCTCCCACCTTCATCCCTTTTGGTTCAAACTGCTCGGGCCCGCCCTGCCCGTCCGCTCCTTTTCCACCGATGATGATTGGTCCAAGCTTCGCGCCTACCTCGACCATAAGGAAATTCCGTATTCCGAGAAATCACTACGCGCCTTTTGCAAACTTCACGGAGCCAGTTACGTCGACCTGCAATGCATCCTCGAACGCTTCCCTGGAAAAAGCCTCGACCACGCTCTGAGCTTAAGTCTGAAATTCGACAAAATTTCGATTTCCAAACGGAAGGAATGGACACCCGTCCACCCCTTTCTCAAGTTCGACTGAAGGTATTTCGTCCTTCCCGTATCTTTTCAATCGCCAAGAGCGAATTGCTCCGTTAGCAACCAAATTGTCGTTTCTTTTTTGGCCTTCCCCAACCGGACGAGAGAACGGATCCAACCATTCATCTTAGCGAAAAAAACATAATGAACGAAGTCACCAT
>Ga0315322_10001576_pt1 | contig 17709 bp, 12 predicted proteins | sample M110021515metaG_FD_203461 | JGI IMG/M metagenome (GOLD analysis project Ga0315322, IMG submission 203461) | Ammonia-oxidizing marine archaeal communities from Monterey Bay, California, United States - M1 100m 21515 | ecosystem: Environmental > Aquatic > Marine > Intertidal zone | place: USA...
ATCCCGAAAAAATATCCGTTACCGGAAGCCTAAAGTTCATTATCGACGAGACTGCAGCGCAGGATGAAACAGACAGCATTCTTGCGGGCATTAAGAACAGTGAACGTACTGTATTAGTGGCGGCCAGTACACGGGATCAGGAGGAAGAAAAAGTTCTCCATGCATTTAATTCCATATTACAAAAATTTCCGGACTTATTATTACTTCTCGTTCCCCGTCATCCCGAGCGCTTTGATAGTGTTGCCCGACTTTGTCAGCAGGCCGGCCTCAAGCTGGTGAGACGAAGTGAGCAGAGCCCTGTAGAAGGATGCACCCAGGTATTTTTAGGCGATTCCATGGGAGAGATGGATGCTTATTATGGACTTTCCCATATAGCATTTGTGGGAGGAAGTCTTGTAGACACTGGCTGTCAGAATGTTTTGGAGCCGGCGGCCAGGGGTTTGCCAGTAGTGACCGGGCCTTCGCAATTCAACTTTGCGATAATTTGTAAGCAGTTGGAATCAGTAGGGGCGCTAAAAACCGTACAGGATGAAGAGCAGCTAGCCACTTTCCTCGGTCAATTGCTTGACGATCAGAAAGCGCGTGAAGAAATGGGTCGAAGTGGCCGGCAACTGGTGGAGGAAAACCAACATGCCTTGCCGGCGCTAATGAAAATTATCGAGCAGTTATATAAAAAGTAAAACTAGATACCCTTTATTCGAATTGACGAGTCAGGTTTTCCGTCCCTTCCTTTCTTACTCTCACATTATCCTCGATACGGATGCCGCCACATTGATAGAGCTCTTCAACGAGAGACCAATTGATGCATTTGCCTTTATCTGTGTTTCTCTCTTTCTCCAATAGTATGGGAATGAAATACAGGCCGGGCTCGATGGTGAACACCATGTCTTCATCCAGAATTCGGGTATTCCTGAGCGAAGGTGAATGCTCCGGAGGCGGAGCGCTGGCCCCGCTAATGTCTTTCTGATGGCCACCCACATCATGAACCTGAATGCCCAGTAAGTGGCCGACTCCATGTGGCATGAAAAGCTGGGGAATACCCTGCTGCAATAGATCCCCGCTAGTGTCTTTCAAAATGTCGGCTTGCTGCAATATAGTGGCAACACCGGTAAGAGCGGCTTCCTGGAATTCCTTATAGGCCAATTGTGGCCTGATGGCGTTCACCAGTTCTTTTTCCAGTGTCTCCATGGACTCCAGCAAGGATTGGAATAGAGAATGAGCTTCTGGCTTCGCCCAGGTACGTGTGATATCAGAGCCATAACCGTTAATCCTGTATCCCGCGTCTATTAGCAACACATCACCATTGCCGTCGACTTTTCTTCTCTTGTTCTGGTAATGAAGTATTGCCGCTTTCTCATCCAGTGCCACAATATTCGTATAAGGGCTTTCATCTTCCAGAATATTGCAGGATTCAAGAAATGCCATGTGAATATCATATTCACTCCCTCCATTAAAAAAGCAATCCCGTGCAGCATTGTGCGCTATTACTCCAACTCGATTTGCTTCCCTCAATTGCTCCAATTCGTATGAGGTCTTGATAGCCCTGTGCCAGTCGAGGCAGGAAATGAGGCTTTTGGGATTAACAAGTGAACCGTCTATGCCCAACGCCCCCGCCAATTCGGTTTCGGGCCCTAGGTAGGAAACGGCAGTGGCTGGCAAATGCTCTTTTACTTTGTCTACCGAATTAAGCCGAACAACTTCAATTTGGTCGGCCCACCAGGAAGCATTGTCTATTGATTGCTCGTACCAGAAATCATCGGGCAGCACCTGGAAATAGATGGGTGCGCTTCCGGGAACCAGCAAGATGAATTGATCCGGCTTATTGACCGGCAGCCAATGGTGGAAATGCCCATAGGCTTGAAAAGGAATATGCCTATCGTCCGCAAAGTAATGATGTTCGCTACCGCTATGCACCAACACGCAATCAAGGGGAGTACCATTTTCAATCACCATATGGATAGCATCGCTATAGTTTTTCGAAAGCGTGGAAATATGTTCCTGAAATGTTGAATTAATCACAAAGAGTCCTTGTCTGTGAGAGTTCGGTATTTTAGTGTTAGGGAATTATACGTTGAATCTCCCTTAAATAAGAGGGTAATTGAAAGAGGAAGAAAGCATGTTATATCCAATGTTTATGCTAGTCATGATTACCATGGTTGTAATGATTATAACCGCAAGAGCGCGAATTGCGGCCGTAAAGGAGGGCAGCGTTCAAATTTCATATTTCAGCCTGATGCAGGGTGATGCACCTCCTGAATTTATTGTAAAGTCTACTCGTCATTTCAATAATCTCTTCGAGGTCCCCACACTGTTTTATGCCGGCGGAGCGGTATATCTCGCTCTTGACCTGACTGCACAATTTTCAATGCTATGTGCTTGGGCTTTTGTAGCTATGCGTCTTATTCACACAGTTATTCATTTAGGACACAATAACGCATTGCACAGGTTAATAGCCTTTGGGTTGGGAAATATTGCCATACTGTTTATGTGGATAGGTATAGTAAGCGCTGCTTCCTAGGCTATTGCCATAGCACACGCAATTAGCTTTAATCAGTCAGAAGTAGTCAGAAAACTTGGAGAAAAATATGTCAGATGTCGCCGTATACGTTATCGCCAATCTGGTGGTGGAAGATGCAGATAAGTATAGGAAATATGAAAAAGGATTTTTCCCGATCCTGAAACGATTTGGTGGTGAATTTGTGACCTTTGATGACAATCACCAATCGTTGGAAGGAAGTGATCCATTGGAAGGGCGAGTAATCATTTTCAAGTTCCCTTCTGAAGAAATAGCCAAACAATGGTACAACGATGAAGATTATCAGGCGCTTTCGGAATTTCGTCGTGCCGGAACCAAGCTTAAAAGTTTAACTATGGTACATGGTCTTCCGCCCCGTAGTTAATCTATGAAAATCTCGACGCTCAAGGACGTTGATACTGCATTGCAGGAATCCTTTTGAAAAGAAGGGTTGACACTGTAAGGCAATGAACCGGGATAAGAGTTTTTCGATTTGAGTACAGGACTGGCAGGCGCTCCGTTTCAGAAATTTACAAATTGCCCTTCCATTTATCGTAGCAATATCTGTCGTGGTGATACCAGGACTTGCCGTTAGAAGGCAGGTTGCAAACTTCAAGAGCAAAAAATTGAAAGAGTTAAAACAAGAGAAGTCGAAAATCTATTCTGACTATAAGAGCTTTGGAGTGAATGAGGACGAAATTATCATCACCGAAAAGAAAAAGCTGAATGAAAGAATGACCAAGATACAGGATGAGCTGGATAGTATTCGCGCAATGCGGAACTCCCACATCGACGGCAAGGACAAAGACTAGGACGAAGTTTTAAACCATGGCCTCCAGCCTTTTAGCCTTACCATCAAGCCTATAAGCAATTCTATTCGTAATCTTCAATAGCTGGACAAGCACAGAATAGATTGCGGTCACCATAGACATTGTCGATACGATTAACACTAGGCCAGTATTTATTCGAAGCCACATTGCTGAGAGGATAGGCGGCGTCCATCTTGCTATAAGGCCGATCCCATTGTTCATCGAGCATATCTGCAAGAGTGTGGGGTGAGTTTTTCAGTGGATTGTTTTCTTCATCCATTTCTCCACTATCCACCTGCCCGATTTCCTTGCGGATCTGAATCATAGCGTCGACAAATCGATCTAGTTCACCAATAGATTCACTCTCCGTCGGTTCGATCATCAGAGTGCCGGCCACAGGGAAAGACATGGTGGGAGCATGGAAACCGAAATCCATCAATCGCTTTGCCACGTCTTCTTCGCTAATACCCGATGATTGCTTGAGGGGGCGAAGGTCGATGATACATTCGTGTGCCACCATCCCACTGCGTCCTGTATAGAGAACAGGAAAGTGGCCTTTGAGGCGGGAGGCGATGTAATTTGCACTGAGAATGGCTACTTGGGTTGCCCGTAGCAATCCCTCCGCTCCCATCATGGCGATATACATCCATGATATGGGTAAAATCCCCGAACTACCCCAGGGTGCTGCAGATACAGCGCCGTTGCCTTCTTTAGGCCCATCTATGTCCACCAGTGAGTGGCTTGCCAGATGTTCCACCAGGTGTTGTTTTACTCCGATGGGGCCCATGCCCGGTCCGCCACCGCCATGGGGGATACAAAATGTCTTGTGCAGATTCACGTGGGATACATCGGCACCGATTTCTGCAGGTTTGGATACGCCGACCTGAGCATTGAGATTGGCACCATCCATATACACCTGACCGCCGTGATCATGAATGATCTGGCACACTTCTTTCACAGCTTCTTCGAACACACCATGGGTAGAAGGATAGGTGATCATCAATGCCGCCAAGCTTTCGCTATGGACTTCCGCTTTGCTGCGCAGGTCTTCCACATCGATATTACCGTTGTCATCGCAGGCAACCAACACTACTTTCATACTGATCATCTGCGCGCTAGCAGGATTTGTGCCGTGAGCTGAAGTAGGTATCAGGCAAACATCCCTTTGCGTCTCGCCCTTGCTGTGCAAATATTTTTTGATTGCCAGCAAACCAGCGTATTCACCCTGCGCTCCAGAGTTGGGTTGCATACTAACGGCATCGAAACCGGTAATTGCTGCAAGCATGTCTTCAAGCTCACTAATCATTTGCTGGTAGCCAGTCATTTGATCCAGTGGGGTGAAGGGGTGAGGTTTGGCAAATTCAGGCCAGCTTATGGGCATCATCTCAGCAGCAGCATTCAGTTTCATGGTGCAGGAGCCGAGAGGAATCATGGCATGGGTCAGGGAGATATCCTTGTCTTCCAATTTCTTGAGATAGCGAAGCATATCAGTTTCACTATGGTAGGAATTAAAATTGGCATGTTGCAGAATTTCACTGCTTCTCAATAATTCTTCGGGGATACTTGCTGCAGACTGACCCGAAGTAATTGCCTTGTCAGACACTCTAATTGATAATTCATCTGCTGCGCTGCCCAACAGGATGTACCAGAGGTTTTCGATTTCTTTTTCAGTGGTGCATTCATCGATGCTCAGCCCGATCTCGTTATGAGCCTTCAGTCGATCCAGTCGCAGATTTATTCCTGCTGAGTCAGCGCGGTCAACAACTTCTTCTGCCAAGTCGTCACTCAACTTGATAACGATCGTATCGAAGAAATTCTCTGTGACTACTTCCATGCCACTTTGGCGCAGCCCGTTGGCAAGAATAAAGGTCAGGCGATGAATGCGATTTGCAATCGTACGCAAACCATCGGGACCATGGTACATGGCATAAAGCGCAGAGATATTGGCCAGTAAAACCTGGGCCGTACAAATATTACTATTCGCCTTCTCGCGACGTATATGTTGCTCGCGGGTCTGCAGAGCCATTCGAAATGCCTGACGCTCCCGCTTGTCCACCGAGACACCGATGATTCGCCCCGGAACAGCTCGCTTGTATTCATCTTTAGTGGCGAAGTAAGCGGCGTGAGGTCCGCCGTATCCCATCGGTACACCGAAGCGCTGGGTGCTCCCGGTTACTACATCGGCGCCCATTTCTCCCGGAGGCTTGAGCAGCACCAGGCTCATCAAGTCGGCAGCAACTACTGCAATAGCTTTTTGTTGATGAAGCTCGTCTATGATTGGGGTTAGGTCTGTTATCTGTCCCTGTGCCGACGGGTATTGAAAGATTGCGCCGAATACTTCTTCACAGGGAATAGCGTTAATATCGCCGATGATTAGTTCGAAGCCGAAATTTTCTGCCCGGGTCTTAATCACGTCGATAGTTTGTGGCAGGCAGTACTGATCGACGAAAAATTTATTGGCCTTGCGATTCTTGCTGACACGCTTTGCCAGAGCCATGGCCTCGGCAGCTGCAGTTGCTTCATCTAGAAGAGAAGCGTTGGCAAGATCCATGGCGGTGAGGTCCAGAGTCATCTGCTGAAAATTCAACAGGCACTCCAGGCGGCCTTGGGATATCTCCGGCTGATACGGTGTATAAGCCGTGTACCAGCCCGGGTTCTCCAGCACATTTCGCAGGATAACGTTAGGCGTGTGGGTGTCATAGTAGCCAAGGCCAATGAAGGAGCGGGTGGCTTTATTCTTTGCAGCAATATTTTTCAGCTTGCCCAGCGCAGCACTTTCACTGAGTGGCTCAGCTAGATGAAGCGGTTGCTCTAGGGCAATGGATTCGGGGACGGTTTTCGCGATCAGCTGTTCGAGTGAGTCCAGCTTGAGTTCGGCAAGCATTGTCCGGATCTGTTCATCGTCCGGGCCGATATGGCGTGAAATGAATTCCCTGCTATTGTGCAGGGATTCCAGAGAGGGAGGACTGCTATTGGATGAGTTGCTATCGGGTTTATCAGTTGCTGAGGCTTGAGTTTGCATTTCCGTCCTTAAAAGGAACTGATTGCTTTGGCAGTCGATTCCCGAATTAATCCTTAATCGTCATCACAATGGTCTGAATAGGCTTCAGCATCCATTAATTCGTCCAACTCGGTTTCGTCGCTTATCTTGATTTTGTAAAACCAGCCAGCATCGTAGGGTTGCCCGTTCACTGTTTCAGGAGAGTCGACCAAGGCTTCATTTGCCGCGACTATTTCTCCGGACAGTGGACTATATATATCCGATGCTGCTTTTACAGATTCAACCACCGCGACTTCGTCTTTGGCATTTACTTCTGAGCCGACTTCGGGCAGTTCCACGAAGACTATGTCTCCCAGAGCATCCTGGGCATGATCGGAGATGCCAACTGTTGCGACCCCCTCATCATCAAGCAATACCCATTCATGGGATGAGGCGTATTTCAAATTGTCCGGATAATTGCTCACAGTATTTCCTCGCTAATATCAATGCTCACAGAGGGTTCCCGAATGAGAATCTCTCCGTTAGTCTCATGAAGTAAATCTACTTATTCGAATATTTTTTTGCCGAAGCGTACGAAATTGGGCTTCACAATTCTCACAGCAGTCATGGTTCCCCTGAGATCAGCCTCGCAGCTGCTGCTGTTTAGGGGGATTCTAGCTAATGCAATTGAATGCTTCAATGTAGGTGAAAAGCTGCCACTGGTTATGACGCCTTCGCCACAGTCAGTTTGAACCTTTTGACCTTCACGTAGCACCCCCCGCTGCTCAAGCACCAGACCGGTAAGTATTGGCAAGCTGCCGGATGCCTGTAATTCCTTGTCTTTCAGCAGGGCCTTCTTGCCCACAAAATCCCTGTCTTCTGGGTCCCAGGCGATGGTCTGTTCCATATTGGCTGCCAGAGGTGAAACCGAATCGTCCATATCGTGACCATAGAGGTTCATGCCAGCTTCGAGTCTCAATGTGTCACGTGCACCCAGCCCTACAGGCATTACTCCTACAGCTAGCAAACGGCCCCAAAAATCGCTGGCCAATTCTTCCGGGAATATCAGTTCAAGTCCTTTCTCGCCGGTATAGCCGGTACGTGCGATAAACCAGTCTCCTAATTCCACACCTTTGAAATTGCCCAGCTGTTTTACAGGTTCGACTTGCTCCTCAGGGAGAATATCGCAAACCTTGTCGATAGCGTCCGGGCCGTGTACCGCAAGTATGGCAAGGCGGGGTCGCTCTGAGAGATGTACGCTGAAGCCGGAAGTCTGTTTTACCATCCACGCCAGGTCCTTATCCCGGGTTCCGCAGTTAACTACTAGCCGATACCCGAAACTCATACGGTAGACGATCAGGTCATCAACCACGCCGCCATCATCATTAAGCATAGCGCTATACAGAGCCCGGCCGTCAGCATCCAGCCGTGCCACGTCATTCGCCAGCAGATAGCGAAGATAGTGCAGAGCGTCCTCGCCAGATACGTCCACCACGGTCATATGAGAAACGTCGAACACGCCGGCACCGGTCCGAACCAGATTATGCTCCTCAATCTGGGAACCATAATTGATGGGCATGTCCCATCCTGCGAAGTCCACCATCTTGGCATTGGCATCAAGGTGATTCTGATAAAGAGCTGTTTGCTTACTCATATTCCCAGCTTGTCTAGATAGAAAATGTTGTTGAAAAAGAGGGCGCTATTTTACCCGCAGCCATGCTTATTTAATAGCTGAACTTGCCCTAACAAGGCAGTAATTTCTGCGGGTTTTCCAATGGGCTCAAGGCAGCCAGGCGTAGCTGAATTTGGCGAACAGAACTCGGTCGGTTCGTTCGATGGAATCATAAGCATCATTCTGAAAGCCTTCGTCAGAATATCCGATAAAGAAGCGGGTAGCGGCATTGAGCTTATAACTGTAGAGCAACTGTGTGGTCAGCTCCTTATTGGTTTTTTGCACATCAAAGGTGTACAGATCCTGATTACGTTCGTTATCTGTGTTTTGTAGGGTGAAGCGCAGAAAGCTTCGAGCATTAAATTGGTAGGTAGTTGTGAGGTTAGTCAGATTGGCGGTAAACAGCCGGCCACTATCCACGTCGAACTGCTGCAGGGTATGGCTTAGATTAAACTGCAGATTGTTGCCCCACTGGTAACGAACATTCGGACCTAGGCGTTTCGATCTGCCTAGTCGAGTATTGGCAAAATCCACTACATCCTCGATGCGCAGCAGTGAACTAAGAGAAAGGTTCGGGGTTGGAGAGAAGCCGATGCTTATCTGGTTAAACTGTTCATCAAAATATTTACCGTTCCAATAAGTCTCGCTGCCGCCAAACAAACCGTTAAAAAAGGACTGCATGGGACCGTCCATATTGATGAAAAACTCAGTCTCCTCTTCAAGTTGTAGTCCGGATTGATCTTCGGTCCTGTCATAGTCTGCTGCGAAGCGGATGCGGCTAAAGAAGCTATCGCCATCTCCACGCCAGGTGTGCCCCACGGTAGTGACGAAAAACTTATAATCGACTCGGTTAACAAAGCCCAGGTCGGCGCGGAAATCTTCACCCACATCGGAATAGCCAATGCGCCAATCCCAGCGCCGGTCATTGTGGCGGTATTCCATGCGATTGCTGCTGCCGCTTAAACTACTGTCCTGTGAATAGTTATTCTGAATCAGGATCGGGTAGTCGGAGGTGGACTGCATGGTCTGTATGGACACGGTGTCCTGCTCGGTGGGGCGTAGCACCGCATCCACACTAACCACGGTATTTCCGTAATCTTCACCATCCCGATCAGTAACCAGTGCACCGATGGTGGAGTTCTCGAAAATGTCATAGCGATAACGACCGATAGCTACCTTACTTTCTTCTTCACCGAGTGATGCCACGCTGGAGCCCAGGCTGCGAGGTATCAAGAAGTTGGTGGACTGATCGTTGGCGGTTAACACACCGTAGGTATGGTCGCCGCTTTTGCCGGTTAGCTTGAGGCCGTAATCCGGGTCGGAAATATTTCTAGTGTGCACCAGGTTCTCGAAGGTATTGAAATAATCTGCGCCATCAAGGAAGAAGGTTCGTCGCTCCGGAAAAAACAGGCTGAAAGTATTGTTTATATTGAGTTGGGCACTGTCCGCTTCTACTTGCGAGAAGTCAGGATTCAGTGTGGCATTCAGATAAATATCCTGGGTGATGCCCCAGCGAACATCCAGGCTACCTTCGGCGTCAATGCCATCGCCGTCCCAGTCACCGCTGTTGGCAATACCGGGAGCAGGGTTTCTGGTCTCTATGGTGGTGCTGGTTAGTGTGGGAATGACTTCCAAATTACGACTGGCTTGCAGATTGGCGAAACCTTTGGCCTTTTGTAATTGACATAGATAGCAGGAAATATTGCGGTCCTGGGGATTACTGGCCAGTCTGAAATTCCTGTCGCGGGGATAGTTTCTGACCAAGTCGATTCCCCAGGTCTGCAGGCCTTCACCGGGACTGAAGCGTAATTGCTTTAATGGAATTGCCATTTCCACCGTGTAGCGATCTTCGCCAATTTGACCTGCGCTGTCCCAGATGGCATTCCAGGACCCGTCGCCCCGACGATTCACATCGTCATAGACTATGTCGGACTGCACACCAAATGGATTCACATAAAATTCATATGCCCGACGCTCGTCGTTGAACGTATCCAGCACAATACCTACCCGATCATCACGGCCGGTGGTATCGCGATCCCTGAGAAAGGCCCGAATGTTGCTGATATTGTCGTCACGGGCAACGAAAGCGACATAAAGCACTTCGCCGTCTTCCATCAACATGGCTACGGTACTGATCGGGGCCGGGGTATTGTTACCGGGGTCGGTTTCGTAATTCAGTTCTACGCGGGTAGCGCTGGCCCATTCCGAGGTGCCGATTTCTCCATCAATCTCCGGCCGCTGGCTCACCCGGGGGATACTGAAGTTTTCGGAACCCGTTATCTGAGTAGTGGTTATCCGGGAATCTTGTGCCGCGGAATAGATCGGAATCAGAGCGAAGAGAGATGCAATAAAACAGAGCAACACTCTTGGCCGGGAATTGTTAGTACGGGATTCAATAAACTTCATAGATCAGATTGCCCGCTACTGCGAATTCCTTTTTATTGAGGATTGGCTCTTACAAGAGCCAGGAAAGCTAGGGATTATTCCATTAGACGGATGAAACAGGAACAGGTTTTTTGCAAACTTCAGCACAAAGTCGGGCTTCGCGTGAATAGCAAAGCAGAATCTCTCCCGGCACTGGTACAACCGGCACCGGGGAGCTATCTGCTTGCCAACTGTCAGCAGCTACATCGCTGCAGCGGCTTCCAATACATCGGCGAAATCAGGGCGGACACGATAACCCTCTTCACCGAACTTAGCCTGGATTACGCCATCAGAGCTTATGAGGAACATACCCGGCAGTGGTATTCCATAAAACCGGTGATCTGGCTCGTAGTCCGGGTTGCGTATCCCGAATGCGTCTACATGTTTTACGTCTGCATCATGGAGCATAGTAAATTCAACTCCCTGATCTTCTTCGACGGTCTTCAATGTTTCTACTGAATCATAGGTCAGCGCAACCACAGCGATACCCATGTCTTCGAATTGGTCACTAATCTCTATCAGCTGCACGAGCTGAGATTTACAGAATGGTCACCAATCAAAGGATCTGCTCATCATGAACAGCATCCCCTTTTCACCCTTGAGTTCATCAAAGGTACGAAAATCTCCGTTCTGATCCTGTGCGGCTATCTCCGGGACCAAGTCTCCCACCTGAAAGTCCGGTGCGAATACATAGTCTTGAGCCAGAGCGGCTCTGGAAACAAGCAGCAACAGCAAGGCAGGTAATAGCCTGATGATAAGAACAGAAACCAAAAGTGGTTTGTTTTTCATTGATTATCCTCTTTTTATTGTCCCCTTTAGAGTCCCTTGAAGGATTAAGAGTCCGGATGATTCCGCATCCAGCGCTTAAAGCACTAGATAATAATACCCGATTAAGCGGCATTTTATTTCAACTCAGGCTGATCAAGAGCATGTAACTTTGCAAACCCAGCGCCACAATAGCTATGCAGTCAAAGAAGCCGTCAAATACAAGGGTTAGTGTTTAGAAGGTTGGCGACTGGAAAGCAGGCAGGCCTAGTCGATGCCTGCCAGAAATCTTTCTCCGCGGGGCAGGTAGCGATTGTCGCTATCCAGGGAAAATATGACTGAGCTAGAGCGGCCCATTAGCTCACCGCGGGGTATAAAACTATAAACCCTGCTGTCAGAGCTATTGTCGCGGTTATCACCGAGCACAAAGAATTGATCCTCGGGCACCAAAGTAGGACCGTAGGAGCGCGTGCTGCGATTGAAATAACGGTTTGAAAGGCGTGCCTGATGGGACCTATCTGGCAGCTCTTCAAGAATAATAATGGAGTCATCGTCCTCAGACAGCACCTGATAACCGGCTGCTTCGCCATTTATCACCAAAGAATTATTCTGCATATAAATCGTATCGCCCGGGACCCCCACAATACGCTTCACCAAACGCTTGCCGGCTTTCTTGGAATCGATGATTACCACGTCACCGCGGGCCGGGTCGGATACTTCCGCGAGGGATATTTCCGTCCAGGGGATCTTCACATCGTAGGCCAGCTTGTTCACCCAGACCTTATCGCCATCCAGCAAGGTTGGTTGCATGGAGGCACCGGAAATCGAGCTCAGATCGGCGATAGCACTCTTGAAGAATACAATGCAGCCGAGCAACAGGAAGAATTGCTTGTTCTCTTTCCAGAAGAATCGGAGATTGTGCGAGAGACGCTCTGCAATGCTTGGGTTTTCTATATCATTCATGCGTAAATCATTTATAGCCAAATTATTCTGGGTGGCTAGCAAAAACGCTAGTCAGTGGGTAAATTAGCTAGCTATAGCCATTCTGTCAAATTTCACGCCCTTAATAGCACAATTGGGGCGGCTGCTTGCAAAAGCAAGACTGCTTCTCTAACCTGTATACTCGTACAGTGTTTCAAGTCTAACTAACACCATGGCATTGAGTGACTTCCATCCGGCCTGCCGGCAGTGGTTCCGTAACCGCTTCGGCGAGCCCACAGCGGCGCAAGGCAAGGCCTGGCCTGCTATCCGGGCCGGCAAGCACACGCTTATTTCAGCTCCCACCGGCAGTGGTAAGACTCTGGCGGCCTTCTATTCGGCAATAGACAAGCTGGTTCAGTTGGGTCTGAACAACCAGTTGGAAGAAGGGGTGCAGATTCTCTATGTGTCTCCTTTAAAAGCCCTGAGTAATGACATTCAGAGGAATCTGGAAGCGCCTCTGGACGGTATTGCCGAACAGCTTCATCTCTGCGGTGAGCCACCGGTTAACATTACTGTTGCGGTGAGAACGGGAGACACTCCAGCCTCAGAACGGCAGAAAATGGCGAAGAAGCCGCCCCATATTTTAGTCACCACCCCTGAGTCTCTTTATCTGTTATTAACCAGTGCCAGCGGCCGTGCCATGTTGTCCACGGTATCCACTCTTATCGTTGACGAAATTCACGCTATGTTGGGGGACAAACGTGGCTCCCATCTGTCTCTGTCTGTCGAGCGATTACAGAACCTGATACTTGGTCATTCCGGCCAGCAGTTGCAACGCATAGGCCTTTCGGCAACCCAGAAGCCCATCGGCATGGTTGCCAAATATCTGGTTGGCAATAGCAACTGTACTAGTGATAACTCGGGTAATAGCTCAAATAGCAAACACGGTGACGGCGAAGCCATCGGCTGTGAAATTGTGGACAGCGGGTTCAGGAGGGAACTGGATCTGGCCATCGAGGTACCCGGTTCACCCCTGTCGGCATTGATGAGTAATGAAGTTTGGGAGGAGCTGTACCAACGCCTGATCGAACTTATTAATAGCCATGAAACCACATTGGTGTTTGTGAATACGCGGCGCCTTTCTGAACGTCTTGCATTGGCTCTCTCGGAGAGACTGGGTGAAAAGCTGGTTTGCTCCCACCACGGCAGCATGAGCAAAGACCATCGTCATAATGCCGAGCAACGACTCAAGGCAGGGGAGCTTAAAGTTTTAGTTGCTACCGCATCCATGGAGCTGGGCATCGACATCGGGTCTGTGGATCTGGTGGTGCAATTCTCCTCACCAAAAAGCATTGCGACTTTCCTGCAGCGAGTCGGTCGTTCTGGGCACTCTATCCATGGCCGGCCGAAAGGGATTCTCTTTCCCTTGACCCGAGATGATCTGGTTGAGGCATCGGCCTTGTTGCACAGTGTTTCCGAAGGGCAGCTTGATCGTATCATCATGCCCGAGAAACCCTTGGATATTCTTTCCCAGCAGATTGTTGCCGAGCTTTCTTGTCACACCAAGTTTGAACAAGGGGAAGGTTGGGATGTGGACGAGCTCTTCAAATTGTTCCGCAATGCTTACCCTTATCGAGGTCTTGAAAAAGAGGAATTCGATACGCTGATCAATATGCTATCGGAAGGCTATACCAGTCGTCGTGGTAGACGCGGCAGCCATCTTCATCATGATGCGATTAATAGTCGCCTGAGCACAAGACGCGGAGCGAACCTGCTCGCCCTCACGAATGGCGGTGCAATACCGGACATGTTTGATTATCAGGTGGTGCTCGATCCGGAAGATATTGTGGTGGGGTCTCTCAATGAAGACTTTGCCCTAGAAGCACTACCCGGTGATGTATTTACTCTGGGGACTCACAGCTGGCAGATGCTCAGGGTAGACGGGCTAAAAGTAAGAGTGAGGGATGCCGAGGGGATGCAGCCGACCATCCCTTTCTGGTTTGGTGAAGGCCCTGGTAGAACCCAAGAGCTGTCCGAGTCCGTTTCGGAGCTACGAAAAATCATAGCGGACTTGTTGATTAACGATTCCGCCAATGCCGCTACTCAATGGGCAGTAGACAATTGCAAGTTGCCAAGATCAGGTGCCACCCAAATGGTTGAGTATCTACAATCCGGCTTGAATGCTCTCGGTGTTATGCCCAGCCGTGAGACGATTGTTATGGAAAGATTTTTTGACGAAGTAGGAGACATGCATGTGGTGATTCATTCACCATTTGGCTCAAGACTCAATCGGGCCTGGGGATTGGCTCTGAGAAAAAGATTCTGTCGATCTTTCAACTTTGAATTACAGGCAGCGGCCAACGAAGATAGCATTGTTATTTCTTTAGGTTCAGTTCACAGCTTTCCTCTCGAAGAAGTATTCCGCTATTTGCAAACTGCAACAGTCCGAGAAGTACTAATTCAGGCAATGCTGGATGCGCCAATGTTTGAAGTCCGATGGCGCTGGAATGCAACACGCTCTCTCGCTATTCAGCGCAATAGAAATGGCAAGCGTGTACCGCCACAATTTCAGAGAATGGATGCTGAAGACCTTGTAGCACATGTATTTCCCGACCAGATTGCTTGCCAGGAAAATATTACCGGCAAGCGTGAAATTCCAGATCATCCCCTGGTACGACAGACTATTCATGACTGTCTCACCGAAGCTATGGATATCGACGAACTGGAACGATTAATAAGTGATATTGAGCAGGACAATCTCACGCTGATAGCAAAAGATTTGCGCGAGCCTTCGCCTTTTGCTCAGGAAATTATTAATGCCCGACCTTATGCCTTTCTCGATGACGCCCCATTCGAGGAAAGACGTACTAACGCAATAAAGAACCGAAGTTGGGCAGATCCTGGCGAAGCCAAAGACTTTAGCTTATTGGACGAAGAGGCTATCCAGCGAGTGCGGGAAGAGGCTTGGCCTTATGTAAACAATGCTGATGAATTGCATGACGCCCTAATGAGCCTGTCCTACATTACCGCTGGAGAATTCGAATCCCATAAATACGCGCCATGGCTTGAACGTCTTCAGTCAAGTGGTCGAATCAAGAATGTAAATTGTGCAGGAAGAAATCTGTGGGTGGCGACGGAACGGCTGCCATGGTTTGTTGCTCTCTATGAAGAGTTTCGCCTGCCTGAGGATTATCCGGAATTTTTAATAAGTGAAGAATGCCAGGCTGAAGATGCGGTACGGGAAATACTCAGGGGAAGGCTGGAAGGTTGCGGTCCGATTACAGCAACCGCCATTGCAGATGACCTTGGTGTGAAAGTTTCACAGATTGATCAGGGACTAATTTGTCTAGAAGTAGAGGGTTATGCATTTCAGGGAAGTTTCTCTCCCTCACTAAAGTCTACGGATGGCGTCATAGAGTGGTGCGAACGAAGATTGCTACAGCGTATTCATCGTTACACTATCGACGCCCACCGTAAGGCCATTAAACCAGTTTCATTGCAAAGCTATACCCGCTTCCTATTTGACCGCCATCAGTTACTTTCTGCCAGTGAAATGGGAGACGGTCTTGTTTCCATTGAGCCTTCCCTGGATGGGCAAACACAATTACAGAATAGTCTTGGTTTGCTGGATGGTATTTCTGCTCCAGCAGCAAGTTGGGAAGCCGACATCTATCCACTGCGCATCAAGAATTATGATCCAAACTGGCTGGATGTAATGTGTATTAGCGGGCGAACTGTTTGGGGGCGCTATGCCCTTCCATCAACAGCTTCATCCCGTGACTTGAAAAGAACAAAGGTAAAATTGCTCAATAGCAAAACCAATACAGGAGGTGGCCCGATAAAGAGTACGCCTATCGCTTTGATTAGCAGAGCCAATCAGGATATCTGGCAAGCGCTCTCATCGGTACAGCAATCCGAGGAGCAACAAATAGAACTGACGGCTGTCGCCGGGAAAATAGAAGAGGATCTTCAATTAAACGGAGCCAGCTTTCTTGACCAGATACAGAGTAGAACGGGGTTGTTAAAGTCGCAGCTGGAGTCCGGGCTGGCCGAATTAGTAAGTCGGGGGAAAATAACAAGTGATAGCTATACCGGGCTCAGAGCACTGCTTTCCCCCAACAAGAAAAAACCGAGTAGTCATCGTAGCAGGCATCGTCGAGCAATGTTTGGAGTAGAAGATGCCGGTCGCTGGAGCCTTCTAAATATTGCCTACAAGCAAGAAAAAGGAGAAAAAGAAAGTCAGCGAGTAGAGCGACACCGTCAGGCGAGGTGGAATATCCTTGATGAAGAACAGTTGGAGCGACTCATTTACATTTACATGCAGAGGTGGGGAGTTTTGTTTCGAAGTTTGCTGGATAAGGAATTGAATGCCCCACCATGGAGAATTCTATTAGCTACTTTAAGAAAGATGGAGCTCAAAGGAGCAATAAGAGGGGGGCGATTTATTGCGGGTGTAGGTGGAGAACAGTTTGCCTTTCCGGAAACAGTTGAGGCTTTGAGAAAATTCCAGAAACAAACAGTGAATACCTCCAAACCTGTTTATCACAGCATGTCGGCCTGTGATCCCCTCAACCTTATCAATCTGATTCTGCCCAGCCAGAAACTAACCAGGCTCAGTCAGAACAGGGTTCTTTACGAAAACGGAGTCCCCGTTGCGGTTCTAGATAGTGGTAAGCCAAGGTTTCTTAAAGAATTTGAAGAAGAGCAGCACTGGCCTCTACAGCAAGTATTAACAAAAAAATCATTCCCAGTTCGACTCAAGAGTTATCTTGGTAGTAGATAAGCTTTCTTGAACTATTCAAATCATGTAAATAAAAATCCCGCTATCGCATAAGACGAAAGCGGGATCCACTACGTGTGGGAGCCTGGTACTGTTAATGAGATTGGCAATCTAAGCCTACCAATCAAGTCAATGTAGCTAACTTCATCTTCAGTATTTTTCCAAAGCCTCTCCAGCCACAAAACCTGTAGGGGGGTGCCTATTAGATTAAGTAACCGGAGGCTCCCCTAATAGATTGACTATTGATGGGATCACCTCCTTGCGATGTCAGGGTAGTCAGTGTTGCCGGTAAATCCCCCCTGTAAGAACAACCGGCAAAGAACCTGTGAAATTTATATAACAGCGAAAGAGATCTGTAAAGGATTAAACCTGCTGTTTTTCAGATCGCTGCGTCGAACACTTTCAGAACAGTTGAATAAAGGTTTTGTAGGAACTCATAAGGCTAATCTGGACAAAAATTAACCAATTTCCCTTTCCATTCTTATGAAAATAGTTCGGTTTGTACTAAAAATGTGGAATAGTTCACATAGATAACACTTCAGAATAGCTTCTCTTGGCAGCTTCGGTACATTGAAGCCTAGAAAAAAATCAATTTGAGCAAAATTACACTGAAGTTAGTCGGGATCTAATTGAGCGAAAACTGATAGCAGCTAAAAAGAATTGTAAACATCCAGCTATAAAGAGTTAGTACACGATAGATAGAAGACGACATAGACGAGTAGAGGTAGACTTCTGGGCCAGCATGAAGGATCCCTTGCTTGGCACTATTACTTGCAGCATAGAAGATATGTCAGCAACGGGAGTATCTATCAGGCTTGATGAAAAAGTAGATTTTTTTGTAAT
>Ga0315322_10001577_pt1 | contig 17704 bp, 20 predicted proteins | sample M110021515metaG_FD_203461 | JGI IMG/M metagenome (GOLD analysis project Ga0315322, IMG submission 203461) | Ammonia-oxidizing marine archaeal communities from Monterey Bay, California, United States - M1 100m 21515 | ecosystem: Environmental > Aquatic > Marine > Intertidal zone | place: USA...
TGTGGCGCGCTGACGAGCATCACGATTCCTGACGGCGTTACCAGCATCGGGGTTGGGGCCTTCCGTAACTGCACCAGCCTGACCAGCATCACGATTCCTGCTAGCGTTACCAGCATCGGGGATTGGGCCTTCAGTAACTGCGACAGCCTGACCAGCATCACGATTCCTGCTAGCGTTACCAGCATCGGGGATTGGGCCTTCTCCAGCTGCACCAGCCTGACCGCTGTAACCTTCCTTGGGGATGCTCCCACCGTTGGTAGCGAGACATTCAGTGGCGTGGCGGTCGGAGCTGTGGCTGTAGTGGCTAGCGAAAACCTTGGATCTTATAAATGGAATACATTATCCCTGAGCCTGATTACAGCCGACCAAATTGCTCAACTTGAGGCGCAGCTTGCACAGATGACAGCATTACGCGATGCCGCGATCGCAGAACGTGATGCCCGCCCGACTCAAGCAGCCTACGATACGGTAGTCACTGAAAGAGATGCACGCCCCACTGCCGAGCAACTCGCCACCGTTGAAGCAGAACGCGATGCTCGCCCAACACAAGCAGCCCTCACCGAAGCGATTGCACAACGGGATGCTCGCTTCACCGAAGACCAGATCAACGCCATGACCACCAACCCCACTGTTGGCCGGAATGCGGCAGGAAACATGCAGGTGGATATCTCCTTCATCCACTCTACCGATCTTAAAACCTTTACCCCATTCGCCGTAAGCCCTGCTTGGGTATCGGTCGTAGACGGGAAGATTGCTCTAGAATTTCCACCAAGTGATGAGAACACCTTCTTCTACAGGTTGGGTGTTCAGTAATCACTGATACGTGCTACCCAACTGTAATCAAAACCCGCTTTGCTATTTCAGCAGGCGGGTTTTTCTTTGAACCCCTGATTCCTGTATCTTTTATCCCTGTTCCAGCAAGAGGGGTTCACGAATATATGGGTGCAGTATTCCGTTAACTCAGATTTCAGCGAAGCACTGCAAACGGCTTCGGGGATTTGGATTCAGAGATATAGGGAACAGAATACGGCATGCAATTTTCTTTTGCTACAATTCAAAACCTTTGATATCTAGGGACGATGAACTCTGGTTGCTTACTCCCATTCATTTCGATGCTCGGCTTATTGATCGGGCTACCCCTGTTACTGGTCCTTACACAGTAGGCCGGTTTACTTTTCGCCAACGGTGCGGGGGCTGCGGGTGCTATTTTCGAGATGTTCCTAAACAGCTGATTCACTGCTGGGGCAATCGGAAGAAGGTGCTGAATTTTGAAAGCGGGAACTCAGCTCAGGGCAAGTCGCAACGTTAAGAATCATCATGAAGGGAAACAAACAAATGCAAACCACAATTACAGACCGACTAATGATCCTTATTTTATGCGGCATTTCTTTTTGGAGAACCGCAGTCATTGCGAATGCGAACGAGGAGAAGGCAAGCGAGATCATTAAGCTCTGGCCCAAAGATGTCGCGAGTCAAAATAACGAAGGCATGGGAACGGCTAAGCCTGATCGAGGCGATGGACACATCCGCATCACAGATATCACCCAGCCTTCATTGCGTTACTTTCCGGCTCCCGGTAAGAAGAAGCCTGGACCCGCGATCATCTTATGTCCGGGAGGAGGATACGTCAGTCTTGTCACCACGAAGATGACTCCGATCGCCAAATGGCTCAATGATCACGGAATCTCCGCATATATCCTGATTTACCGCGCTCCAAAGAAACGTCGCGAAGCGTTTCAGGATATTCAGCGAGCTGTCCGAATCGTCCGCTCGCGAGCATCAGAGTGGAACATCGACCCAAGGCGGATTGGAGTGATGGGCTCTTCAGCGGGAGGACACCTTGCGGCCCGGGTCAGTACTGGTTTTGATATTCAAACCTATGAGGAAGTCGATGAGCTTGACAATGTCGGCTGCAAACCAGACTTCACGGTTTTGCTTTACCCGGCCTATATGAACAAGGGGAAGATACTGAGTAAGGAGTTTACGGTTACCGATGAAATCAGTCCAACTCTGATTGTATCAGCCAGAGACGACGGCTTTTTTCCTGGAAGTGAAATCTATGGAGAAGCTTTGAAAGAAGCCGGCGCATCCATTCGCGCCCATTTTTTTAAGAAGGGTGGTCACGGATTCTCCTTGCGACCTAAAAAGCACCCGCTTTCCACTTGGCCGGATCTTTATTTGCAATGGTTAAGCGACATGGAAATTATTGAAGAAGTCGAACCAGAGAATGACTGCTAGGAATTTGCTTTTGGCGGAAAGGTCGCGGAAACCGAAGATTGGCGGAACTCAGGATTGAGATTACAGAGAGGTAAATTTTTTCTCAGCACCCTATTATATACAGACGAACCCACCCAAAAAACCGCACCCCCACCGGTGGCGTGTCTCCCCTTTCCTGATTCGGGGATGCTGCTTCAGCGTTTAGGGTTTTGCTATTAAGGTGTCGGGCTACGGCAGACGGTAGAATAGGATTACTTACACTTCCGACACCAAGCATCCCCCAAAGTTCCGCTCAGAATCAAAGGCGCCTTCAAAACCCCTTAATAAACGAGCTAGTTAAGTAGCGAACATTTAAGAAGATTTACGAATCATATAAAATTCAGCGTCATTTGTATGGTCGATTGTCATTTTCCAACTATCGCCAACTTTGATGTTGTGGGTTGACCAATGCCCCGTCTTTTCTCGCTTGGTTCCATTTTTCATGATTTGATCAACTTTCCATATACCATATGCGAATGCCTGATCACCAAACCTTTTAGCTGAAATCACAGTGGCGCTATGATTGATTTTTTTAGTGCTTCCATGCCATTCTAAGAAATTTCCTTTAATTGCTTCGATACCCACAATCGGCTCAACTGCGTTACCATTAACGACGGCATTATCTGCATAGAGAGATAAGCTACCCGCCAAATCTTTGCTATTAGCGTATAATGAATATTTGTCGCAGATCTCTCTCTGATAGGTTTCTTTGAAATCCTCTTTAGAAATTGAGCTGCAATTTGCCAAAAGTACTAATGGCATAAGATAAATTAGATTTTTCATCTTTGTTTTTTACCACTAAGGGGCTCTCTGGCCAATGGTAAAACCGTATGAAGTGGTCCCGTTTTTGTAGCCAGTAAATTCTTGGTTTTATTGATGAGCGAGCTGATTCTGCAGGGGTGGGATTTTATGCTGCGGTTTTAAGGGTTATTTCTGGTTCGTAGACAGCCCATGGAGACTGTCTTCCATGAGCCGAATGGTTTCGGCGATGGTTGTAGAACTCCATCCAGTCGGATACCAGTTGGGCGACTTCTCCTACGGTCTCATAGCTCCAAAGCCTCAGTTTCTCGTATTTGATGCTTCGCCAGAGGCGCTCGATAAACACGTTGTCCATCCAGCGGCCTTTCCCGTCCATGCTGACTTTAATACCGTTTCCTTCGATCGTTTGTATCCATTCAGGACTCGTGAATTGTGAACCTTGATCCGTATTAAAAACCTTGGGCTTACGGCCCGTCCGCTCAAACGCTCTTTGGAGAGCTCTGAGGCAGAACCCTGTGTCCATTGTGTTGCTGACCTCCCACGCGAGCACCGCTCGGCTATGCCAGTCCATGATCGCGACGAGGTAACAGTGCCCTTGCGGCATCGGGATATAGGTGATGTCGGTGCACCACACTTCGTCCACCTCAGTCACCTTAATGTTCCGAAGCAGATATGGGTATTTTTTGTGCGCTGGTGAAGGCGTGCTTGTTGATGGCTTCGGGCACAGTGCTTCAATCCCCATGATTTTCATGAGCCGACGGATCCGGTTACGTCCAACTCGATGACCCAGTTTTCGGAGGTCATTGCGTATTTGTCGTGTCCCGAAAAAGGGACATTCCATGTAGATTACGTCAATGAGGTGGACGAGTTCAGTATCGCTGTGGGTCATTTTACCAGGTGGTTTTTTGAGGCGATTGCGATTCACATCGAGCAGCTTACACTGACGCCGAACTGAGAGCTTGGGGTGGTTCGGTGTGATCATCGCTTTTCGCTCGTGTCGATCCCCAGCTCGTTGCACTTTTCCTCAAGAAATTCTTTCTCGATGAGGAGTTGACCGATTCTACGTTCAAGTCGCGCTGACTTCTTTTCGAAGTTCACCGAGGCCTCGTTGGTGGCGTTTTTGCGTTCGAAGATTTCGCTGACGCGACTCTCGAGTTCCTTCTTCCATGCGCTGACTTGCGTCGGCGCGATGTCATTATCTTTGGCGATCTCTTGAATCGTCTTCTGATTTTCCATCGCCTCTCGGGCGATGCGGGCTTTGAATTCGGCACTTAGATGCCGTCGTTTTCGTTTGCTCATTTCATTGAAGGAAGCTTTCCCGCTCAAGATTGCTTTGAAGAGTGTGAGGAGAAATCCCTGAGCTGAGAATTTGCGAGATTGATGAACGATCAGAGAACCCTGAATTGCCAAGGAGTGGAGTTTCGTGAAGAATACAGTGGAGCGGTCGGCGGGCTTGAAACCGCGAAGGTTATTGAACATAACAAGCCTGCCGACTTGCTCGTCATGTCAAGAAAAAATCAGTTCTTTTTCGACCTATCCCACTTTCTTTCAGTCACTTACGCAAAAAGTTGACGCGAATGGGTAATTACTGAAGAGAGGATCTTTCCAGGGAGTATTACGCTAGTGTCGGGATCGTGTGATTAGGTTCGATCATCGGTGGGATGAAAATCGCTCATGCGAGATGGCCTGGAAGGTGCTTTGGTGGAAGCGCTCCTTCGCGGGCTTAATCCTAATTAGTAAAACAGAAAAACAATGAAAAATGTGAATACCACCTTCGTCGCTCCTCTTGCCCTTGCCGGACTTCTCGTCTCCGGTCAGGCTCAAGCAGGTGATCTCTCCGGAAGTCTCTCTTTTGATGCCAACTCCCACTTCATTTCCTATGGTTTTGATGTTTGGGGTGGTGGAGAAAGTCCCAGTGGTGAAGGGACCTTTAATCCAAGTTTGAGTTTGGATTACAAAGTGAACGATAACTGGTCTTTTAGTGCCGGATTTTGGCTTGATGCTAATGATAACCTGGGCGACTTTGATGTCGTTGAGACGGATACTTGGATCGGGGTGGCTTATACGAGTGGAATTACCCAGGCATCTATTAAGTTTCAGAACTGGCAATATGGAGGAACAAGTGAGGAAATTCTTGATCTGGGGCTTTCCTTTGACACCTTCCTGAGCCCTTCTATTACCATTCATAAGCGTCTCGGGGCTGGTGCGAGCGGTGGGTATAATGGAACTTTTCTCGTCGTTGGCGCGGAACATTCGTTGACTGGCTGTGAAAATTTCAGTTTGACCATTCCGGTTTCTGTTGCATTTGCGCTCGACGAGTTTCATACTACCGAGTCAGGCTATGGCTTTGCCTCGATTGGACTCCAGGGCAGTTATGCCATGACTGACTCCTCCTCGTTAAACTTTGGCGTGACGTATTACGATACCGATGATCAGGTGGTTGCGAATATCGACGATTCATTCTTCACCTATAATGCTGGGATTACCTTCACTTTCTAGATTTCCATCTTAAAATTCTCACTTCAAAATCTTGATGAAATTGAAAAAAACCATCCTCCCGGCTCTTGCCGGATTTGCCTTGATCGCATCCTCCTGCAGTGAGGAATCCAAGGAAAAGGTCAAGGATGCCGCTGAGTCTGCAAAAGACGATACAGAGGAAGCTGCTGTAAAAGTTGGTGAATCTATCAAAGAGGGTCCCGAAGCGGTGAAAGACAAGACCGGGGAAGGTATTGAAGCCACCGCGCAAGATACCGTCAAAGTCGGCGTGCTTCACTCGCTCAGTGGCACCATGGCGATTTCAGAGACCTCTCTCCGTGATGTCCTGCTTTACACTTTCGATGAGATCAACGCCAAGGGTGGTGTTCTCGGTAAAAAGATTGAGCCGGTTGTTGTGGATGGAGCCTCAGATTGGCCCCTGTTCGCTGAAAAGGCTGAAGAGCTTCTGGTGAAAGAGAAGACGGCTGTGACTTTCGGATGTTGGACTTCCGTTTCCCGGAAATCGGTTTTGCCGGTGTATGAGAAGCACAACGGTCTTCTGTTCTACCCCGTCCAGTACGAGGGAGAGGAGTTGTCGAAGAATATCTTCTACACTGCCGAGGCGGTGGGGCAGCAAGCGATTCCGGCAGTGGACTATCTCCTGAAAGAGGGGATGAAAAAGTTCTACCTGATCGGAACGGACTATGTCTACCCGCAGACCACAAACCTAGTCCTTTTTGAATACCTTCTTTCCAAAGGAATTCCGATCGAGAATATCGGTGGAGGCCTTCGTAAGGATGCTTCGGGCAATGTGATTTCTGCGGGAAACTACACCCCCTTCGGTCATTCTGACTTTCAGCAGATTGTTGCTGATATTAAGAAGTTTGGCGCATCGGGTGATGCCTGTGTGGTGAACACCATCAATGGAGATGCCAACGTGCCCTTCTTTAAGGAATTTGCGGCGTCCGGTCTCACTTCCGAGGACTGCCCGGTTGTTTCCTTCTCGATCTCCGAGGATGAATTCCGCGCACTTCCAGCCAAGGATCTTGTGGGTCATTTGGGATGTTGGACATACTTTATGTCCATTGACAGCCCTGCGAACAAGAAGTTCAAGGATGGTTTCCAGGAATGGCTTAGGTCGGCTGATGTTCCCGGAGTGGTGAAGGAAAATCGGGTGACTTGTTCTCCCATGGTTCTCTCCTACAATGGAGTCTACCTTTGGAAGGCTGCGGTTGAGAACGCGGGAAGCTTCGAGGTCGATAAAGTGACCAAGGCGCTTGAAAGCGGCATTTCCTTCGACGGCCCTGGTGGCACTGTGACCTCCCAAAAGAATCATCATGTCACGAAGTCGGTCTTTATTGGTGAGACTCTTGAGACCGGACAGTTCAGTATCGTAGAGTCTTTCAAAGATGTCTACGGAGAGCCTTTCCTTAAAGGGACTTTTAAAAAGTAATCTCCTTATTCGGATATCCGACCGGTAATTTATATAGTGGGATTTTCATGACAACCCTCGTTTCGGCCACCGGTTCCGAAACGGAGGTTTCTTGTTTTGAGCGAATGAATTTTTTCGGGTGCGGGATGAATATTGGCATCAATCGTGCAGTTAGAAATCATCTTATGGCTTTAACAGAAATTTTCAAACGCCTGATCTTCCGGGCGTTTGCGCTATCGGTCCTGATTGGTCCGGTGAGGGGGGCAGAGGCTGAAGCACGACAATTGCTTTCCAAACTGATTCTCACTTCCGGTGATGAACAAATTGCGGTCGTCGAGGAGTTCTATGACCATGGTGATGGAATTATCAAAGAGGTCATTGGAGGGTGGCGCATTGGCGAGGTGTCAATTCTGAAGATTGATGGAAAACGGGTAGCGCTCTTGAAACGTGGTGAGGGAGATTATGAAAACATTTCGACCGGGGAGTCTCTATCAGGCGAAAATAGGGGGACGATCAACCGGGCTTCCAGAAGCTTGCGGAAGAAATTGAGGCGAGTGGTGGATTTTCTCGATCTTAGTTCGAGTTCTCCCGAGGAGAGGATTGAAGCGGCGATGAAGTTGGGATTGACTCAGAATCCTGATTACGTTGTGGTCCTTCAGAAGAGGATTGATCGACAGAAGGATCCTGATGTTCGACAGGCTTTTGAGACGGCCTTGAATATCTCGCTTTTGAAGAACGGGGACCAGGAAAGCCGTCTGCAAGCGGTAAAGGATCTTGGCGAGGTGACCTCTTTTCCAGCTCGAGATTTTATCGAAGCCGTTCGTATTGAGGCTGAGGAGAAGGGCTTAACAAATCTTGAGTCAGCAGCAATCAAGGCGTTGAGGAAAATCGATAGCCAGCAAAAGGTGGTTGAGTTCTATGGCTCTCTTCTGCGGGGTTTGAGCACGGGATCCGTCTTGCTCCTTGTCTCCTATGGTTTGGCAATCACTTTTGGATTGATGGGGGTTATCAATATGGCCCACGGTGAATTCATCGCCATCGGTGGATATACGGCCTACGTGGTGCAAGGAATCTTTGAGAGCACTTATGGAGTGGGAACAACTGGATACGAATGGTATTTTGCGCTTGCACTTCCCGCCTCCTTTTTTGTGGCGGCCTTCTTTGGAGTGCTTCTGGAAAGGGGAGTGATCCAATTTCTCTATAACCGCCCGTTGGAGTCTCTTCTCGCGACTTGGGGGATTTCCATGATCATTCAGCAGGCAATTCGCCTGAAGTTTGGTGCTGCCAATGTTGCGGTTTCCTCTCCGCAGTGGCTTTTTGGCAGCTTTGAATTTCATCGGGTGGCGATGTCCTACAATCGCATCTTTCTGATTGCCTTTGCCCTTTTTGTCATTGTGGCGACCTGGCTTCTTTTGAATAAGACCAACTGGGGACTCCATATTCGGGCCACGATGCAGAATCGTAGGATGGCCTCGAGCCTCGGGATTAATTCTTCCAAGGTGAACATGATGACCTTTGCCTACGGATCGGGACTCGCCGGTCTGGCCGGTGCTTTTCTTTCGCAGATCGGTAACGTCGGTCCTTCAATGGGGCAGACCTACATCGTCGATAGCTTTATGGTGGTGGTGGTTGGGGGAGTTGGAAACCTCCTCGGAGCAGCACTTTCATCCCTCGGGATTGGCGTGATCGATCAAGGCCTGCAGCCCCTTCTCGGGCCCGTCATGGGCAAAATCACCGTTCTCTTCGGAATTATCCTCTTTCTCCAGCTCAGACCCGGAGGTCTTTTCCCGGCAAGAACACGAAGCCTCGATGATTAAATGATTTCAGTCCTAAAACCATTCGAAGCCAAATCGGAGAAGCTCACCTTCTTTTCCATCATCGCAGTGATTGTGGTGATGCTTCTTTTAAACACCCTTGTCGGGGAGTCATCGGCACTGCATGTCCCGGCCTACACTCTGGGGAACTGGGGAAAGTATCTCTGTTATGCGGTGCTTGCGATGAGTCTCAATATGCTTTGGGGATACACCGGATTGCTCTGTCTCGGGCAGTGTCTCTTCTTTGCCCTTGGGGGATACGCCTTTGGCATGCATCTGATGTTGATGACGGTGGATTACGGCACGGTTCCCGAGTTCATGCAGTTTATGGGAATTCAAGAGCTCCCCGGGTTTTGGTATCCCTTCTACAATCCCTTCGTGGCATTTCTAGCGGTCATGGTGGTTCCGGGGGTGGTGGCCTTTATCTTTGGTTTCCTCGCTTTTCGCTCACGGATCAAGGGGGTCTACTTCTCCATTTTGACCCAGGCCCTCACCTATGCGGCGGCCATTCTCTTCTTCCGAAACGAGACTGGCTTTGGAGGGAACAATGGCTTCACCAACTTTAAATACCTCTTCGGCGGAGATCTCCGCAGTGTCGACGCCACCCGATGGTTGTTTGCCGCTTCCGGCATGCTCCTGGTACTGGTCTACTGGGTGATCGCCTGGCTCCTCACCACCAAGTTTGGCAAGGTCCAGCAAGCGATTCGTGATTCTGAAAACCGGGTTCGTTTTTCCGGGTATTCCACGACTCATTTCAAGCTCTTCGTTTTTGTTGTCTCGGCAATCATTGCGGGTCTGGCTGGAGCGCTCTATGTTCCGCAAGCCGGTATTTTGAACCCCAGCCTCATGGAGCCGAAGATCGGATTGGATATTGTCGTCTGGGTCGCGGTCGGCGGCCGGGGAACCAAGATCGGACCCATCATCGGAGCGATTTTAGTGAGTGCCCTTAAGAGTTTTACCACGAGTGCCTATCCCGACTATTGGCTCATTATGCTGGGGGGACTCTTTGTGTTTGTGGTCCTCTTCATGCCGGACGGAATAGTGGGGCTGGCGAAGAAGACCTGGGCGAAATTTCAAAGCAAGGAGGTGAAGGCATGAATCCACTCTATCGAGATACTGATTTGGTTCTCTCTGCCGAAGGGGTGCATCGATCGTTCGATGGCTTCAAGGCAATCAATGATCTCAATTTCTACCTAGGAGAGGGTGAGCTTCGGACTGTGATTGGACCAAACGGGGCGGGAAAGAGCACCTTCATGGATATCATTACCGGTCGCACGCGCCCCGATGAAGGGACCGTGAAATTCCACGAATCTGATGGTCATGACATCGATCTGACGCGCCTGCCTGAATACAAGGTCAACCGCTTGGGGGTTGCCCGTAAGTTTCAAACTCCGAGTGTCTACAATCAGCACACGGTCTTTGATAATCTGCTGCTCTCCCTGAACCGTCCCCGCGGAGTTTTTAAAGGGCTCTTCTACAAAATGACGCCCGGGGACCGGGATGAAATTGAGTCGGTTCTGGAGACCATTGGTCTGACGGATCGTCGAGATGATCTGGCTGGGTTTCTTTCCCACGGACAGAAGCAGTGGCTCGAGATTGGCATGCTTTTGGCGCAAAAGCCCAGAGTTCTTTTGGTTGATGAACCTGCCGCTGGCATGAGCGACGAGGAGACGGTGCGAACCGGTGAGTTGCTCCTCAGTCTGGAAGGGAAACACAGTGTGGTGGTGGTGGAGCATGATATGGAATTCATCCGCCAGATCGCCCGGCGAGTGACGGTCCTGCACCAGGGAAGTGTGTTGAAGGAAGGAAGTTTTGACCATGTTTCGAATGATCCGGAAGTGATCGAAGTTTATTTGGGGAGGCAAGCACATGACTAATTTATTGGAGCTTAAAGGGGTGCAGGCTGCGTATGACCAATCGGTTATTTTGCGCGGAGTTGATCTGGAAATCCCGCCAAATTCCGTGGTGGCTCTCCTCGGTCGTAACGGGGTGGGGAAAACCACGACACTTAAGACCATCATTGGGCTCGTCGGCACAAGCGAAGGGGAAATCGTTCTCGATGGGAAACCGTTGGGAAAGCTGAAGCCGGAAGCGCGGGCCCGCATGGGAATCGGCTACGTGCCTCAGGGGCGGGATATTTTTCCGATGCTCACGGTGTGGGAAAATTTGAAGGTGAGTCTTTCGATTTACGGCAAGGAATCAGCGGCGCGGCTCGAGGAGGTTTATGAACTTTTCCCCGTCCTCAAGGAGATGCTTCACCGAAAAGGGGGCGTGCTTAGTGGGGGGCAGCAGCAGCAGTTGGCCATCGGACGGGCCTTGTTGACGCGTCCCAAGGTGCTCGTGCTTGATGAACCCACCGAAGGGATTCAGCCATCGATTATTGATCAGATTGAGGATGCCATTCTTTATCTTAGGAAGACCTACGATATGAGCATTCTTTTGGTGGAGCAGTATCTTGATTTTGCCAAAACCGTCTCCGACCGATTCTACATTATGGATCGTGGAGCGATGTTGACGGGAGGCGCAATATCCGAGCTCTCCGAAGATCTCATCAACCGCCACCTGACTGTTTAAGATCATGCACCTGACACCGAGAGAACGAGAAAAGCTGATGGTCGTGGTCGCCTCCGATTTGGCCCGCCGCCGACAGGCCCGCGGGCTGAAGCTCAATTACCCGGAAGCAATCGCGATTATTACCTACGAAATTTTTGAAGGGGCACGCGACGGTAAGACCGTGGCCCAGCTGATGGATGAAGGAACCCGTATCCTGACCCGGGATGACGTGATGGAAGGCGTTCCAGAAATGATTCACGACGTGCAAGCCGAAGCCACTTTTCCGGACGGGACCAAGCTCGTCACGGTTCATCATCCCATTCAATAGCAATCATGATTCCCGGAGAACTCATTCCCAAGAAAGGCGAGCCTCTACTTGCAAATGTCGGTTTGGAAACCCTGACTTTGATCGTGGCCAATACTGGTGATCGACCGGTGCAGATCGGAAGTCATTTTCACTTTTACGAGGTCAATTCCGCACTCGACTTTGATCGCGAGGCGGCCCGTGGATTCCGACTTAATATCGCTTCGGGCACTGCTGTGCGATTCGAGCCTGGTGACGAGAAGGAAGTCGAGCTTGTGGCTCTGGCGGGTGAGCGGGTGGTGTGGGGGCTGAACGGAAAAATCAACGGAGCACTTTGAGATCATGGCACTGGAAATTTCACGAGAAAAGTATGCCGAACATTACGGCCCGACGGTTGGGGATCAACTTCGTCTTGGAGACACCAATCTGATCATCGAGATCGAACGAGACTTCATTGCGGAGGGCGGAGGCTATGGCAATGAAGTGAAGTTTGGAGGAGGGAAGGTCATCCGTGATGGTATGGGGCAATCGTCCAGTGCGCTGGATGCGGAATGTCTCGATCTCGTCATTACGAATGCGACGATTCTCGACCCCGAGCTCGGGGTGATCAAAGCAGATCTGGGAGTGCGGGAGGGACGGATCGTTGGGATTGGTCATGCCGGGAATCCTGGAATTCAAAACGGAATTGGTTCGATGATTGCCGATCCGGCGACCGGGAAACTTGATCCCATGATCATTGGTGCGGGGACCGAAGCCATTGCCGGGGAAGGAGCGATTCTCACCGCTGGAGGGATTGATGCGCACATTCACTTTATCTGTCCCCAGCAAATTGATGAGGCGGTCGCGAGCGGTGTCACCACGATGCTCGGGGGCGGCACCGGACCTGCCACGGGCACGAATGCCACGACCTGCACGCCGGGAGCCTGGAACATCCACCGGATGCTCGAAGCGGCTGATGAATACCCGGTGAATCTTGGCTTTCTCGGAAAGGGAAACTGCGCGCAACCCGAACCTTTGCGTGAGCAAGTGCGGGCGGGTGCCATTGGTTTAAAGCTTCACGAAGACTGGGGGACAACTCCGGCGGCTATCGATACCTGCCTGTCGGTTGCCGATGAGATGGACGTGCAGGTGGCGATTCACACTGACACTCTGAACGAATCCGGATTTCTTGAGGATACCCTTGCCGCGATCAACGGTCGCACCATTCACACTTATCATTCGGAGGGCGCCGGTGGTGGTCATGCTCCCGATATCATGAAGGTGTGCTCGCATCCCAATGTCCTTCCTTCGTCCACCAATCCGACGCGACCCTTCACCGTGAACACCCTCGACGAGCATCTCGACATGCTTATGGTCTGTCACCATCTGGACTCGAAAATTCCAGAGGATGTCGCCTTTGCCGATTCGCGAATTCGTCCGCAAACCATTGCCGCCGAGGACATGTTGCACGACCGGGGAGCGATTTCTATTATCTCGTCCGACAGTCAGGCGATGGGCCGGGTGGGTGAGGTGATTTGCCGGACCTGGCAGACTGCTCATAAGATGAAGTTGCAGTTTGGAACCCTCGCCGATGAAAGTGGCGAGCACGGGGCGGCTGATAATTTCCGGGCCCTGCGATACATTGCCAAATATACCATCAACCCTGCGATCGTTCACGGGATGTCGGGGGAGGTCGGATCCCTCATGGTTGGGAAGTTGGCCGACATGGTGGTGTGGAAGCCGATGTTGTTTGGGGTGAAGCCTGAGTTGATTTTGAAGGGCGGGATGATCTCCTGCGCCAATATGGGAGATCCCAATGCCTCCATCCCAACCCCTCAGCCGACTTTCTATCGTCCGCAGTTTGCGGCCCACGGAAAGGCGCGGGCAAAGACTTGTGTGACCTTTGTCAGCGCGGTGTCTTTGGAAGAGGGCTTGGCAGAAACCTTGAATGTTTCCAAGCGCCTGGTCGCGGTAAAAGACACCCGCAAGGTGAGCAAGCATGATTTGATTTTCAATGCCAGTTGTCCGGACATTCAGATCGATCCTGAAAGCTACCGCGTGACGGCGGATGGGGAAGAATTGACTTGTGAGCCGCTCGAGGAAGTTCCTCTGGGTCAGCGATATTTCTTATTCTAATGGCTGTTCTTCTCAATCGGGTGGGTAAGGATTCGAGTGCCGCCGTTGCGGTTCGCGTTTGTCGCGTCGACTTGTGGAAGCGTCGCTGGCGGAGTGTGGCCGAGGACGGGACGGCAGTGGCGGTGGCCTTGGAATCACCGGCTAAAAATGGCGAGACTCTTTGGGGGGAAGCAGGATGCTTTCGGGTGGTTCAGACTCCGGAAGAAGTGGTCGCGATCGAAATGCCTGCCGGGGTGGAAATGGTGGCGAAGATTGGCTGGTATCTCGGGAATCGTCATATCCCGGTTGAAGTTCGATCGGGAGAGATGGTCGTTGAAAATTTTCCAAGCCTGACGGATTCTTTGGAGAGAATCGGAATCGCCCATGAGGTGCGTCAGGATGTTCTCAACTGCCGACCACATTCGGAGGATCACCGACACTGAAGCAATGGAAGACGATTGGATGGGAATGCTTTTGCAGTTCGCGGATAGCGCGCTGCCGGTGGGAGGGTATGCCCATTCGTTTGGGCTTGAAGGGATGTGCCAGGAGGGCGTGCTCCGAGATGCCGAGGACCTTCGGCGTTTCCTGGTGCGGGATGTTCGGCATGGCTTGCTCAATGTCGAAGCTCCGTTGATGTTGCGAGGCTATCGGGCCGCCCTGGATCTTGATTGGGACCGTATTCGTCATTGGGACGAAGTGGCCTGGGCGATGCGGCCGACAAGGCAGCTCCGCGAAGCTGCCGGTCGGGTGGGGAGGCAGACCTGGCTTCTTTATCAACAGACTTGGCGGGAGCTTGAAGAAGAGAACTTTCGTTATTATCAGGCGCCGGTGGTGAGTGGGGTTATTTTTGCCGAAAAGGGGGTGACTGCTTCGGCGGCTTTTTGGGCGGTGGTTTATCAAACGTATTCGGCACTCGTACAGAGCGCATTGAAGTTGCTCCCGATTGGACCTTCTGCAGCCCAGTCGGTCTTACGGGAGGCTCTTGCCCGGACCAAAGATGATTTTGCGAAGGTCAAGGCGCTCCAGGACGATGCGTTGGGCAGCTTTAATCCCCTTTGGGATATCGCGGCGAGTCGTCACGAACGCGCCGATGCGCGCCTTTTTATTTCTTAGAACGATGAGTGGACACAAAGCAATCAGAGTAGGCATCGGCGGGCCGGTGGGGTCGGGAAAATCAACTCTCTGTCTCACCCTTTGCCGGCATTTTGGGAAGTCGCACAACATGGCGGTGATCACCAACGATATCTACACCAAGGAGGATGCGCGAATGTTGATCGAAGCCTCGGCTCTTCCGGAGGAACGGATTCTTGGGGTTGAGACCGGAGGGTGCCCGCATACTGCGATTCGCGATGATATTTCCATGAATCTTGAAGCGGTGTCGGAGCTTGAGGAGCGTTTTGACGGTTTGGAATTCATTCTGATTGAGAGCGGTGGAGATAATCTCACCGCGACTTTTTCGCCAGAGTTGGCGGACGTGTTCATCTACGTGATCGACGTCACCGAAGGCGGGGATATTCCCCGGAAGGGCGGTCCCGCGATTGTGGGGTCTGATTTGTTGATCGTGAACAAGGCCGAGTTGGCCCCCTACGTGGAGGTGAATCTTGAGCAAATGCGTGCCGATTGTCAGTCGAAGCGAGGGGATCGGCCGTTCCTGATGACTGATCTGAAATCCGGTCGCAAAGTGGACGAACTCTTTGCTTGGTTCGACCACGCCGTATTATTTTCTGATGTTGGGTAGCTTACAAAGCCAGGCCGGGTTGGGGTTTTCCTGTGACCGGCAAGGGAGGACGATTCTGAGGGATCGTCGTGCCGGAGGCTTGTTCCATGTCGGGAAGCCGTATTGGGATGGGCGGGTCCTGGCGGTTCAGATCGTCAATCCAACCGCCGGGCTTTTTGCGGGTGACCAGATGGAGTTGAAGGTTGCTCTGGAGGAAGAGACGCAGGTTGAACTGACCTCGCCGAGTGCGAGCCGGTTTTATGCCATGGGGGATCGTCCGGCGCGTATTCGCCAGGAGTTCAAGGTGGGGAAGGGCGCTTGGTTGGAATACTATCCCAATTGGGTCGTGCCGCAGCAGGGCTCTTCGGTCGAGCAGGTCACGATCCTTGACGTCGCAGAGGGTGGGGAGATGATTTTTTTCGATTGCCTCGCGCCGGGTCGAGTGAGGCATGGTGAACAGTATCGCTATCAACGTTATGTCGCCTCCTTCGAATTACGTTGTGCTGGCGAGTTGAGAGTGAAGGAGCGAATGGTTTTGGAGCCGAATCAAGGTGGCTGGCCGCTGGCGGCGCCGGGGTGGGAGGTGTCTTTTTATGGGGCGGTTTGGCTGGTGAAGGAGGGCTTGGAGAGGGGATTTGAATCGCTTGCGGAGATGGAACGGGAATTGTCCGGGGAGGGCATTCAGTGTGGCATTACGATGCAAGGTCCCGGGGTGGCGGTGGTGCGGATTTTGGCGGCACGGAGTCTGCTTATCAAAAAAGCCTTCGCAAGAGTCCGGGAGAAGGCCCGCGCCATCTTTCCCATTCTCGAAAGAGAGCAAAGAATTTCACAGACATGAAAACCTCGATGAATCAACGAATGTTGGCTGCGCTGGTCACGGTGCAGGTCTTTTTAGTCACGGTCGCCTCAGCCCACCCCGGGCCTCCAGGACACACCCATGCCGATGACTGGCCCTTCGGATTGCTACCTGCGCTGGGGGCTGTTCTATTTTCTCTGTTTCTCTTTAAGGTGGTGAAAAAACGGAGCTGATCCCTCAGATCGTGCCTCGACGAGGCTGGTCTTCCAGTGTTGAGTTTGCGGAAGTGAAACTCTATCAAGGGAGTTGTGCCATCGGGCCTTTGCCCACGGGAGCACAGCAGTGGGGGCAAGCGACGGGGTGGCAGTGTCAACAAGAGCGGCAACCCGCGGGTGCGTGCGATGCTTGTGGAGATGGTGTGGCGTATGATCCGTTGGCAGCCGGAGTATCGGGCTCTTCGCAAATGGATGCCGGTGCTGGGCGATGCCAAGGGAAGTGCGGCGGCGCGCAAGAAGGCGGTCGTGGCGGTGGCACGGCAGTTGGCGGTGGATCTATGGCGGCTCTTTACCGGGCAGACCACTGCCGAAACACCCCCCTTTCTCCCCATCTCCGATCCCTTCAACGGCGGCCTCAAGCGCCCCACGCAAAAAGCAAATTCCTAGCAATCCGAAGGAAATTATAAGGCCGATTGGGGGAGACAGCTTCATTTCCTCATGCGTGGTAGGAGCCGGATTTGTGTCAATTTTATAGTCATTAACCACAAATCAATTTGTGGATCAAAATCCTTACTAAACCGCCACTCCGTGGATGAATGTATCCACGTAATCTACGACCCGCTCCAAGACACGCGCTTTGGTTGGGCCTCGCTGCGAATTCACCCCTCCCCTTTCCTGATTCGGGGATGATGCTTAGGGGATCGGTCAATCTATGTGACACAAAGTCGGCCTCTAGCACGCGTAAAAAGGGTTAAAACGTCTTCTCGTCGCTGCGTTATAAATCCAATCAGGATTGTAATTGTTAGGAAAGGATCAGGTTAGTAGTTTGTTATGAGCATGAAAATCTTAATTCCGCTTTTAATCATTACTAACCTTATCACAGCGTCCTTTGCCTTTGACCTAAATAGAAACTCCCTCGAAATTGAACAGAAACTAGATGAGGCACGAGCAATTGAAACACAACTCATGCGGGCTTATGAGTCTCAACTCCTAGATATAGAACTGATGGAAGAAAAAATTCTAAAAAAGGAGGCATAGCTGAAAGCTTACCTTTCAGAAGAAGTAGATCGTGAAAGCTCAAATCGAGAATAAGCAACGTTGAGCCGAAGGTGTCATGACGGAAGTAATGCATCATGTCCCAAGAAAGCCAGATAAGAGCAAACCTTGGTGTCCCAACTGTAAGCTCCACACGGGATATCACAGAAAGTCGCCTGACTCGGAATTCTATACCTGTGAAATTTGCGGGGGTAATACGTGGAGACCAACTCTTCCCATCCCTCTTCTGATTG
>Ga0315322_10001579_pt1 | contig 17701 bp, 17 predicted proteins | sample M110021515metaG_FD_203461 | JGI IMG/M metagenome (GOLD analysis project Ga0315322, IMG submission 203461) | Ammonia-oxidizing marine archaeal communities from Monterey Bay, California, United States - M1 100m 21515 | ecosystem: Environmental > Aquatic > Marine > Intertidal zone | place: USA...
TGTTTAATGTCCATAATTTTTTTTAATTTAAAATACACTTTTGATGACGGATGTAATTGTTTTAGGGGGTGGGATCAGTGGTTGTGCGTGTGCTCACCGGTTGGCTCACGCGGGCTTTAAAGTCACGCTTGCAGAAAAAGGAAGAGGGGTAGGGGGTCGAATGGCTACCCGCCGAATGGGAGAGGCTAGGGTTGATCATGGTGCTCAGTTTTTTACTGCCCGTGACCCTCGACTCAAAGGCTTCCTTGCAGATTGGGAAAAGGAAGATGTGATTAAGCCATGGTATGATTCGATCTTAGCTAGGCCAGATATTCCGACCGGTATACGTTATCGGGGGGGGGAAGGTATGACTTCACCGGCCAAATTTCTCGCACAATCTTTTACTGTGGAGAAGAGTTTTTTTGTCGAAAAAATCGTACGAACCGACCAATGGTCTGTAGTTGAGGGGATGGGGCAAAATCGAGTCTTAAAAGCCGATCACCTCGTGGTGACTTTTCCGGGTCCTCAAATAACCGAGCTTTTCGACCGGAGTGAGTTCTCTCTTGATTCGGATACCATGGATCGTCTGGAGGCTATCAAGTATACTCGTTGTATAGCTTTGCTTGGTTTGCTTGCCGGACCATCTTCACTAAAACATCCTGGCACGGTGACTCACCCAGTAGCTGATATAGACTGGGTATCGGACAACCAAATCAAGGGAATATCCAAACAACCTGCCTGTACCGTTCATGCTTCCGATGAGTACTCACAAAAACATTGGGATTCTCCTGATGAGGTGAGGGGCCCTTTTCTTAAGACAGTTGCCGAAGAAATATTAGGAACGGAGATTACGGACTGGAGTTGCCACAGGTGGGGTTTTGCCAAGCCATTGAAAACTTTTGGGGCAAGTCACTTTCACTCTGCCGAGCACGCATTGAGTTTAGCCGGTGACGGATTTGGTGGAGAGCGGATTGAAAATGCTTTTCTTTCTGGGTGGGAGGCAGCGGAGGGAATTACTTGTAATACCTAATTAGAACCTGAATCGGTAACCGATTTCAAAAGTAGGGGCTTCGTCTATGTCTCTTTCGAGCCAAGTTACTCCGCTTGCATCTTTGATTTCAGCTTCCCGTCCTAGGTCGGCTCCCACCGAGGCGAAAACAGCGTGTTTTTCAGCTATGTTCCATTGTCCGGTCAGAGATAGTCGGTAAGACCGAAGTCGCAAGTCTCTTTCTCCGTAGCTTGCCTCCGTGTTCCAACGGTCACCTGACATTTGGCCTCCCAAAATCAAATCGAAGGAATCGCTCAGCGAATATCGATATCGGACATAAGGTCCGGCGAAGAAGAGATCAGACCGATCGGACGGAGTCCACTTAAAGCCGATCGCAGGAAGGAAAAGGTCATCATCGAAACCAGTGGTGTAAACAGCTCCGAAAAACCACTCGAAAGTTTCGCTTCTTTTCCAACGGGCTCCCCCGAGGGCAAGATAGTTGAACGAGTCGCCGCTCACATGCTCAAAATCTCCCGCTATTGTAGGATTGAAGAGAAACATCCAATCGAGCGTATCGGATTGGGTTTTGCTGAAAAACAAAGGTAGATCGATGGAATGAAGGTTGTCTTCGTCGAAAAGCGATGCGTCGGAAAAATCAAGATTCGTAGACTCGTAGCGAAAACCGGCTCCAAACGCCCAGCTCTCCGCCTTGTGGAAAAAGATCGGACTCATAAGGGCCCATTGGCTTAAGCCGACCTCCGTAGTCGTTCCTTCGATCTTTCGGTCGGGGGTGTTGGAGTAGGACAGGCGAACGGCGGCGGTGTCCGAAATGAAATCCTGCCCGGAGGCAAAAGTGCAAGACAGAAACAGGGCAGAGAGACAAGGTGCGAAAAACTTCATCAACTCGTGCTATTGCTTTATCGACCTTTCGTCAAGGTGAGGTTGGACTTTTTTGACTCTGCAAATAGTTTGAGGCTCGTGCACAAGCTAATTCAAACTCAAACTTTGCCGGTTGAACAATCCGTTCTTTGGGATTTTGTCTCCGTCCCTCAAAACTTAAACGAGATCACTCCTCCAGACATGGCCTTCAAGATAGTGGGTGACCTTCCGGATAGAGCCACTGCCGGTTTGCTTCTCGAATACCGGGTTAAAATACCTTTCCTCGGATGGACGCCCTGGCTGACAGAAATCAAATATGTTGAGGAAGGAGTCTCGTTCATGGACGAACAAAGAGTCGGTCCTTACAAACTTTGGTTGCACACCCATCGCTTGGAAAAAGTGGAGGGTGGTACGAAAATGACCGATGAAATTCGTTATCAAATACCCTTCGGAGTCTTTGGTTCAATAGCTCATCTTCTTTTTGTCCGTAGAACCTTGGGTAAAATTTTCGATTACCGCAGGCAGAGATTGAACGAGCTTTTTCCGTCGTCTGAAGCAGAATCGTGATCGCGTCTTTCTTGAAGTCCTTCATGACTCAAAACTGGGAGGACCTTTTGCTTCTGCATTGGCCGCTTCCTGCGGAGGAATTGTCCCCGACCATTCCCGACGATCTTGTCCTCGACCTATTCGAAGGGCAGGCTTGGGCCAGCGTAGTCGGGTTCCGTCTGACCAACTTGCGCCTATCTGGTCTGCAGGCGATTCCTTGGAGCGATTTTCTGGAGGTTAATCTCAGAACCTATGTCCGAGACCGCGAGGGACGCCGGGGGGTCTGGTTTCACTCTCTTGACTCCTCCGATCTCCCTGCCGCCCTTGGGGCCCGAGCCTTGTATGGATTGTCCTATTTTCACTCTTCCATTGAAATGCTGCGAAGCAAGAAATCCATTGCCTTCCGGTCGGAGAGAAAGAGGGCATGGGGTAAACTTTCTGCGTCCCTCGGTGCGTCTTTTCCAAGCACATCCCAATCTACGCCTCCTGCAAAATCCTCCCTCGACCGGTTTTTACTGGAGCGCTACCGGTTTTGGGCCCGAAGGAAATTGTGTGACCGGTCTTCTTCCGCTTTGGTCAGTCATCGACCGTACGATGCCCATTTGGTTGAAGACGCCCACTATGAGGGGGCCTTGTTCAAGGCTTGGGGGATGAGGGAACCGGAAGCTAGTCCGGTGTTGGCACATTATTGCGCTGGGTTTCCCGTGACCGCATCGGCCCCTTCCTGGGCATTCGGTACATTGGGCCAGGCAAACCAAAGGTAAGTTCCGTTTTCAAACCTTTGACAGCCGTGGTGCGGGTTGTCCCTCAAAGTATCGGGATCAAAGCTTTGGTGTCCACGGAGCATTGATTCTTCAATCAAGTTCCATAAAGCAAAATCTTTGGGCGGGGTTTTTCCTTTTTCTTGAGAACCCGCTACGATTCGGCTTATCTCGTCGTGATTCTCGAGAGGAGTCTCGGCCATGGCGACGGCTAGGACCCCACCGGGGATCGCATCTTTGAGGAGTTCGATGTGAAATTCTCCGTTTCCAGTCCGGGAGGCGAGCAGGTTGGCCAAGCAATAAAGATTGGAGTCGTATTCGGCGAATTCGACGCACCGCTCGGTTACGGGACCGTCGAAGAAATGCCCACAGCGGACATTTCCGTTTCCTGAAAAGTAAGAATGCTCGGCTCCCCACCATTTGGACCGAAGCAAACCCGCGCCATGAACTCTGAGCTTTTCGTCATCCGCCAATCGGGTGGGGTCCAAATCAGCAAAGGATGCCCGCATGATCTTCAATTGATCCCGGCAAAGATAAAAAATGCGCCTAACGTCGGCCAAGGTCGCGGACTTTTCCCTGACTCGATTGATGAAAAAAGTGAGGGAGGGGAGTGCGGCAAGCAGCGATCTTTGTGTCGACCGGGAAGCTGGGTCCTTGTGCTCTTGGGAAAGAGAGTGATTGAGAGCTTCATCCATGTGCGAGCTGAGCAGACTACCATTGCCCACTCCGTTTCCGATCCAATCCCCCAGGCTTCCCAAATCTCCGGAGGCAGCAGCCGAATCACCGGAGACCAAAGGAAACAAATCAATCAAGCTTTCATAAGCTCGGTGGAGGTCGTCTTGAACTTTTCCCTCTGCAATGTCGTTTAAATCAACCGAGGCACCTCCGCCCAGATACCTTTGGTCGGGTGTCACATAGTTTTCCCGTAACCGGTTGATTTCAGCGGTGTCCAAAAACGGGGTAAAGTCTTTTTTGGATTGGCAACTTTCCATGACCCTGGACCTCAAATCCTCACCCGCTTCGGAAAAAGGAGCGGCAAGAGAAAGGTTGGCGCAATCTTCCTGTGCCTCGATGAGGCACTTGCGGGCGTGTTCGTCCTGTTCAAGCAAAGCTTCGAAAAGAATGGCATCTTCTTTCGGCAATGTGCCTAGGGCGTAATCTTGGGCTTGTTGTTTGAGAGAGTCCAAAACGGGTCAAATTTCTAGTTTTATGGGAGGGAAAGGGATTTGCAAATCAAGTATGCATTTTTACATGACAGCGGGGCGAGGAGTTCGGAGTGGCAGGTGTGTACTTTCATATTCGAAGAGACGAAAGGGCAAACCTCAACTTTTCCACCCCCAACCTGATTCTTGATTTTACCGTTCCGAGCGAGAGGTCCAAGAGTTCGGAAATCTCCATGTGGTTCATTCCTTTGAAGTAAGACAGCTCGAGAACCCTTCTTTGTTCATCCGGTAATTCGGTAAAAGCTTCCCTGAGGTGAGAACGCTCATCATTTACAGTTGCCTCGTCGGAGGCGTCTTTTTGAGAGGGATCACTCCGAGATCCGAGAATATCGTCGTTCTCAGCCTTGTCCGTCCGTCGCTTTCTCGAACGATATCGATCGATGCTCCGATTCCTCGTAAGGACGAGAAGCCAACTACTGAACTTTCCCTTCTCCGGCGAAAAGGCTTCGGGCTTTCTCCATAAATAAGCGAACACATCCTGGATGACTTCCTCCGCCTCCCATCGGTCATTGAGAATTTGCAGGGATAGCGAAAACATAGCGGACGCAAAGCCATCGTACAATTCCGCAAATGCTGCGGAATCGCCCCCTTGGATCCTTGACCAGATCTCGTTTTCTATCCTCGGCATGCCTGTCTTTGATTTCCCAAAGTTAGATTACTGACTTTTAAGCGGATACACCGCAATTGATTTTTTAAAAACATGAAAAATAGCATATCTCCATTTCTCCCTGAAACTTCTCTTCCGAAATAACAAGAGCTGCCCGCTTGAAGCGTTCTAAAAAAGTGAAAGGGGGTTTTTCCTCGTCTCCAGAGGGAGGAGGACTTGACTCCCGCCCAACCGATGGGACTCGAAAACCGAGGAAACGAAGGAAACGGTCTCAGTACCTTCGTCGAGCCCACATTTTGGACTTCCTCCACGATCCACGCAATGCACCAAGTCACGGATGGCGGACAAATGATTGTGCACCGTTGCCTTTACGTCTTGGTTTTCCGTTTGCCCCAACCCGTTCGAGGTCACGGGTATCCAGTCCCCTCTTTTTGAACGCGGGTTCCAAGGCGACCCCTTGAGGAAATGAAAGAGCGGTTCCTTGTCGCAGCGAACATCGAGAACCCCGTCGTTTCCGATGACTTGAAGTCCGAATCCCGCTGCCCGCGTACCTTGACCCTTTATGCTGTCGAAGGTTGCCGTCCATCCGTTTTTCATCCGCCACCTCGCATGAACCTCGTCTCCGGCAAGGAGACCAAGCCCCTCGTTTCCTTCTTTAACATCTGGTTTCGCAACCAGTTTGCCATTCTGTCGAATTTCCGCCGAGCAACTCAGAGGTTTTCCGGCCAAGGCATCGAACAAATCAAAAACATGTGTGCCCAGGACCCACATATCTTCGCCACCCCCACGATGGTCCTCCTTGCCACGTCCTCGCAGGGCGACCACTTTTCCGAGAAGGCCTTCCGCAATCAATTTCTTCGCGATGGCCAAAGCCGGGTGATAGCGATTCCGATGGGCAACCGCCAACTTAGTTCCGGATTTTGCACACGCTTCTCTGATCCAATCGCATTCCTCCAAGCTCCGGGCAAAGGGTTTTTCCACATAGATGCCTTTTGCTCCGAACTCACAAGCTGCTTCGATCATGGATACCCGCTGGTCGACGTGCCTCGGGCAAACTGCAACGAAATCAGGTCTCTGCTTTTCCAACATTTCGCGATAATCCGAATAAGGCTTACCTTCTTTCAGTTTGGCATGGGCCCGTTTCAACCCATTCGGATCGGTATCCGCAATTCCGACGATGGTGCTTTGCGGGTGAAGTTTCCAGACCGAGTCCAGTCCATGTCCGAAGTTTCCGCGCCCGGTATGCCCGATCACTCCGACCTTGTAGGCTTTTTCGTTCTCGCCCCGGGTTAGGAATGGGGCACTTGACAGTGCGATGGACTGGAGAAGGAACCTTCTTCGGTCGCTCATCAATCTTCCGCCTGGTGAGCTTTCAAATCCTCCAGGGCTATGATTTCGAGGGCCGACTGCTCGCAGGCGGCCAAGTTGACCTTGGGAGGAACCCCGGCCTCCAAGGCCTCCTGCCAACGGGCGGCACAAAGGCACCAGCAATCTCCCTCGTTCAATCCGGGGAAATTATAAGCCGGCATCGGAGTCGACAGGTCGTTTCCCATAGCCTGACTGAAAGCGAGGAATTCATCGGTCATCACCGCGCAAACGACATGCCTTCCGCTGTCTTCGGGAGCAGTTTCACAGGAACCGTTTCGAAACCAACCCGTGTTCAGAGACGTACAACAAGGTTGGAGAGGTTCCCCAAGAACGTTCTTCGGGCTATCGTTTTGTATCGGAGCGATCATGACCTTCATTCAAATGTCCTCGCAATCGAGGACAAGCAAGAAAAGCGATTTCTTGCGTGACGCGAGGGTCAAAAGGCGCAGGTTGGAGATGATGGGCGAATTTCTCTCTGAATTTTCCAACTGGCTGTGGGGCAACCTGCTTTACCTCCTTCTTGGGGGTGGGGCTTTATTCGCTCTTTTTTCCAGGTTCTCTCCCTTTGCTTATCTCGGTCACGGTCTGTCGCTTCTCCTCGGGCGTGAACAGGAGGTGGATGCACCCGGCGAGGTCAGTCACTTTCGTGCCCTTTGCAGCGCCCTGTCGGGAACCGTGGGAATGGGGAACGTCTCGGGAGTGGCGATTGCCATTACACAAGGCGGGCCCGGCGCCCTTTTTTGGATGTGGGTTTGCGCCTTGCTGGGGATGGCGACCAAGTTTTACACCTGTTCACTCGCCGTCATGTATCGGGGCAAGGATCCGGACGGAGTGGAGCAGGGCGGTCCCATGTATTTTATTCGTGAAGGGCTCGGTGAAAAATGGAAACCCTTGGCCATCTTCTTTGCCGCCTGCGGTATGTTCGGTTGCCTTCCGCTCCTTCAATCCAACCAGCTAACTCAGATTGTCCGTTCCATGTTTTTCGAGCCCCAAGGTTGGTTTGTCGGCGATGCGGAGAACACCGGCAACGCTCTCTTCGGCCTTCTGCTTGCCGTTTTGGTTGGTTTGGTCGTGGTGGGGGGAATCAAGAGAATCGGGACGGTTGCTTCCCGGCTCGTTCCGGGCATGGTACTCCTTTACGGAGGAACGGCTTTAGTCATCCTCCTGTTACACGCTGGGGCCGTCTGGCCCGCTTTTTCCCTTATTCTTTCCGATGCCTTCACCGGAGAAGCGGTTGCCGGTGGAGTCCTTGGTACCGTCATCGTAACAGGTGTCCGTCGGGCCGCCTTTTCAAACGAGGCGGGCATGGGTACCGAAGCCATGGCTCACGGGGCGGCCAAGACCAAGGAACCCATCCGCGAGGGCTTGGTTGCGATGTGGGGCCCCGTCATCGACACCCTCTTCATGTGCACCCTGACTGGCCTCGTTCTTCTGGTCACGGGAGTGTGGGATTCGGGTGAAGGGGACGGCGTTCTTCTCACCACTCAAGCCTTCGAGACGGCCCTGCCCGGGTTCGGCCCTTACCTTCTCTTGGCCGGCGTACTTTGCCTCTCCTTTTCATCCATGCTCGGTTTTTCCTATTATGTCGTGAAGTGCGGATGCTTTCTTTTCGGCCAAGGGGCGCACTTGCCGGTACTCGGGTTTTACCTTCTCATGATCGTGGTCTCGGCGGTCGTCAAAATGAGCGATGTGATCAACTTTCTCGACATTGCCTTTGGTTTGATGGCCATCCCCACCATCCTCTCCACAATCCTGCTCGCTCCCCGCGTGAACTGGGCGGCCCGGAAATACTTCCGCAAGCTCCGAGAACGCAAAGCCGAGGCCTAGACGGACTTGATCTCCCAACCCTTGCGGTACTCCTTGGTCAAGAGGTCCGAGCGGTCGCCCGCCGAGGAGGAGAGTTTCATCTTTTCGGTATCCCAGCTCAGGTGCTCCCCGAGCGCCCTCATGGCCGCCGTTCCCAAAAGGACGGCCTCGGTCAAGGGACCGGCGTAGGAAAAGCCGTCGCTGGGTTGCCTGTTTTCGACGATCCCGTCCAGCCAACCATGGAAATGGTTCAAGTTTACCATCCGCTCGTAGGCCAATCCCTTGAATTTTTCTTCCGGATACAGTTTGGGTGAGCCGACGTGCGGGAGCACCATCGAACCCGTTTCCCCGATGAAAATCGACCCTCCGCCCGGCAGAGCGTGTCTCCGGTTGAAATGCGGACCGAGGTCACGCGGTTTCCTCCCTCCGTCGTTCCAGGTAATGGGGAGTGACTTTTGAGAAAACGCGGTGCCCGGAAAATCGTATTCTATCGTACTCTGAGCAGGCCAGACTTCGTCGTTCATGCCGGTGTGCATCGAACACTTGATTTGGGTCGGCGCTTGCTCGATCTTCAAGGCTGAGAAAACCGGATCCAGAACATGGCAACCAAAGTCGCCCAAGGCTCCGTTCCCGAAATCCTGCCAATCTCTCCACCCCCAAGGATGGTAGACCTTCCCCTTCACATAAGGACGGGAAGGTGCCACCCCCAACCACAGATCCCAGGCCAACCCCTCCGGTGGTGGGGCAGGGGTGACGCGTCCGATTTGTCCGGACTTACCATGCCCCGTTGCATTGATCCAGGAATGGACCCGCCTTACTTTTCCAATCGCTCCTGATTGCACGAGCTGCACGGCGGTCCGGTAAAACCCGTGGGAATGGATCTGGTTGCCCATGCGGGTGATAACGCCCGATTTTTCCGCCTGCAAACGGACCTGCCTTGCTTCCCAGACCGTATGGGTCAAAGGCTTCTGGCAAAAGACGTGTTTTTTGCGCCGCAAGGCGTCGAGGGTCGCGATGGCATGCATGTGATCGGGTATACCGATCGTGACCGCATCGATCTTGTCCCCTTCCTTCTCCAACATCTCGCGGTAATCCTGGTAGACGGGCGCATCCGGGTTGAGCTTTTTCGCCTTCGAGGTACGGTTCAAATCGACGTCACAAAACGCGACCGGTTGGGTCTTGGCATGGCTCGCCATGGCTTCCAAATCGGCCCAACCTCGTGCTTCCGTTCCGATCGCCGCCAACTGAATTGCGGAGTTCAGGTTTTTACCCCGGAGCAGGGTCGGGATCCCGGCCACCGCCAAGGTGCCCCCGGATGACTGTATGAATTCTCTTCGTTTCATCATTTGCGCAATCTTTTTTGGGTTAGCGAGCATCAGACTTCAAGCGGGGGCGAAAGTAAAGAAAGGAATAGTCCGTCCCCCTCAAACTCCTCGAGCTGATCATGACAAAGCAGGGGTTGCGCATGCCAGCATCCTCTTGCTATGAATCACCCATGAAGAAAATATCCCGCAAGGCCTTTCTTGCCGGCGCTCTCTGCGTTCCCTTCGCTCCGGCCCTGCCCAAGCCCTCACCCAAAGCCTCTGCCAAGAAAGGATCCTCGGTCAAGCTCGGGATCTCCAGTTACTCCTACTGGCACTTTCGGGACCCTAAAGTTACCATCGAGCAAGTGATCGAGAAAACCTCCGCCCTCGGCGTTCCTGGGGTCGATATCCTTCACCGCCAGATGGATGGCGAGGACCCCGCCTATTTGCGCAAACTCAAGCGCCACGCCTTCTTGAACGGAGTCGACCTGATCTGCCTCTCCATTCACCAGGACTTCGTCTCGCCCGATGCCGACTCCCGCAAAAAAAATATCGAGCACACCAAAAAATGCATCCGGTTGGCTTACGAAATGGGCATCCCCTCCATCCGGCTCAATTCGGGTCGCTGGGGAACCGCCCGCAATTTCAATCACCTGATGGAACTGCGCGGCAAAGAACCCATTTTACCCGGCCACACCGAAGACGAAGGTTTCAAGTGGTGCATCGACTCCATCGAAGAATGCCTGCCCGAAGCGCAGAAACACGGCGTTCACCTCGCTCTCGAGAACCACTGGGGACTGACCCGCACCCCCGAAGGTCTCCTGCGCATCGCCCAAGCCATCGACTCCCCCTGGCTGGGCGTCCTCATGGACACCGGAAACTTCATGGAGGACCCCTACGACAAGCTTGAGAAAATCGCGCCCTTCACCACCTTCGTGCAAGCCAAGACCTATTTCGGGGGGGGCGAATGGTACACCCTCGACCTCGACTACCCGCGCATCGCCAAGATCCTTTCCAAAGTCGGGTACAAGGGCTATGTCTCGATCGAGTTCGAAGGCAAAGCCCCCGCCGAGCAAGGGATGGCTCAAAGCGTCGAGCTCCTGCGCAAAGCCTTTGGGTAGGGCTCTGCTTCTTTGAGTTTTACTCTCCGTAGGGAATCCAGATATTCTTTACCTCGGTGGCTTGGCGCAAAAAGCCTCGTCCTTCCCCCTGGGCGGTATCGAACCAGTCACGGGCCAGTCCGTGGTTTGCCCAGACTCGCTTCAAGTTGGTTGCGGAGGCTTTCTCGATTTCTCCGGTCAGCCCGCCTGATCCAAAATACCAGACCGCGTCCAAATCCATGTGCCCGGCCAGGGTTTGGCCCACTTCCTCATGGCTTGCGGTGATCAGGTTGACCACGCCGCCCGGGAGGTCGGAGGTCTCGAACACTTGGTATAAGTCGGTTGCGGACAGAGCATAGGGTTCGGAGGGGATCGCAACGACCGTGTTTCCCATGGCGAGGGCAGGAGCGATAAGGGAGATCAACCCAAGAAGCGGGGCCTCGTCCGGGCAGATGATCCCGATGGCTCCAACGGGCTCGTTCATGGCGAGGGCGACCCCGCGGATGGGAGCCCCGTGGGCGGCCCCGTCGTACTTGTCCGCCCAGGCGGCATAGGTGAAGAGGCGATCGATGGAAAGCTCGACTTCCCGGTCGGCTGATTTTTCGTCCTCTCCGGTCATGGAGGCGATCCGTTGGGCGAATTCATCTTTGCGGATGGACAGGTTTTCCCCGAGGTAGTAAAGGATTTGGGCCCGCAGGTGGGCGGTTGAACTTCCCCAGTTTCGGGCGGTCTTGGCGGCTTCGACCGCGTTGCGCACGTCCTTGCGGTTGCCTTGCCCGACGAGGCCGAGTTGTTTGCCTTGGGCCGAGAATATTGGGGTCGAGTACCCGCTGTCCGGTCGGGCTTGTTTGCCTCCGACGAACATCTTCGGGGTGCGGTCGATCCCATCCGAGGCGGGTTCGTTGGTTCCCTCCTTGGGAATGATTTTTTCCAGAGTCTCAACGGGTTGGAGTTGAGGACGCAGGTAGGCGTGCAGTCCTTCCCATCCGCCTTCCCGTCCGAATCCGCTCTCCCGGCGGCCGCCGAATCCAGCGGAAGCGTCGAATTGGTTGGTGGAGTTGATCCAGGCCACTCCGCAGATGATCTTGGGGGCGAGGTCGAGCGCGAGGTTGATGTTTTCGGTCCAAATGGAAGCGGCCAGTCCGTAGCGCGTGTTGTTGGCCAGCGCGACGGCTTCGGCCGGCGTGCGAAAGGTCGAGCCCACCAAAACGGGGCCGAAAATTTCCTCCTGCATCAGGCGGCAGGACGGATCGACCTCGGTGATGAGGGTGGGCGGGTAGAAGCATCCCCCTTCAGGAAGTTCGCAGGACCCGACATGCCGGTCTCCGCCTTCCTTGAGCCCTTCCTCGACCAGGTTGGTGATTGATTCGAGTTGGCTCGGGTCAACGATGGCTCCGAGATCGATCGACTTGTCCAAGGGGTCGCCCACCCGGAGCTTGTCCATGCGGGCCTTCAGCTTGGCGTGAAAAACGTCGGCCACTCCTTCCTGTACGAAGAGGCGCGAACCGGCGCAGCAAACTTGTCCCTGGTTAAACCAGATGGCGTCCACCAATCCCTCCACGGCGCTGTCCAGGTCGGCATCGTCGAAAACGAGGTAGGGGGATTTGCCCCCGAGCTCGAGGGTGATTTCCTTGCCGTGACCGGCAATGGATTCGCGGATTTTTCGGCCGACTTCGGTCGAGCCGGTGAAGGCGACTTTGTCGATGCCCGGATGGTTTACGATGATCTCGCCCACTCTTCCGTCCCCGGTCACGATGTTGACCACCCCGGCAGGCAGACCCGCTTCCTCGCAAATCTCGGCAAAGAGAAGGGCCGTCAGGGAGGTGTACTCGGCTGGCTTGAGGACGACCGTGTTTCCCATCGCGATGGCAGGGGCGATCTTCCAGGCGAGCATGAGTAGTGGGAAATTCCATGGAATGACTTGGCCGGCCACCCCGTGGGCTCGATGGTCTCCGAGCTCTTTGTCCATCAACTGAGCTGCACCAGCATGGTAGTAAAAGTGGCGGGCGACAAGGGGGACATCCACATCCCGACTCTCCCGGATGGGCTTGCCGTTGTCCAAGCTTTCCAAGACGGCGAGCAGACGCGAATGCTTCTGGACGAGGCGGGCGAGGGCATAGAGATACTTTGCCCTCCCAGGGCCTCCTAAGCCTTCCCATTCGGGTTGGGCTTGGCGGGCCGCATCCACGGCCCGGTCGACGTCTTCCTTTTTGGCCTGACAAAGGGAGGCGAGAGTTTGGCCGTTGGCCGGGTTTTTCGTTTCGAAGGATTCCCGTCCTGCCGGCTTGGTGATTTCCCCGTCTATGAACAGTCCGAATCCGCCCGTTTGTTCGGCGATCCAATCAAGGGCAGCTTGCGGACTCTCGGGAGCTTCTCCGTAATCCATCGTATCCAAAATTTCCTTCACTTTCATTTCTTATCCCATGGCGTGTCGATGAGCGGCCGAGTAGTGGCCGGTCACGAAATGTTCGAGTTGTCGTTCGATGTCGCCCAGCAAGCTGGACGCTCCGAAGCGGAAAAGGTCGGGTTGGAGCCACCGGTTGCCCAGTTCCTCCTTCATCAAGGCGAGGTAGGTCAGAGAATCCTTGGCCTTGGAAATTCCCCCTGCTGGCTTGTAACCAATCCGGAAACCGGTTCTTTCGTAGTAGTCGCGGATCTGGCGGATCATGGTCAGGCTGACGGGCAGGGTCGCGTTGACGCTTTCCTTGCCGGTCGAAGTCTTGATGAAATCAGCCCCTGCCATCATGCAGATGAGGGAGGCCCGGGCGACGTTTCTCAGGGTGCCCAGTTCCCCGGTTGCGAGGATGGCCTTTACGTGTGCGTCCCCGCAGGCTTCCCGGAATGCTTTCATTTCGTCGTAGAGGGCTTGCCAGTCCTGGGAGAGCACGTGGCGCCGGGAAATCACGATGTCGATCTCCTTGGCCCCGGCTTGGACAGATTCCCCGATTTCCGCAAGGCGGAGGGAGTAGGGTGACAAACCGGCCGGGAAACCGGTTGAGACCGCGGCCACTGGGATGTCCGTGCCCTCGAGGGCTGCAACGGCGGCCGGAACCATCTCGTGGTATACGCAAATGGCGCCCGTGGTGATCGAGCCGGGTTCCATGTCGAGCGCCTCGAGCAGATCGGTCCGCACGGGAAAGAGCGCTTTGCGGCAGAGCCGGCGCACCCGGTTCTCGGTATCGTCCCCAGATAGGGTGGTCAGGTCAATGCAGGTGATGGCCTTCAAGAGCCAAGCGGCCTGGTTGGCTTTCTTGATCGATCGCCTGCCGGGAAGGGCCTTGCACCTGCGCTCGATGGCGGAGGTGTTCGCTTGGACCGCAAGGGCCCAGTCGAGGTCTAGGCCCATCCCTGGGTTTCTTGGGTTTCCCTCCGTTTCTTTATGTTGAGTCATGGTTCGAATAGCAGGTAGTTAATCTTTAGGATTCGTACTCTTTGTGGCAAGGGTCGAGTTTTCAATATGTTCGGTAAGGGTTTCGCTCCTTTCTTCTTTCCAATTTCCTTCTTTCTCGGCAAATTGAGGACATGTCACTTTTCGAACAAGCCTGCGAAGTCCGGCTAAACGCTCATGCTCCGTATTCTGGTTTCAAGGTGGGAGCGGCCTTACGGGTGTCGTCCGGAAAGACCTTTGTCGGTTGCAATGTCGAGAATGCTGCTTACCCCGAAGGGACTTGTGCGGAGGCTGGGGCGATCGCGGCCATGGTGGCGGCGGGTGAATTGGAAATCGAGGAGATTTGCATCGTGGCAGGGGGAACCGAACCGATTTCACCCTGTGGTGGTTGCCGGCAAAAGATATCCGAGTTTTCTCAAGCCGATACGCCGGTCGTGCTGGCCAACCCGAACGGGGACATGGTACGCAAGACTGCAGGGGAACTCTTGCCGGATTCCTTCAAGTCTTCCCACCTCGAAAAATAATGGACGGACCCGCAATCTTGGCAAAGGTTCGGGATGGCGAGTTGCTTGACCGCGAGGAAATCGATTATTTCGCCCAAGGCTTGGCCGATGGAAAAGTAACGGACTCCCAAGCCGCCGCCTTTGCCATGGCTGTTTGCCTAAAGGGATTAAGCGAGCGCGAACGGATCGATCTTACCCTGGCCATGCGAGACACTGGAAAGGTTCAGCAATGGGATTTACCAGGTCCTGTGCTCGACAAGCATTCAACCGGCGGGGTGGGGGACAACGTCTCCCTCGTTCTGGCCCCGGCCCTTGCTGTTTGCGGAGCCTATGTCCCCATGATCTCAGGACGCGGGCTCGGCCATACCGGCGGAACACTCGACAAACTCGATGCGATTCCGGGCTACCGGACGGCGGTCTCCGAAGAGGAACTTGCTCGGGTCGTGGGCTCGATCGGTTGCGCCATCGTCGGAGCGGGGGAGGGCATTGCTCCCGCCGACAAGAGACTCTATTCAATTCGCGACGTCACGGCTACAGTCGAGAGCATCGACTTGATCACCGCGTCCATCCTTTCCAAGAAACTGGCTGCCGGCCTCGAGGGACTTGTGCTCGACGTCAAGTTTGGCAACGGAGCTTTTCTCGCTGATCCGAAACAGGCCGAGGCCCTTGCCCGGAGCTTGGTTGATGGTGCCAACGGAGCGGGGTGCAAAACCTCCGCCCTGCTCACTGACATGAACGAGCCTCTCGCTCGGGCCGCGGGCAATGCGCTCGAAACGAAGAATGCGATCGAGTTGCTGACTGGGGCCCAGGACGACTCGAGGTTACGCGAAGTGACCCTTGCTCTGGGAGGTGTCCTCCTCGAGCTCGGCGGTTTGGCTGGGAACGCCCGGGAGGGGGAGGGAAAAATTGCCCGGGTTTTGGAAGACGGAAGCGCCGCCGAGCGCTTTGGCCAAATGGTTTCCGAACTCGGTGGACCAAATGATTTGCTTGAGAAACCGGATGCTCATTTGCCGGACTCTTCTTTTGTTTTGGACCTGCCAGCGGGCGGCAAGGGTTTTGTATCAACGGTCGATGTGCGGGCTCTCGGAAACGCAGTCGTGCAACTTGGGGGCGGGCGATTGAGACAAGACGACCAGCTCGACCTGTCGGTCGGTCTGGACCGAATGGCTCGGGTTGGGCAATTCCTTGAACCCGATACCCCTCTTTTGCGCGTTCATGCGCGGGACGAAAAATCCGCCCACAGAGTGGCGGAAACCATCCGGACCGCTTTCGAAGTGAGCGAGGATCCACCTGAGGTTTCATGCCTTCTTGGTTCGCGCATCGATTCAAAAACCTAATCATTCATCATGAAGGAACATCTGACCATCATCGATCACCCCCTTGTCCAGCACAAGCTGACTCTCATGCGCAGGAAGGAGACGCCGAGCGCGACCTTCCGACAATTGCTGAGGGAAACCTCCATGCTGCTTGCCTACGAAGTAACCCAGGACCTTCCCTTGACTACGGTCAATGTGGATACGCCTTTGTGCCGTATGAGGGCCCCTGTTTTGGACGGCAAGAAACTTGCCTTGGTCTCAATTTTGCGGGCGGGCAATGGTTTGTTGGACGGGATTCTCGAGGTCATCCCGGCGGCCCGGGTCGGGTTTGTAGGCATGTACCGAGACGAGGAAACCCTTGAACCGGTCGAGTATTATTGCAAGGTTCCGCCCGAACTCGACGAGCGCCTCGTAATTGCAGTCGATCCCATGCTGGCCACCGGCAACTCCTCGGTCGCCGCGATCGACCGTTTGAAGAAAGCCGGAGCGAATGATTTGCGCATGCTTTGTTTGTTGGCCGCCCCCGAGGGCGTAGCCCGTATGAAGGAGGCTCACCCCGATGTCCCGGTTTTCACGGCAGCCTTAGACGAGAAGCTTAATGAAAGAGGGTATATAGTACCCGGTTTGGGCGATGCGGGAGACCGTATGTTCGGAACGACTTAATCCGAGCCCCTGCCCTTGAAGGTCAGTTCGGATACACCTGATTTGTCGAGATCGCCAAGACCCATTTCAACCATCTTTTGGAATTGGGCGAGAGTAGCCTTGGCGAGTGGCACCTGAATGCCTGCTTCCTCCGCTACCGAAATCGCAATTCCAGAATCCTTAGCTGCGTGTTCGGCGGAAAAATAACATTCGTGGTCCCGCCCTAGCATGTCCTCGGAATCAGTTTCCAAAACGCGGGAATTTGCCCCGGTCTGGGAAAAGATTTCGCAAAGCATTTTTAGATCGAGTCCAAGTGCATCGGCAATGCCCAGTCCTTCGGCCAAGGCCGCAGTGTTGATATTCATCACCATGTTGACGAGAGCTTTAACCTGCGCGGCCCGTCCCGCTTCTCCGACGAAACGTAAACTTATGCTGAGGTCATCCAACAGATCCTTCACTCTATCGAATACTTCCTTTTTGCCTCCGATCATCAGGTAGAGGGTTCCTTCCCGGGCTTGAGTGATGCTGGATGCCATGCACCCCTCGAGGGTCTGGCATCCGATCTCTGCCGCCGCGTCCTCGAGCTTGATATGCATGGCGGGAGAAAGGGTCGCACAATTGATGAATAGCTTTTCGGATGCATTCTTGAAAAGGTTGTCACCTTCGCTGAAGAAGATCGCTTCCATTGCAGTGTCATTGGTGACGACAGTAAGGACGATGTCCGAATTGTTTGTGACATCGGCAAGGGTCTCGGCGTGGGAACAACCCAATTCTGTGGAAAGCTCTGCAGCAAGGTCTTTGTTGATGTCGTTTACGCAACTGATCTGATAGCCTTTGTCCTTGAGGTTGCGGGCCATGTTGGCCCCCATGCGGCCTACGCCGACCAAACCGATTCTTTTCTCCTTGGAGCTCATAGTTGAATATCCTTTTTGTTTCCTGTTAGTTTTGTTGATAAAAGACTTTACCTTTGTTGTTTGTAGTGCTGGTTTTGACGCACCTGTTTCAAACCTGTTAACCCTTCCTCCTTTTGTCGGAAATCGTCAATGCCATTTGCCTTTGCGGTCTTTTACGCTGAATCAAAATAAAACATCAACCCAGTTATCATTATGTCACAAATTGTACCTCTCATTAGCTCAGGAACAGCCGGACCTATCGGTGTTCTTCATCTTCCCCGCCTTTGGCAAAAAGTTTCCCTTGAGGCTGCCGGCAAGATTGCCGACGGGTATCCTGGAATCGGAGCTGGCTACGACTCCATGGTCATTGACGGACTTGGCCTAGATGCGGAAGCTGT
>Ga0315322_10001581_pt1 | contig 17688 bp, 7 predicted proteins | sample M110021515metaG_FD_203461 | JGI IMG/M metagenome (GOLD analysis project Ga0315322, IMG submission 203461) | Ammonia-oxidizing marine archaeal communities from Monterey Bay, California, United States - M1 100m 21515 | ecosystem: Environmental > Aquatic > Marine > Intertidal zone | place: USA...
CGAATCGATACCGAGAACTACAACAACCAACTGCACGGAACAGAGGTCAATTTGTTGCCCGGAGAACTGAAGGAAGTGACCGCCTTCCTCGATGAAACCCTTGAAAACGAACAAGAGGAGAGGGACAACTCATGGACGATCGGGATGATACAATCAGATCACGTTCTGGCAAAGCTCGCCGCAAAGATCCCGGAGGAAGCAAGAAGCTACGCTCGCGTGCAACGCGTAATAAAAGTAAATCCCGATCCGAAGGCGTCTACGATTCTAAGTCTTTCCGAGTCGGACTTACCTCTCCTCATTGAGAAAAAAGTCGGGCTTGGAACCGTCCTCTTGTTTACAACTACCGCAGATCGAGCTTGGTCCAACTTAGCGATCCACCCCTTGTTCCCAATGATGATCCAACAAGCTACCACTCATTTGACCAGTCGGCCGGGCGAGCGCAATACTTTGGTCGGCGAACTCGTCCAAGTTCCCTTGACTGGACAGCAGGCCGGGAGCAACGTGATGCTTCGATCTCCAAATGACGAGCCGAGTTCGGTCACCTTGACCGTACTCAATTCGGGTGTCGTAGCCTGCCCTGTGGCAACGAAAGCACCGGGTTTCTATGACGCGGAAGCTGAAAACGCTCCGGTCGTATCAATGGCCGTAAACATAGATTCCCGAGAAGCAGACGCCCGCGTAATCTCCGCTGACTCTCTGAAGGGGGCGTTGGAAGGCACCGATGCCAATGTAATTCCTCCCGAAGGTAATTTGGCAATACTTGTCAAGGACGGTCGAAAAGGCATGGAAATATCCATCACGCTCCTGATGCTGGCATTGGCCATCTTCATCTTGCAAGGCTACCTCGCCAAGCGATTCACCAACCGTATGACAGGAGCGGGCGCCGCCAATCTGGAAGAGAGCCTGCGCAAGCACACCGTTGCCGCCGCCAGAAGAACATAAACGCGACGACTTTCAATTTAGATCTAATGTTTAAGAAGTTATTTGACATAGGAGCGGAAGAAACCGTTAAAGATGTTCACTTCACCATCCAGCACAACTGGTCTTGGGCTGAAAGTCTCGGCATACCCGGTTGGATCATTACCTTTTTGCTAGTGGCTGGTTTGCTCGCCTACTCCATCCACCTTTATAAATCTGAATCTTGGCTTTCGAAAAATCGAAGAGTGGTCATGGGCGGGTCTTACCTGCTTGCCGGATTACTCTTGATCATGATTCTTTTGGAACCGACCTTGGACATGGTTTCCACTCGTTCCCAACAACGCAACTTGTTAGTTCTTCTGGATACTTCGCAGAGTATGACAATCACCGATCAGACTCCACCGGACGAGACAAATCGGACAAATAATACCGCGACACCAAAAAAAGAATCCAGGGAAATCACACGGTTGTCATTGGCTAAAAAAGCGATCTCTGATCCAGAGGAAGGGATAACCGCAAAGATGGGAGATGATTTCGCCGTTAGGTACTACGCTTTCGGGGATAGTCTCGAGCCCGTCTCGGATCAGAAGGGAGAAGCAGAATGGCTCGGAGGCAAAACTGCGGAAGCGAACAGTTCGCGGATAGGTTCCGCCATCGAGGAAGCCGTCGCCCGACATGCCGGTCAACCTCTGGCGGGAGTCGTTGTGCTGAGTGATTTTGCCTGGATCGAGGGAACGGATCCTAGCCAAGTGGCCCGCAAAATGAAGGAACAAGGGATTCCCGTTTATTCGTTGGCCTTCGGATTGCCATCGCCACCGGACCTCAAGCTGAAACGTGTGATTGCACCGGAAGTGGCATTCACCGGAGACAAAATACCTGTTCGCGTCCAAGTGGAATCGAGTGGCTTCGACGAGCGGTCCGTCCAAGTAACCTTGCAAGTGGATGACGAAATCGTCGAGACTCAGGAACTCACCCTGACTGGAAAATCTCAATTTATGGAATTCCTATTCGTACCAGAAAGGAAAGCCGGAACAGCCAAGTTAACGACCTCTATCGAAACCCTCCTGGGCGAGACAACCGGGGTCAACAACGCACAAACCCATAAGATTCGCATCATAGACGAAAAGATCAACGTCCTCTACGTAGAAGGCATGCCACGATGGGAATATCGTTACTTGCGATGGGTATTGCTTAGAGACCCGCGACTCAATGTTCGCTTCCTCATGACTCAAGGAGACAAGTACCTAGCCGCGACCTCACCACGACACTTAGGCGCCTTTCCATCCAAAGCCGAAGACATGCTCAAATACGACTTGGTGATTTTGGGAGACGTGCGTTCTTCTTATTTTTCCGCCGAACAGATCAACTGGATGAACGAGCTCGTGAAAAAAGGTGGAGGTTCCCTTCTCATGCTTGCAGGGCCCGCGGGATCACCGACTACCTACTCCGAAACGAAGGTGGCGGAAATGTTGCCCGTCAAGATAGGTGGTGCCAGATGGCGAGGAGTGCCGTCGATGCTTCACCCTGTGGTTACCACCGCAGGTCTAGACAGTGCGGTAGTTTCACTATCCCCGTCAAAAGAACTGAACAAACGGATTTGGTCAGCCGTACGTCCACTCGGTTACCTACCCCAACTGGATGGGCCCAAACCCGGAGCGACCACCTTGCTTTCCTTGCCAATCGATGACGCAGCCCTTTCCTACCCTTTGGTTGCCTGGCAACGCTACGGGAGCGGCAAGACCATGTTCGTCGGCACAGCTGACCTTTGGCGCCTTAGACGGGAGGTTGGAGATCAATACCATTCCCGGTTCTGGGGACAGGCCATTCAGTTCCTCGCTCTATCTCGGGTTCTAGGTCAGAACAAACAGATAACTTTAGAAACCGGACGAAAGAAATATGCCACCGGCGAACGCGTAGAGCTCTTCGCAAACGTACTAACGGAAGCCTTTGAGCCCGTAGAACAGACCTCTTACTCCGTACTGCTCCAGAAAGAAGGAGCAGGCACTCTACCCACGGAACTTGAATTGACTCCGGTGCCAGGCACCCCCGGTCTCTATGGCGGTTCGATGCTCGCAGTGGAGGAAGGTCGATTTGAGATGACGTCTCGGGGTAGCGATCCGTCGATTTCCAACACGTTGGAGTTCGAAGTGGAGAATGTTCCTGTCGAGCAACGGAAAACCGCCATGCGCGAAGATGTCGCCAATCAAATAGCCGCCCTCTCCGGAGGGGAAAGGCTCTTGCTTTCACTTGATGAAGAAAAGGAAGACAACTCCACCAGCTACCAGTTGGCAAACCTAGGGTCACTTCTGAGAACTGACGAAACGACTAGACCCTTGACGATCCGAAGAGAGAAAGCCCTCTGGGACATACCTGCGATCTTCGTGATCCTAATTTTCCTAACGGGCTTGGAATGGTACCTCAGAAGGAGAGAGAACCTAGTCTAGAATCCGGACGACGAACATGAACGAGCAAGCAGAAGAGTCCGGAGCAATGATCGATGAAAAGCTCCTAGAGGCATGGAAACAGGAGCAACGCTTCTTCCACCTGCGGGGCTTAGCCCGTTTCCTCATCTGGCTGGTAGCCATGGTGCTGGTGGATTTGGTGGTCGACTGGCAAATTTTCTTTCGTTCCCGATGGGAGGCGCCGGGCACATTGTTGCTCATCCTCAACATAGCGGTTCTTGCTTGGGTACTATGGCGCGAATGGTTGCGCCACCTAAAACCCTTCGATTCGCTTCGCGTAGCTTTGGAAGTTGAGAACAAGCACCCCGAACTTCGTTCCGTCCTCGTCTCTTTCACGCAATTCAAGAATTTTGACGCTGAGGAAAATCAAGCATCCCCTGCCCTATTGGAAGCGATGCGACTGCAGGCAATCTCACTAACTCGTCCCTTGGACTTTCGCGAGGTAGTCGACTTTAGACAGTTGAGAAGCCTTGCCTTGGTTTCCTTGGCCAGCATCGCAATCTTTATGGCAATAGGTTTCGAGTGGCAGGAGCAAATGGGTTTGCTCTTCAAGAGAATGCTTGGCGAGCAATTGGAATACCCCACAGAAACGAGAATTCTCTCGACCACGGGCGACATTACCATCAAGTCGGGGGATACGGTAACAATCAGCACCAAAGTCGAAGGATTGATTCCAGAAAAAGGACACTTGTTCGTACGCTTCGAAAGCGGTGAAGAGAAATCTCTAGAAAAACTCGTTTCAGGTAATGTCTACACTTGGGATATACCCTCTGTTTCAGAGCGTTTCAATTATTATGTGGAGACGGGAGACGACCGCTCGAACGATTTCACAATATCCGTTTCTCCCACACCTGAAATCACCGACACAAGTATCGAGTTGAGCTACCCGGAGTACTTGGATCGGAACGACACCACCGCAGACAACTTGAACCTCTCCGTCCCTCAAGGCACGCTCATCAAGTGGACCCTAAAATGTCAGCCTGCAATTCGAGCGCTAAAGGTGACCTTGGGGGAGGATGAGGTGGATGCCAACGTCAGAGCGGACGGTAGGGAAGCCGTTTTTGAAATAGTAGCCGAAGAACCCGTAAAATACAGCTTTCAATGGACCGAAAAGAAGTATGGTTTCGAATACAATGACATTCAACACCTGGTGCGAGTGGTTCCGGACAGAGTGCCGGACATCGAATTGGTGGAACCCCTTGGTAATGGAGTAGCCACAGCCGACAAAGTTCTCCAACTCGTCGCGAACGCTACGGATGATCACCAACTTGGAGAAGCAACTCTTTTGTACTCCGTCAATGGCGGCGAAGAAAAAAGGATCGCCATAGGTAAACTGTCGGGGACACAAAAGGAAATTCGTTATAGTTGGCCCATGAACGAACAGTTGACAGAGGAAGAGAAATTGAAACCTGCCGACAAGGTCACCTTTTCGATCGAGGTGAGCGACATGGTTCCGCCCCTTGGGTCTCACATTAACATTTCGACGACCCGCAGGTTGACCATTTTAAGCGAGGAGGGTTATCTGGCATGGTTCAATAGTGAACTCGAAGCCCAGCGTGAAATCATAGTGAAAGCCAGAGACTCGGAAAGAAGAGCAACGACCGAAGTGAGTAAACTGAAGGCGGAAGAAAAAAAGGAATAAGCAATGAAGAGATCACTTTTATTGAATTTAGCTATCGTGTTCCTTGGGTTGTCCACTCTCGCCACTAGTGAAGAAACACAGCGCACCGATGTCTTGCAAACAACCGAAAGAATAAGAAGTGAAGAGCGCAGACAAGGTGACGTACGTCGCCAGCTTAGTGGCTCCATTCGAAAAATTGATCGATTGCTCAAGGACCTGGAGTCCAACGCTCTGACAAAAAAGGGTAAAGGACCCGTCATCGGGGAAATGAGCGCAGCCTTGAAGCAAGTGAATGCCACCAGGGTGCCACAAGCAGCTCAGGACCTTCAAAAAGCTCGCCTTCAAATTAATGAGGCCTTTCCCCACTTGTCCGAAGCGGAGCAGGAGATAAAGGCGATAATAACTGATTTGGATGATCTGCTGAAGGCCAGCGAGACAGCTTTGCTTGCGGATGTTCTCCTCGAACAAATACGAGCCCTAATCAAACGGGAATCCTTTCTCCGACGCGAAACGGCCAGGTGGGGAAAAATGATCTTTATCAACGAAGGTGCTGCTACTGCAGACAAACCAAGAATGGTAAGAGCTCAAAACGAAACACTTCTGGAATTGGAGCAATTCGCACGACTACTTGAAGGTGCCGCAGATGAGGCAACGGATGAATCCCTCGCCCGTCGGTTCATGGGTGCCTACAAGGTATTACAAGAAAGAAAACCCGAAATGTCTTTGAGGAGCGCTCTGGCAACCATCGAACAAGAGGATTCAATCGCGGCCGTAGAACATCAAGACAAGGCCATAGAGATACTCAAGGAAATTGAGAGAGTTCTCTCATCGGAAGAGGACGAAATTGCCACAAAGGAGGACGTACTGGAAGAATTGAAGAGAATTCTCGAGGAGCAAGTCGACCTTAAGGAGGAAGTCGAAGATGCCGGCAAGGAACTTAAGAACGCCTCCGAGCTACAAGCCGAGCAACTGGAATTACAAAAAGACTTGGAGAAAGCGGTGGCAGGAGAAGCACCTAGCGAAGCTCTCGAGGAAGCTTCCGATGCCATGGAAGAAGCAGCTGAGGAACTGGCGGAAGGAGACCAAGAGGGGGCATTGCCACCTCAAGAGACTGCGATCAACGAATTACAAAACGCCATCAGCCAGTTAGAATCTGAAATAGCCGAGGCGGCCGAGGCAGCTGATGCCTTCGCCGATGCTCAAGAGCTTAGTGACTCTTTTGCCGACCCCTCGGACTCCTTCGCGGTTCCATCCGATTCGTTCGCAGATCCATCAGACTCTTTTGGAGATTCATTTGCCGATGGGTCGCCGAGCGATGGATTTCCTAGTGACGCAGGCGCTGGTGAACCGGGCGCAGGACCTCCGGGCGCAGGACCTCCGGGCGCAGGACCTCCGGGCGCAGGACCTCCGGGCGCAGGACCTCCGGGCACAGGACCTCCGGGTCCGGGAGCACCTGGAATAGGTCCGCCAAGTTCGGTTCCGGGATCAGGAATTCCCGTGCCGGGATCCTTTTCGCCTGCTCCTCCGGGAATTTTACCCGACGACCCTCAAATTGATTCCACCGGCTATTCCTCGACTACGGTCCGAGGGAATCAAGTCAAACGCACGAGAATGTCCATGAATTCTCTCGAAAGAAGGAGACGTGCGGCCGCCATCCAAAAGTATGTACAGCAATTGCCTCCGGAATTCAGGAAACAAGTCGCTGACTATTATGAAGTACTAGCGGAATGATTGCATGAAACCGAAAACCAAAACTACTTTTGGGCGAACGTTGACCGTCGCCTTAAGCGTATTGGCCTTAGCTCCGATTCACTCTTTTTCACAAGAAGCGCCGACAGCGCAACGAGTGGGCAGGGTACGTCTGCTTCCGGAGGTCCAAGAAGCAATCAGTAATGGCCTTGGTTTCTTGGCAAAGACACAAAATTCAGATGGGAAGTGGGGCGACAAGCACCCAGTGGCCGACACCTCCCTTTCCTTGATGTCCTTTATGCTTCAAGGCCATGTTCCCGGTCGGGGAACCTATGGCAAAAATATGGATCGGGCAGTTGCATACTTGGTGGAAGTAGGGAAAAAGGGACATGCAGGCTACATGGGAACCCCAAATCATCACGGCGGAATGTATGAGCACGGATTGGCTATCCTCGCCTTGTCCGAAGCTTGGGGACAGAGCACAAACCCTAACTTGCGAAACACATTGAAAAAGGCCGTCGAAATCACCATTCGATCTCAGAACAATCAGGGGGGATGGCGTTACAACCCCGAACCAAGAGACGCGGACCTATCCATGACGGTTATGCAAACAGTAGCGTTGAACTCGGCTAAGGAGGCAGGAATTTCCGTTCCCGACGAGACACTTAATAAAGCAGTCAAATACGTCTTATTTTGCCAAGATGAAACCAGCGGTGGATTCGGTTACAGCGGACCGAGTGGGCCTGGCTTTGCAAGAACAGGAGCAGGCGTAATGTCGCTTATCATGTGTGGCCAGAGAAACCATCCTGCGGTTAAGCGAGGCATGCGTTTTCTACATGCCTATCCGGACCAAAAATTTAGCGGAGGGTCGCATTATTTGTACGGTAACTATTACGCCATTCAATGCATGTACCAATCGGGAGAAGCCGACTTCAATTCCTACTACCCCCACATCGCCAAAACCTTGTTGGAAAAGCAAAGAGACGACGGGCGATGGTCAATCAAGGAAGGTGACACCTACTCCACTTCTATGGCCATACTCATCTTGGGTGTGCCCTACCGGTTTCTGCCGATCTACCAGCGGTAATTGAAACTTGAGACTTCACAAGAGACTAAGGCCCAAAGTCAGGGCTCTCATTAGGAAAGCTATATCCAAACATAAGCTTCCGACAACACTGATCTGCTTGGCCTTCTGCGCGGCCTACTTGGCACCACTCTCTCACGGACAGCAAAAGCGGGCTCCATCGGCACTTGAAATCCATCGGTGGGTCCAGCAATTGTCCGTCGACGACTGGGTTCTTCAGTCAGTGGCCATGGAGGAACTTGGCAACTTGAAGATCATGGAAGCAGCTCCCGCAATTCGAAAAATACTCGAGCTAGGACATAGCCCTTGGTTGCAAGGACAAGCCATGCTGGCTTTAGCTAAAATCGAAGGAAAGAAAATGATTCCCTCGGCCCAAAAGGCCACTGGGAATAGTGACCCTGTTCTTCGCAAGGCAGCCCTCCAAACTCTCGACCTAGTCGGCGGCAAGACATCGGCTCCCGTTGCCCGTGAACTATTGAAAGATCCGGTCATGGAGGTTCGCGCAATGGCAGCCGCTCTCTATGCGAGTGAATTCCCAAAGGAGGCATGGCCTACAGTTGAAAGATTGACAGGAACCGAGGAGAGTTCGATATCGAGTGACCTGATGCGAGCCCTCGCCCATGTCGGTTCCGAAGAGGCACTCACGCGTCTGGAAAAATTATTTTATGCCCCGAAGGCAAACAAACGACGAGGCCGAGACATTTTACAGGCTCTTGCCGTCGCGAATAACCAAGCGATTCCCTTGCTTGTTCGCCTGACTGCCCATTATGCCCCGAATAAGACGGAATTTCAATTAGGCCAAAAGCTGTTGTCCACCCGCGACAAAAAAATCGTCACTGCCTCGTTAAGGGGAATGCTGCTTTCGGAAGGAACCAAGTTTCATGCAAACACTGCTGCGCTAATGGCTGAGGTTTGCCCAACTCAGGAATTGGGAGATTTGTTGTCCGCTATCTGGCGAAAGCGCAAGGAAATGCCACAAGAGGCGATACAATCCGGCCTGAACGCACTTAGTAAAATCGAACCGTCTAGATATCAGGACTTCTTTTCACATTATCTCAAAAGCGAAGATCCAATCACACGGGCAATGGCCGTACGTTGCCGAGGTTTGATTGCCGACAAGGACCTTTTCGAAACCTTTCGTTCTTATGTACACGATGAGCACGCAAATGTCGCGCAAGCCGCGCTCGAAAGCCTCCGACGAGCACCTTGGGACTCGAGACCCAAAGAAGGCTTGATCGCCTACTTGACCCGTTCCTTAAGTAGTTCAGAGGAAAGTGTTCTGATGGCAGCGCTCGACCTCCTTGGGAAACGTTCAACGATTGATGAATTTGATTCCGCGCTGGAGGTATTGAAGCCCTTTCTCGGTGGTGAAGAAAACCTGAACCGGGAAGCGGCCGCCAAGGCATTGAACGACCTCAGCAACAACGAACGAATTGCAGACATCTCGAATGCCCAAGGTTTTGTAGGTCATTGGATGATTGTAGGGCCTTTCCTGAACGATAACAAGAACAGCGCCGCGGCAAAAGTTTATGCTCCGGAACAAGATGATGATGCAGAAACCTACAAAACTGAGTATCGGTGGGAATTTGGCGGAGGACAAGCGAACAATAAAGAACTAGACCTTACGTGGGTTGAAGCCTCGGCCCAAAGTGTGGAAGGAGAAGTGCACGTCGCGACGCATATGCCGGTGCCGGTTCGCTATGCTGTCGCTTACGCCAAAACCGAATTGATATCCGATGAGAAACGTTTTGTCCGTTTAGAGATCGAAGTCAGGGAACTATTAAGCCAAAAAATTTGGGTCGACGAAAAGGAGGTCGCCGATTTCACGTTTCAGCGCAATGAGCTAAGCACTAGAACGTCTGCACGCATGAGGTCGAAACCTAGACAAACCAAAACGGTCAAGATCAACTTAAAAAAGGGTTCCAACAGAATAATGGTTAAGACAGCAACCTTTGGCGGAAGCTGGTGGCTTCGGATGAGAATACTCGATGAGAAAAAAGAGGAGATGGCCAAGGGTATAACACTAGCCGAATCCAAGGTTAGACCCAAATGATTGGCTACGTCAAAGCTGGCTTAATCACTTTGGCCCTTTGGTCAGGACACCTTAGTTCCACATCCTCAGCAAAGGCTGATCGAGAGGATGATTTTGAAAAGACTTTCGGGTACGCGGACAATGCATTCGTCGAGGGAAATTTCACGCTTGGCGCCCGAATTCTCAACGAATTGATATCAGACCATCCGGGTAACTTCGATTTGGCCAGTCGCGCCTTACGACGCATCTGTCTTTCGGAATACATGGAACTCGTCTCAAACGATTGGCCGAGTTCGGGTTATCCTGCGAAATTCCTGCAGGCCGCAGGCAACGACCATGCAAAAATGTGGTCGCTGGTTTCGTCATATGTTCGTGAGGCTTTTCTTGTGGAAGGAAAGTTTGCCAAGGACAAGGAGCGTTACATAGCTTTTCCACCGCAATACTTTCTTGAAAGCCTTTGGAGGAGTAGAGGTGATTACCCGCTCACACCTATCGAAAACATGTCCGATGATGCGGCAGAGCGCATACTTGCCTTACGACGTTCGGGCTACCTTGATGCCAACTCACCGGCAGTGCTCGACGCCTCCACCTTGCTCGTTTTTCTGAGATCCAGGCAAAAACGACATCTGGAAGCAGCGCAGCTAGTCGACGAATTGGTAATCGCTAACAACCATCATATCGACTGGCTCTTGGCGAGGGCTAGATTTCATTCGACAATCAGATCACCACGAGCACCGACTTTGCTTCGAGATTTGTTTGCAAAACTCGACGACTCCGGGGTCGACCCAATAATCGCCAAGGCTACAAGACGAGCTGAACCATTAAGAGGGTTATGGATAGGAACGCCGGACGAACCCTCTCTGAAGGGTCAGAAGTGGATGGAACAAATGGCACCGGATGACAACAACCAAGCATGGGATAGGCTGTGCACAGGATTGGTGAACGGATTAGAGGAACAAATCGACCTTTGGATTCAGGGCTCATTAAGTGATGAGCAGAATCAAGCTTACATGATACGAAAAGATTTGGCCGGTTCAGCTGCGACTTGGTTCGTGTTGGATAATCAATTAAAATCCCTCGATCCCAAAAAAATCATGGGGCTGCGAATGTTTCAAGAGAGCAGATGTCGATTAGACCGCAGGTCCATGAATCGAGACAAGGCAACTCAAGCGGAAAAATTAGGTTTATTTCGCAGGTTTCCTTGGGCTGAAACATCTCATCGAATATTGATGGCTTATGCTCAAAAGGAGCTTATGGATGGAAAAGGACAATCTGCCCGACGGGCGTTCCGAGACTTGCTCGAACATGCCGATCAGCCAGCCATTAAAAGTTCCGCCCGGGTTGGAATTTGGTTAGCTGCGGCTCAAGAAAAAAACATCGGTGAACTTGTTTCGATTTTTGATGAGGTGGATGAAAGCGAGATTTTCCCATGGATGGGAAAAACTGCGTCCGCAAAGGATATAAGAGCTCGGTTAATGAAAGGAATTAAACCGACTCCGACTAATGCACCTTCCACCCTAGCAGACCTAAATGTTAGATTTCTCAAACTCCCTGCCCGCCCCCTTTGGCCTCAGCATCGGAGGTCTCCTGGCCTCGAATTCGTGGAACTCCAAACCGTTGGTTCGAATTTACTCGTAAGCACTCGCAACGTATTGGCTTTGTACGAAGCGACAAACGGAAATCGTCCCGTATGGGTCGACGCTTTTCGCGGCGTGCATGGGAGTTCGACAAACCGCATAGGAAGGTTTCGACCAATTATTCACGAGAACATTATTTATACCCGTTGGGGCTATGAAAGCGATGCTCGGAGATTGGTGGCCATGGACGCAGCGACAAGGAACATCATCTGGCACCTCGACGTAACAGGAGCGGAAGACGCAAAAAGAAAAATCCCCTTGGGCAACCCAGTATTTTCAGGTGGCCAAATCTATCTAGCCGCAGCTTGGAATGGACACCGGTCCACAGGCGGCTTCAACTTCCGTCTCACCTGCGTAGATGCCCCAACGGGACGAAAAAACTGGCATAAGGATCTACACATCCAGTCAAGCCAACCCAAGTTCGAGGGAATGTTTGGCGAGTGCCTAACGATTCATGACGGGGCAATCTATTGTTCCCCGAGTACAGGCTTCCTTGGTCGATTTGACCCCCGAGACGGTCAGATGGAATGGATGTATAATTATAAATCAGTGCCCGAACACAGTTTGCACGCAAACAGTCTTGGAACCCCGCCGCAGGTCAGCGGAGACATAGTGATCGGCTTGCCTCGAGATACAAATTCAATGACCGGGTTGAATAAGGAAACAGGTGAGATCATATGGAGGTCATCTCTCTTGCTGCCGAAGGAAATCATCGGAATCGTCGGAACAAGCGCGTTGGTTCACTGTCTCACGAGCTTGGTGGCCGTAAACTCTTTGACGGGCGAGATCATTTGGAAGGTAAACTTTCCAAATAGGATTATAGGTCAACCGACGTTGCAAGGTTCATCCATATACCTTAGCGATGAAGAAAACTTATATCTTTTTGATGCAACCACAGGCATAGAACTGGAGAAATCAGCGTTGCCCCAGACTAAGAATTCCATCCGAAACATCATTGTTCTCAACAAAAACATATACATTATCACGGACGAACCGATCTTGGAAAAAGAAAGTTCCTTCGTTAGAAAAACTCCGGATGATGCGGCTTGGGAAATTTCGTTAAAGGATCCCAAGCTATATGTCCCCAAGGCAAACGAAACACAGCAAGAGGAAATACTCATATACGAAGACGGGATGCTACACTGCCTTGACGGCAAAGCTGCCGGCAAGGTTCTTTGGCAACGCTTCGCCTACCCTCCTCAGGACATTTTCTTCGTAGAGGGAATGATCGTCCTACTCTATAACAAAAGTCGGTCCGACTTGTACTTGAAAGCACTGGATTCAAAAACTGGAGATCTCAAATGGAATCTTACTCTTCTTAGGCTCAGAAGTGGTCATGGTTCGACATTCGGCAGATTCGGAAAATATTTTTACGGACGGGACAATACCGACCGTTTCACCTTGGTTGACCTAACCCTCGGAAAAGTAATTTTAGAAAATAGAATTAGTCGAAGAAATGGTAATGTCAAAGCTGGTTTTGGAGGAGGGCAGGTCCAATTTTTATTAACCCCCGCCTATCGGACAACTTTGCAATGGCTTAGTTGGGATCTGAATAAGAATGAAATCAAAGGCAGTAAACAAGTACTTAAGGGCCGAGATGGAGACCCTAATAAATTCTTTGGCAACAACTTTTTGGAATTTGCAAAGTTCGGGTCTCATTCCTGCTATTTCATTAGCCGACAAGAAGGCCGAGAACGAGAGTACGTCGCCTATCGAGGTGACTATAAAGACCGTAGTGTTCGTGTAGTGGGAAAGAATACGAGACATCTCAAATTCGAACCACCCTTTCTTTTCATGCAGAAAGAAGAAACCGATCAGAACAAAAAGGATAGGACGCATGCATGGGTAGTGCAAAGAGAGGATGATCCGGGGTTTTCCTATTCCATTGATCTTCCTCACGAATGGTATCATAGACCAACTTTTATAAACGGTCGATTACTGGAAGCGCGATCGCCAAGAAACAAACAACCCTACACGGTACGAGTCCATGACCTCGCTTCCAAGAAAACCCTTTTCACCCACACTTCCGAAAACACCGAAAAAATGGGTGGTGTAGCAGCTGGACCGAATCGCATTATCGTCTACGACTGGAAAAGGAACAACAGGGGAACTGCGCCTCACTTCAAGCTCACCCAATACGATCTTAATTCAGGCCAAGCAGGTCCTACCATCGAAATCGACTACTGGAACTCGAACAACCAACCACCAAGCGAAATTCGGGTGATAGGCAACCTAATCATAGTTAATCACAGGACTTCGATTAAGGCTTGGGACATCAGAAATTTTTCAAGCATTCCCATTGAAAAATAAAAGTTGGGGCCAATCAATGCTCACAAACTATAAATTCATTGAAAGCCGTCAGAAGGCCTCAGCTGATTCGGTCAATGCTTTTAGCATGCGACACATCAAAATATCCAGAGATGGACATACCTTCATCGATGAGCGCCCATAAGCTTTCTTGCCTGTCCATTCGAGGGATTGCTTCGGTCGACCATGATAAAAAGAGTCTCAGACTCCTCGACCGGCACAATGGAACATCTTGACTAAAAAGATACAAAACTCCCGTAAGATTGTGCCGGCAAGTGTTGCCACGAGGAATCAATATGACTCCTGAATCTTCATCCTAAAAACCATTCGTGGGATTTATTTCTTGGGATTCCACCAAGATCATCTTATTCCCTTTCGATGTTAATGATGGAGCTTTAATAAGAAAACTTCCCCCCGGAGAACCTTTCCACATTTGACGCCCTTTCCTTATTTGGATAAATAAAGGATTTAATTTTGCAATGTGCATTAGATTGAAAAACAGATGGATCCTTGTGATTCCGGCAGCTCTTTTCTTCTGCATGTCCTCGGGTTTTGGAAAACCCGAGGGCAAAGTCGGGAGCGGACGGGATGCGGACTTGCAAAGTTTGCTTACCAACCATTGCGTTAAATGCCACGGCAAGGACGGAAAGGTGAAGGGCAAGGTCGACTTGCTCAAGTATTCCGCAGGGGGTGACCTGCGGAAGGATTCCGAGCTGCTGCAAACCGTTCTGGAGGTGATTGACTTTGGCGAGATGCCTCCGGAGGAGGAGAAGCCCATTCCCCAAAAGGACAAGAACCGTGTGGTCGGTCTGCTCAAGCTCATGCTCAACGAATCGGTTGCCGGGGACTCTTCGCCTGCCATCACCCAGATCCGCCGGATGAACCGTTTTCAATATGCCAATGCCGTTCAGGACTTGCTCAAACTGAAGGTGTCCGTCTTTCCCCTTCCCGAGAAAATGATGCGAGATCGTTCGGGTTATTTCAACAAGGCGATCAGGAGCGGGATGCCGGACTCCCTGACCGTGAGCAGCCGTCCGCTGGGCAAGTCGGGTCTGATCGAACCGAGGCTTTCCGGGGTCGGACCTTTTCCTCAGGATTTGCGGGCCGAGCATGGGTACGACAACCAAGCCGATCACCTTTCTCTCTCGCCCCTGCTGATGGAGGCTTTTTTCCAGTTGAGCCGGACCATCGTGACCAGTTCCACCTTCGGCTCGAAAACGGCAGGCATATGGAAAGACTTTTTTGAAGCTCCCTCCAAAGAGGAAGATGTCGAGAAAGTCCTTGCCGCCCGCCTGAAGCCTTTTCTCACCCAAGCGTTCAGGCGACCCGTGAAGAAGGAAACCCTGAAGCGCTACCTATCCCACGCTCTCGATTCGATCAAAAAGGGAGCCACCTTCGAGGCGACCATGAAGGACGTGGTTTCCGCGGTTCTGGCTTCCCCCCGCTTTCTCTACCTCTACGATTCATTCTGGGAAGAAGAAACCTTGTCCGGGGAGGTTTTCCTCGCTTCGCGCCTCTCTTTTTTTCTTTGGGGCAGTTTGCCCGATGAGGAACTGCTCGGGCTTGCCGAGGCCGGCCGGCTTTCCGATCCCAAGGTTTTGGACGGGCAACTGGACAGGATGCTTTCCGATCCCAAGCTGAAGCGTTTTTGCGACAGCTTTCCGACCCAATGGCTCCAATTGGATCGGATCATTTCCTCGGTTCCCGATGAAAAGATTTATCCTGGTTTTTACTACGCTCCGCCCAGTTACCGGACCACCATGGACATGATGATGGAACCCCTTCTCCTTTTCGAGACCGTGCTTCTGGAGGATCGTCCGGTTATCGATTTCATCGATGCCAACTATACCTACCGCTCGGCCCGTTTGAGAAAATGGCTGGGGGAGGTGCCGGGAGGGAAAATTGGTGGGCCGGTCACCATGCAATTTTCCCGTCAAGCCTTGTCCGACCGGCGTCAGGGTGGGATGATTACCAACAGCGCCGTCATGACGATGACCTCTGGTCCACACGAGACCAAGCCCATCACGCGCGGCGCCTGGTTGGCTGGTGTAATTTTCAATTCTCCCCCTCCGCCTCCACCTGCCGACGTGCCTCCGCTCCCCAAGGTGAAGAAGGAAGACGAGGGCCTGACCTTGCGCCAGCGGTTTTCCGCCCATCGGGAACGGGCCGATTGCGCGGGTTGTCACGAGAAGCTCGACCCTCTCGGGTTTGCCCTGGAGAATTTCGATCCGGTCGGCCGGTGGCGGGCCGATTATGAAAACGGACTCCGGGTTGATTCGGAGGGAGTCCTCTTCCGCCGACACGAATTCGGAGGCGTGATCGAGTTCAAGGATGCCATCCTCAAGGAAAAGGAACGGTTTGTCCGTGCCTTGGCCGGCCATATGCTGACTTTCGCACTCGGCCGAGAGCTTGCCCCTGCGGACTCCCCTGCGTTGGATGAGATTGCCCAAAAGGCTTCCACCCAGGAATACCGGATGAAGGCCTTGATCAAGGCAGTCGTCCAATCCGAACCCTTTCTGGGCAAGTCCACCAAACTTGCCTTGCAACAAAAGCCTTCGAAACCTTAGTGTCAGGATGTCGATGAAATCATTTTTGAGAAGAAATTTTCTATGCGGAATGGGTAGCTCGGTCCTCGCCCTTCCATGGATGGAAAGCTTGGCCGCCGGACCGACCGAAGAAGTCGCTCAGCGTCTGGCCTTTTATTACGTGCCCATCGGGGTGGTCAGGCGCACCTTCTTTCCGGGCGAGGAAAACGGAATAACGCCGACTTTCAACCGAGACAATTTCACGGCCGACGAAACCAAGACCAACCTGGCCAAGGGCGAGCATCCGCTCGAGCTGACCGCCACCATGAAACCGCTCGAGCGGCTCAAGGAAAAGGTATCCCTCATTACGGGCTTGGATCGGACCTTTCAACCGGGGACCGACGTCCATGCCCAGTGCGCATCGTGTTTTCTCTCGAGCGCCAGCCCATTCAGCGTAAAGCATTCACCCTATCCACAGGCGAGGACGCTCGATCATATCGTTGCGGAAAAGATCGGAGGAGGAACCCCTTTCAAAACCTTGGAGTTCAGTTGCAACAGCCACAAGGACAACAAGGAATCCATCCAGTTCGATAATATTTCCTGGTACGGCACCGAGTACGTCGCGCCCTCCATGCGCGATCCTTTACACACTTACCGCAGGCTTTTCAAATCGGACGAGCGGAGCGCTTACCGGAACATTACCGATCTGGTCCTCGAGGACGCCCGCTCGCTCAAGCGCGATTTGGGTCGCGAGGATCAGGAGAAGTTCTCGGAGTACTTCGACTCGATCCGGACCATCGAGCAGCAACTGACCAGACTCGATGGGCTGAAGGACGAACTGAGCAAGGTCGATCTCGACGTGCCCATGGACGGGAAGCTTCCCCGGGGTGAATACATCCGCTTGATGGGGGATCTCATGGTGGTTGCCTTGCGGAGCGGGTTGACCAACGTCGCCACCTTCATGGTGGGTCCCGAACGCTGGGACACGCCCTATTTGTTCGAGAGTCTTTTCGACAAGCCGCGCAGCCATCACCAGATGTCTCATAACCAGAAAAAGTTCATCGAGGATCTGATCAAGGTGGATCATTTCCATATGGAGCAATTCGCTTACCTGCTCGAAAAAATGGATGGCATTCAAGAGGGCAATGGGAAGACCCTTCTAGACAACACCCTCTTTACCTACGGATCTGGATTGGGTGATGGAGCAACTCACCAGTACAGTGCCTTGCCCATCGTGACAGCAGGTTCCGGAGGCGGGGCGTTCAAGACCGGCCGGCATTTCAATCTTTCCGAACAATCCGGTTTGACCCCCAAAGTGGGCGGCAAGTACGTCGCGCCCGAGGGGGGCGTGCCTCTGGCCAACCTCTGGCTCACCCAAGCCCGGGCTCTTGGCCTGAAGATGGACCGCTTCGC
>Ga0315322_10001582_pt1 | contig 17688 bp, 18 predicted proteins | sample M110021515metaG_FD_203461 | JGI IMG/M metagenome (GOLD analysis project Ga0315322, IMG submission 203461) | Ammonia-oxidizing marine archaeal communities from Monterey Bay, California, United States - M1 100m 21515 | ecosystem: Environmental > Aquatic > Marine > Intertidal zone | place: USA...
TATTGTGGTTTATGACTGACCCTCGATTCTATACATGGTTATGGAATATGGAGGATGAGGTCAGACCAAATGTTCCTATGGTTTATTATCATGTCTGGGACAACTACCCTTACCCTGAATTCAATAAACAATACTATGACTCAACCGACGTGGTATGTACAATTAGCAAAGTTACAGATGATATTGTAAGGAATGTATCACCCGATGTTAAATGTGTCTGGATTCCCCATACGGTCGACACAAATATTTTCAAAAAGAGAGACAAGGAGGAATTTGAAAAATTCTCCATAATGGCCAAAGCTGAAGGCAAAATGGTATTCTTTTGGAATAACCGCAATGCCCGCCGCAAACAGTCCGGAACTTTAATTTTCTGGTTCAAGGAGTTCCTTGACAAGGTGGGCCACGACAAAGCAATGCTTGTGATGCATACAGAGCCAAAGGACCCTAATGGTCAAGACCTGGAAGCAATTATCAACCGATTAGAGTTGAACTCCGGGCAAGTTATCATCTCAACACAGAAAGTACCCCCAACAGAACTTTCCTACTTGTATAATGTTGCAGACTGCACGATAAACATAGCTGATGCTGAAGGTTTTGGGCTGGGTACTTTGGAATCTTTAGCATGCGAAACCCCAATTATTGTTAATATGACCGGAGGTATGCAGGAACAAGTAACTGATGGAGACAACTGGTTTGGCATTGGCCTCACACCGGATGCGAAAGCGATAATTGGGTCCCAAGACGTACCATATATTTACGAGGACAGAGTAGGGAAAGAGCAGTTTTTAACTGCTATGATGGATTTCTATAACAAGAGTCCAGAAGAAAGAGCTGAAATGGGGAAATTAGGAAGAAAGCATGTAGTAGATAACTACGGCATGGCCAAGTACACAGGGTTATGGTATCAGACTTTCAAAGACATCTTTGAAGAGTTTGGTTCCTGGGAAGATAGAAAGAATTATAAGAGTTGGGAGATGTTTGAACTATAATGAGAATTTTACTAGAAGCACCAATATTGACAAAATCTGGCTACGGAGAGCATGCTAGATTAGTGTATAAGGCTCTCAAGAGACACCCCGGGGCAGAGATTATGATTAACCCTCTTAATTGGGGTGCAACAACCTGGGAACAGCCGCAGGGCGAAATCCTGAGAGACATTCAGTCTTTTGGCACGTATATGAATCAGTGCGAGGGGAGCAAGCAACAGCCAGAATATAGTATGCAAATACATGTTGGTATCCCAAGCGAATTCGAAAAGAGAGCACCTTACTCGGTTTGTATTACCGCCGGCATCGAAACTGATCGTGTCGACCCAGGTTGGCTTATCAAAACCCATCAAGGTATTGATAAGATTATTGTCCCTTCAGAGCATGCCCGCACTGGCTTCATAAACACTAGATATGAGGTAATCAATCAACAGAACAATACAAACACTGAAATAGGTTGTGCGTGTCCAGTTGATGTAATTGCTTATCCTACCAAATCCCCAGAAGGCGAAGCACTTAATATTGATTTTGATACTGATTTTAATTTTTTGACAATTGCTATGATGGGGCCCAGAAAGAACCTTGAAACAACGATTGGTGGCTTCATTAAGGAATTCAGAGACCAAGAAGATGCCGGACTGATTGTGAAGACTAGTGCCGGCCGTTCTAGTATAATGGACAGGAGGAGGACGAAAGCTCAGCTCGAGGCTCTAATTGCGAGCCATGGAGAGAAGAAGTGTAAGGTTTACCTTTTGCACGGAGACCTTTCAGAAAGTGAGATACATTCTCTCTATACTCATCCTAAGGTAAAGGCATATGTCACTACTACTCATGGCGAAGGATACGGCCTACCGGTCTTTGAAGCGGCTTATTCGGGACTTCCAATCGTTGCCACTGATTGGTCTGGTCATTTGGACTTTTTGACAGGTGATTTGAAGGGTAAATCAAAAAAGCTTTTCGCGAGAGTCGAGTGTGAAGTCAAACAAGTGCAGCAGCATGCGGTATGGAACAACATTATTACTGCAGAAAGTAAGTGGGCCTATGCGAAAGAAAATAGTTACAGAACACAGATTAGAAAAGTTTACAGTAATCATGGAATGTATAAGAAATGGGCGACTGCGCTTAAAGATGAGGTTATAGCAAATCACAAACTTGAAGACGTTTTAGATAAGTATCTTGTATCAGTTTTTGGAACTAGTGAAGTAGCAGACAGTAAGTCAATCAGTGAGTTGAGAAAAGAAGCACTAGCAATTGAGAACGTGAAAGAGAGAGCTGCTTTTGTAAAGGGGGTGGTATCGGGTGATATCTCACAAACAGAAAAGATAGAATTTCTTAAAGATTTGTTTAAAGGCGAGAAAACTTATGTGTTGTCTTGTGGACCAACCCTCACTGACCATGACCCACAAAAGATTAAAGACCTCTTGAACGATAACTTGGGTGTTGCAATAAAGCAGTCTTTTGATTTGTTTGGCGAGGGAATTGATTTTCATATTTATAACTGTGCAAACTTTAAAGAATATGATTATTCCGAACACAAGCCGACTGTTATTGAGGCATCATCAACCCCATACAGACTGGGCGAGTGTGACCTTAAGTTCTTTATTCAAGAGCGAGATTTTAACAATTCTGTTTCGGTAACTGGGGACATAGGCTCTTGGACTTTCGATAAACAGCCACTATTGAGACCTTATGGGCCCGGAATAATGTACGAGGCAGTATTTTACACATTGCAGCATTTGGGGGTTTCGGAAATTATCACGATTGGGTGGGACAACAAGTTGATAGAGGGTGATGCTAGCGAGCAGCACTTCTATGACAAGAAGGGCTCTAGTCTAGAGAAAACAAGCTTTATTCACAGTAACGAGGTGGCAGCCAATGCCGCAGCAGCCGCCACTTTGGACCACGAAGCAGAAATCACAACTAATGCAATACTGCCTTGGTTTGAGTGGCTCAAGCATAGTGGCACGGAATTAAAAATTATTTCTTCAATCAATCCGGCACCAGAAGAAATCGAAAGGATTACGATTTAATGAAATATTTTATTACTGGCGGTACTGGGTCATTGGGCGGCGCCTTGGTGAGAAGACTAAAAGAACAAGGACATCAGGTAGTTGTTTATTCCAGAGATGAGGGGAAACAAGCTCTTAAATTTGGCTCCGACCGGACAGTTAAGTGTATTATCGGCGATGTGAGAGATTTTGACAAACTTTATGTTTCAATGAAAAAAGAAAGACCAGATATTGTTGTTCATACAGCCGCACTGAAGAGAATCGACGACATGGAATTTCATCCAGACGAATGTATCAAAACAAATATACACGGTTCAGATAACGTGGCTAAAGCATCGCTACTCACAGGTGTCAAGAAATGTGTCCTTATTTCTACGGACAAAGCATGCCAGCCAGTTAATGTATATGGATCTTCAAAGTTTATCGCAGAAAGACTTTTTACAAACCATGATTATGACTCCATTTCAACGATATTCACATCAGTAAGGTACGGTAATGTGATAGCCTCTAGAGGTTCTTTTATTCCGCTCTGGTTAGGTTTGTTGTCGGAAGGGAAAAAGATTAAAGTAACTTCTTTAGAAATGACAAGGTTCCTTTTTACATTGGAGGACGCCGTTGATACCGTTCTTGGAGCAGTCGAGAAATGTGAAGGCGGCGAGGTGTTCATCCCGCAGATTAACTCATATGATATGGGCACCATTCTAAAGGCAGTAGAGTGCCTTCACGGCCAGCCCTTTGATTACGAGATAATGGGTCTCCGTCCTGGTGAAAAGCTGCACGAGGATATGTTAGCAGAGACAGAACTACCATTTACATATAAGGTCGATGATATCAATCTTCTCTGTGTCCGGCCACAGTATACAAACAGAGAGCATAATAATAGATGGGATAAGTATATTGGACCACACTTCAACTCTGCACTACACGTCAGCACAAATACTCAAACACTCGTAGACTTAATGAAGAAGGGTGCCTCCGAAACGAAAAGGCAGAAAAGGATATAAATAATGAACATTCATGAAAAGGCAAAAAGCCAATTGAAGGCGCTCGTAAACAGAGAATCGGTCTTAGTCGACAGGTACGATTCATGTTATATTGACGATTTTGAGCACATCTTGAAAGAAAGCCACAACATCGTCAATACTGAGCATCCAAAGATAAGAGAAATAGCCAATTCCCTACAATTAACACAACAAACTCTTGAGAGCCTGACTCTGAAGGACTTTGCGTCAATTGTCAAGTCATTTATCACAAGTGAAGATTTTCAACCATATACAACTACTGAAGTTGCCAAGCGAAGACATAGGTACCATCTTACGAAGAACTGGGAAAATAACAAGAATATTAAGTATGATGGTAAGGCAAATTCACTGGAAAGAATCATTGATGTTCAGGTGGAATATTCTCATAATCAAGGTGCCCAGGACGAATCATGGAGCCAGAGGGGGAACATTATCTGGGATAGGTCCTTATCAGAACCAGGCATAGCTATGCCTTCCGGAACATTTGGAGAAATCAAAGATAAAATTATCAAAAAACACATCAAAAATAACAAGTCAATCGTAGGAAGTGATAGTGAAGCAAATATGTTGTGTATAGGTCCCCGTTGGACAACAGAAATTGATTTTCTTAGGGAAAGATTCAACATAGGAGTTCATGGTTTAGACTTGTTTTCTTCAGATGAGAGTAAAATCTTTGTTGGTGATATGCACAATATGCCCCTTGAGGACAATTCTTATTCAATATTATATCAGAAAAACACTTACAATAAATCATATGATATAAGAAGAGCTTTGGACGAGTCTGTTCGGGTCCTCCGCCCCGGCGGAATTCTGATTTCTGACGAATGTCTAGACTATACAATAGGGGTCAATGAAGTAGCTCGTACTAATATAAAAACTAACAAGTGGTATACCAGATATCTGCAAACTAAAAACAATTTAGAACGTGTTGTCGTTGATGTTGAATATGACACAAAGGCATCCTGGATAAACAAGACAGGACTTTATGCGTCCATTATAAAAAAATGAGGATAGATGAGATAGTGCAATCACTGCGGGCGGTAGGAGTAGTGACGACGACCGTGAGCGATTTTCTAAACGATGATATCATATTTAAAAAGACAGGGAAATCACTAGATAAGATGATATCTCAAGAAGATGTTGTAAGCAGGTCTGAAATGTTGAGACTTGGAAACCCAATTCGAGATAGGACTAAGTTTTTTGAATTTCAGAACAAGCAGTTGTTTGGTGGAGCGATGTCTCTCGACAATAGTGAGATAATACAGCTTTACTTAAACGACTTGTTTTTGGACGTCGCGGAAGAGTACTTGGAGACAAAAGAGGTAAGAATCAGAAACTGCTTGGCGTTTTATCACCCAGAAAACCCTTTTCCTCCGGCAAATTCTCAAAATTGGCACAGAGACACGGAAGATACAAAAATCTTAAAAGTTTTTGTTTATTATAATGACGTGACTGAACACAATGGCTCTTTATGGTATGTGAAGAATAGCAAGCATATGTCAAAAAATGATAACATATGGCCAAATGTTGGCAAAGCCAAGCATGGATATCTCGACCTTGAATCGACAATGAAGATACCCTATAATGATGTTGTGAAAATAGAGGGTAAAGCTGGCACAATTTGTTTTTTTGACGGTAATGGATTCCACAAAGGCGGAAACGTAAAAAAAGGACACAGACTCTCCACCCACTGCTGCTATTTAAGATCCGATGCGCCACACATAGTGAATGGGATTTTGCCAACGTTCGATTATAACCCGGATGTAAACACACTAAACAGAGAATCTTCAAATTATTCTCTCCTGCCTGAAAGAAAGAAAAAAGTATTGCAATGATTAAGTGTTTTGAGCCAAACCTGACAGCTGCAGACACGGATGCTGTACTGAAGGTATTAGAAACAAAAGTTCTTGCCTTTGGTCCCAATGTCAGCCAGTTTGAGGAGGACTATAAAAAGTTTTCAAAAAAGAAATACAATATCGGCTTTAATTCTGCATCCTCGGCAGCTTACTTGTTATATCAATATCTTTACGAAAAGCATGGTCCTTGCAGGGTATACACACCTTCTAATGGTTTTGTGTCGCCTGTATATGCAGCAATAAAGAATGGCCATGAAGTTGTTTTTGTGGATGTTGATGACGACCTATTATTGGATATGGAAAAATTAAAAAACAAGATTATAAGAGATAATAAAAAAACAATTGTTATGCCCGTACTTTATGGGGGAGTGAGTGGCATAAGAGAGGCATATGAAGTATGTAAAGAAGAGTCGGCAATCTTAGTGCTAGATTCAGCACATTGTATATCGCCTACTATGAAGTATGATTATGCTTTTTATTCTTTTCATCCCGTTAAGCCGGTCTGTATGGGTAACGGCGGCTTGCTGTCGACAGACGACAAGGAAGCGAGCGAATACATGTACAGTTGCCGTAATTTTGGAAGAGTGCAGAGAGGAGATTCTTATGATATTCTTCACCGCGGCTTTAATTTTTATATGAACAATCTGAATGCTTCTCTAGGACTATCCCAACTCAAGCGCTGCTTGGCAAATGCTAACACACGGCGCGCCAACTTTGCATATTTAAGAGATGGGATTCCAAGAAATCTAGGCCGCTTCGTAGAACATGATGTCGGCTCATCGTATTATTTATCTACTTTAGTCTTAAGACCAGGTGATTCTTCTGTTATAATGAGGAAGTATTTGAGAGAGAGAGGTGTTGAAGCTAGTTTTCATTACCCTTTCCTACACAAGAGTACTGCATATGCCCAACGCGTGACTTTACCAGTATTGGAGTCTCTTGAGGACAGAATAATCAACCTTCCAATACATCAACAGTTGGAACAAGAGCAGTTAGAGAAAATAGTAAATGAGTGTATTCATTATAGCCGAAGCCGGCGCCAATCACAATAGGAATTTTAAGCAAGCAACGGCACTTATTGATGCCGCCGTCGCTGCGTCAGCTGACGCAGTAAAGTTCCAAACTTATTCATCAGAAACATTGTATTCTAGAAACACTCCAGATTTCGCCGGGTACAAAGACATCAATAAACTGATTAAAGATATTGAGATACCAAGATGGTGGCAGAAAGATTTAAAGTTATATTGTGATGATGTTGGGATTGAGTTTATGTCGACACCGTTTGATGAATCAGCTGTTGACGAATTAGTAACTTTAGGTGTCAAGAGATTGAAAGTCGCAGGCTTTGAGTCAACAGACCCTAGGTTTGTAAAGATGGTCGCATCAGCGAATTTGCCAATGATAGTTTCAGCAGGGATTGGGAGTAATATATTTTCTATAAACAACATTATCAACTGGTGCAAGGAAGTGCAAGAAACTCCGGATATTACGGTATTACACTGTAACAACGCATACCCTACTCCTGATAAGGATATCAATCTAGACAGGATTGATGCGATAAGAGGCATGTATCCAGATGTAAGAGTCGGATTATCTGACCACACAAGGGGCATTTTAGCTCCAGTTTTGTCAGTGGCTAAGGGAGTTGCGTGTATCGAGAAGCACTACACTTTGTCCAAAATGTTACCCGGACCAGACCACCCATTTGCATTGGAGCCGAGAGAGTTATCAGAGATGGTTCAGAATATAAGGATAGCAGAAACTATGTGCACAGACACGCAAAAGCTCTTGACTAGTAGTGAAGATGCATTTATGAATGCAATGCGTTCCGTTGTTATATCAGTACCAGTGAAGAAGGGAGAGAAATTTACAGAAGAGAATATTACGACAAAGCGCCCATTCTTGCCGGGAAATATACATTCGTCTAGATATTATGATGTCCTAGGTCAGATAGCACTCAACGATTACGATGCGGACGATTTTGTTTTTGATATTGATAGGCAGAATAGTGAAAAAGGATAAAATTTTTATAGTATCAAAAGACAGGATCTGGACGTCTAGGCTCTGCAACCAACTAGAGAGTCAATGCGTTGAGTATTCCTTGTATACCGATGATTCTTACATAGAGGCCGCTCGACAACATCAACCGGACTGGATCTTTTTTTTCCATTGGTCAAAGAAGGTGGAAAGGGACTTCCATTCAGATAATAGGTGTGTTGTGATTCATACGTCTAATTTGCCTCAATTCCGCGGCGGCAGCCCACTACAGAATCAAATATTTAATAACGTAATCTTAACACAAGTTAACGCAATCGAAATGAAGGATACGATAGATTCAGGAGGGGTGTATGCTTCGTATCCGATAAGTCTCCACGGCTCCCTGCAGGATATTTGGCTCCAGATAGCTGACACTACCAGTGCCTTGATACAGAAGTGTCTTTTGGAGCACCCCACTCCACAGGAACAAACAGGCGCCTCGTCTACCTATAAAAGGCTCAAAGGGTCAAGAATAGGGGAAGTTTTAGAAAATTCAAACTCTATAAAAGAAGTATACGACCATATCCGCGCCCTCGACGGTGATGGTTACGGTGGGGCAACTATGGATATAGGTAGTCATATTCTGGAATTTTCTAGAGCTAAAATGACTTCCACAGACTCTATTCTGTGTGATTTGATAATCAAAAAAAACATAGGGCCATAACTTGAATCCGAAGTATGAAAACGTTTTAATTCTTGCAGCCCATCCAGATGACGAAACCCTCGGAGCAGGCGCAACCATAAAGAAATTGCACAATAATGGCAGCAATATTCACTTGATTACATTCACTGACGGTGTGTCTGCTAGGCCCAAAAAGAGCGAATCTAGGACTCTACAATTATCTAAGGTTGCTGACCTGTTAGGTATCGATTCCTATGATGTGGGAGATTTTCCAGATAACAAGATGGACGTTGTTCCAACACTTGATGTCTGTAAATTTATTGAGACCAGCGCACCATTTGAGCCAGACTTGATAATAACCCACGATATATCATGCCTGAACGTCGACCACAGAAAAGTCAATGAGGCAACTTTAACAGCTTTTCGCCCACAATGGGGGAAGAAACAAACAATTCTAACTTACTATATTCCATCGTCGACGGACTATAATTTCAATTCTAAGTTTGAAGGCAGAGTCTATGTGGACGTGGAAGAAACGTATAAGGATAAACTCTCCTGTCTCTCAGAAGTCTATTTTGATGAGTTGCGCCCAAGCCCACATAGTAGGAGTTTGGAGAATATTGACGCGCTGATGAGGACTTGGGGTTCCGAAGTTGGACTAGGACATGCTGAAAAGTTCAATCTGCTAATGCAGATTGAAGACTTTCTATAGCTGAAAATAGAGTAGGACAAGTTATTGAAAGTATTATTTTTAGGGCCCCAAGATGAAGACTTGGATTCTTTTTTTAGAAAAGAATCTATATCTGTTACATATTTTTCCAAAAAGATAAAGTTAGTAGAAGCTGAAAAAGTTAACCCTGACTTGATAGTAAGTTACGGGTATAAGCATATTATTCGCCCATCTGTGTTTCAAAAGTTCAGAACAATTAATTTGCACATATCTTACCTCCCTTTCAACCGCGGTTCAAATCCTAATTTTTGGAGTTTCTACCATAATACCATCAAAGGGGTGACCATACATGAGGTCGAAAAGGCCATAGATTCAGGGAATATTATAAAACAAAAAGAGGTATTCTTCGCAAAAGAGGAGGATGATTTGGAAAAGACATACAACAAATTAAAAAAAGAGATGTCAAAACTTTTTGTAGAAAATTGGCAAAGCATAAGGTATAATACATACATATCAAAGCGACAGGACCTATCACAAGGTTCCTATTATACGAAAAAAGATTTTTTACCACTTTCCGGCAAACTTAAGTCAGGCTGGAAAACAAAGACTAGTGAGATTATAAAATGGAAAAAAGAACAGATTTAGAAATAATACAAGATATTCAAGATGTTAGGTCGAAGAACAATGTTAACTGGATGGACATAATCCGGTTAGCGATAACTGAGAACCCTGCGGCAACAAAACAATTGTTAATTAAAATTAACAAACACGATAATTCAATTGGGAATTTGCTGGAAGAGCTTTCAAAAAATTGAAACCAGTCTCAAAAAGGTGTGCAGTGTTTGGAACTGGGTATTCAACAGGTACCGTCTTTGAATCGCCACAATACTCGGGGAGTTTCCGAGGTCGCACAACTGTAGCCTTTCAGGCAGCTTTTCGAAATCTTTACGATATGTATGGTTTTTTGCCTGATATTTGGATGTGGTCTGATCCACATTCTTCACTGGAAGGTTTGGATTTAATATTGTCAAACAAAGAGATGTTTAAAGATAGGCGCCTGCAAGTTATCTTACCAAAATATAGCGACACCTCCTGCAGGCACTCTCACAGCTTGTACGCTGGCACTTCTCCGGTCTGGAGAAATGCAGCTATGGAAGAAGAGTATTATTCGAAACTGGAAGAAGTAAAGAACGTACCAGGAGTTGATGTCACAGTACAGCGAGTATATACTACTAAATATATGACAATGGCCCCTCATAAGACTAAAGATTGTAGCAATATATTTAGAAATCCAGTAGAGAGGTTTGTATTAGACAGACCTATTATTGGTTCCTTTAGGTACAGGACTGATAACTCATACCAGGACGTGTGGGGGCGAGAAAATAAACTAAGCTTCTTTGTTTTTCCCATGATGGCTTATCTAGGCTGTCGCGACCTTGATGTCGCCGGATTCGATTTTGGGGGCTCTAGGTTCTTCAATGAAAATGCACAGCATGCTTTTTCAGTCAATCAAGAGAATTTAACAGACCCTGTTTATAAAATTGTTAATATTTGGACAAAAGAGTGGTACAATTACCATGGTATGAAAGTTAACTCACTCGTCGGGCCCGGCGAAAGTGGCTTAGTGGATATTTTACAGGCGTGAAGAACATAGAAGACATTTTGTTTATAGTGCAGGGTAGACTTGGCTCCACCAGGTGCCCAAACAAGATGATAAGGCCCTTCGCTCAGACTAATATAACCAGTATAGTGCTGAATAAGCTTAAGAAGTGCAATGTGCCTCAAAACAACATATATCTTTCTGCTTTCGAACCGCAATTGCAAGAAATAGCTGCACACGAGGGCATAAACCTCTTTAGCAGGTCTGAAAAATCAGCTAGGTGGGACGGCGGCCAGGATATAAGAGGGATATTTGAATGGTGGGATAAGCTTCCATTTAAATACGTGGTGATGATAAGCGGGTGTACCCCTATGTTGAAGATAGAAACGATAGATGGTTTTGTGAAAGAATATGTGAAATCTCCCAATGATGCCATGTTCGGAGTGGTGAGGAAAAAGAATTATATCTGGGATACTTCAAGTAACATGTTGAATTCGCCAACTTTGCAGTCTGCCCCGGACACAAAAACAGTAAAACCTTATTACGAAGCAGCACATTGTCTTTACGCTGGCTCTATGGAAAAGATAGGGCAAAATATTTGGATGGGCTCGTTCGCAAAAAAGGGAGACATAGACTTTTTTGAAGTGCCAGAAGAAGAAGTCTTTGACATAGATCATGAGTGGCAATTTGGTGTTGCCGAGAAAATATATTTAGAAACTTACAACAAGGAGAAGTAAAATGAAGTTATCAAATCAAGCAATGGGAGCCATCATGATGGCCTTACAGAAGTCCCTTCTAGAGCAGTCGGACATTGTCCCGGTTTTGCAATCCTTTGAGTTTGCAAAGTCTACTGACACTAAGAAGTGGGGCACTAAGAGTGGCGAGCTAGTCGTCAAGAACCCACCAAATTTTAAGGTAGGAGAGCAGAACACAGACACCTTTTCGGAAGAAGTGACCAGCACAACCGGTTCAGACTAGCAGATGCCTAGATATATATACGACTGCTCAGGCTGCAACAAGCAGTTTGAGATTAGTCATGGAATGTTTCACTCACAGAGAGAGTGTATCCTTTGTCACCGCGTCGAAACAATAACTAAGATACCAAGCTTTACTTTGGGACGGGCCTCTAACGGGCCTTCTGAGCCCCGCGTAGGCAAAGTGGTGGACGAGTTTATCAAAGACGCTAAAAAGGAGCTTAAAGAGCAGAGAAAGGACCTTAAAACGGAGTATACACCTAAGTGACGATTACACTTTTAATAATAAGTGCCATTATTAATATTTTTGCGGTAGTTTATGCAAGATGGCTAATTCAAATTATTCGCTCGAAAGAGGAGGATGTCACTGGATTAGCTGATATTATAGCACAATATATAGCACATGTCAAGGCGGTGCACGATATGGAGATGTTTTATGGTGACCAAACCCTAACTGCGCTAATACAACACGGCAATGATATGATTTCGAAGATAGACGATTTTGATTATCTCGTCTTGTCTGATGAAGAGGTATTAGAGGAGAAAGAAGACAGTGACTGAATCGACCGAAGCAGCTCCCCCGAGAAAAGTAATAAAGCGCCGCAGAAGAAAGCGCACAAAGAATTTGTATTTCACTAAGGTTCATGAACAGGCCATCATTGACTATTGTGCCACAACCTCCTACAAGGAACGCTCGATGTTATATGAGACACTTATCCAGCCGGCTTTCAGCGAGATGGTGAACAAGATAATCTTTACTTATAAATTCAATATCTTGCCCAATATTGACTCCTTAAGGGAAGACTGTAAAGTTTGGCTGACAACCATTTTAAACAAATATGACCCCAATAAGGGCTCAAAAGCATTTTCATACTTTTCAGTAGTTACTAAGAATTGGTTTATTCACAAGGTCAAAGTAAATTCAAAGAAGCTTAAGAAAGAAGTTTCATTTGAGAACCTGGTCGAAAATGGAGGAGCCGATATTCTAGGAACTACAGACCCTAGCGATTCATACTTAGCTCAGAGGATTGAATTCGAGTTTTGGAACACTCTTCTAGAGAATATAGAGAAATGGGACACGGCTAACTTAAAAAAGAGCGAAAAGGCAGTCCTGGATGCAGTCCGCATACTTCTTCACAACATTGACGATATTGAGATCTTTAACAAAAAAGCAGTATACCTCTATCTGAGAGAGCTTACAGGTCTGAACACTAAGCAAGTTGTCAATAATCTAAACAAACTTAGAGAAAGATATCGAAATTTTAAAACCAAGTGGGATAAAGAGTGAATATTTTTCCATAAAAAGTACTTATTATATGTCCAAAAAAGTAGAAAATTTCATAGAACAAGCCAAAAACAATATAACAGAAGACCGCGCTGCGACAAAGACTTTGTTGATGAATCTTATGAAGTACATGCAGGTGAGCGACGACCGCCATCGCGAAGTGGGACTAGTCGCCGCAAAATATCTGGAGACGTTGCAAAGGTCAAATGAACAACTAGTCAAGTTAGCAGCTCTGGCACAGAAGGACTCAGCCGTAAATCAGAATATTACTGAAGAAGATAAACAAGAGTTATTCGACTTGATTAACGAGTCTCAAGAAAACGAAAAAGATACAGAGGGCACTTAATATGCCTACTTTTGATAATCTTGTGCTGCCAATCCCAGCTCCAAAGAAGCCGGCACTTCACCCTGCCAGTGGCAAGAAAGAAGATCTCCTGAATACAGTGCTGTATGAGCATGTCAAGGGGGAAAACAATAAGCCATATTTTAATGTAAAGTTCCGCGGCCTAGTATTATACACTACAATATTAGACTATAAGACGTTTGAGGAAAAATATGACAAGACGTTTATCGATTACTGCACCAAAGCTTCTCCGAAAGCTACCGGAAAGGCAGAACAGATGTCGAATCTTAAGATAATCGAAGCAATAGTATATATACAAGAGTTGTGCGCATGCCTCCCTCAGCCAGACTCGGGTGAATTTTTCAAACAAATGAAGAAGCTGAACGAAAAGCCAAAAAAAGGAAAAGAGACAAAAAACCTGAAAGAAGGAGGCAAAGGGGATAAGTTTTCGGCAAAACAGCTCGAACAGATTCGCAGATACCCCAAGGCATACTTAGTGCTAACGGGCGGAACTAAAGAAATCAAGTCACAAGACATAGTGGACGTAGTGTTCCCATATAACTTTGATTACTCTTATGGTTCTGTTACTGCTCACTCCCCGGTATGATAAAGAAATGAGTAAGATAAATATAACACAGCCACCCATCTACTCTGTTGTAACCGCCGATGACGGCAGCAAGGTGGGGACATATACTGTAGAGATTAATGGTGAGCAGTTTTCTACAACCTTCAAGTCGAAGACTGAAGGTGCTATGTTCGCCGGCTTAAAGAAGAAGTACGCTAAAGCACTTAAAAATTCTAAATACGGAGAGTCGCTAAGGGATTCAGATATTGACAATGTTTTAGGAAACCCTAAGAAAATGCGTCCTGATCAGGTTAACCAGCGCCAGTCAACAAACAGTCCTCCCCCGGCACAAGGAGAGTCTAGCTCCACCACTAGTCAAACTTCAAGGACGAAGAGTCTTCTAGCTGCATCCACCGCACCAGAAGAAGAGCCTAAGATGATAAAGGGTGTCCCCAGGAATCACATACCATGGCAAACTAGCGCTCAAGATGTAGAATATGACGGATTGGGAGACATAGCACTCAAGGAGCCCAATCCGGCCATCTTCCTACGACCCGGCGATGAACATTTGATGGGTGCAAATAACACTTCTATTGTTTTAGGTCGCGACCACTCACCGCAAAACAGCATGACTTACTCTAAGAGTCTAGAGACAAGAGAGTATAATTCAGGGTTCTCTGACCATATGGGCGCCGGCGCGATTGATATCGTCGCAGGTCGCATGGCGCCATTCGCTTTAGAGAGTCTAGGCGGAGAAGAGATTGTCCTGGCGCCCAGCTTTAACACCAGCTTCCCTCCAGAAGTCGCCCCAGTGCAGTTAGTGGGTGGCACGCACCCTGGAATGGTCATGGACGCAGCCCGAATTTATATTAGTCAAATGACTGCCATCGATGAGAATTTCAAAATAACAAAGAAAATTAGAAGCGGAGAATCTCCGTCCGCTAAAATCGCTCCTACTAGTGGTATCATGTTGAAAGCTGATAAAGTGAGGATGCACTCCCGCCAGGATATAAAGATAGTCACCGGTGGACCACATGAAAGATGGAATTCACAAGGCAACAGAATCAAGCAAAAAAATGGAATTCATTTAATCGCCCAAAACGGAGTTGACTTGGATGAGACATCACAACAGCCCCTCGAGATACCTCAACACCCAATGGTTTTGGGAGATAATCTGGTAGAGTGTCTGGAATCAATATTAGACTTGAACACCCAAATCAGTCAAAGAATGGACCATTTTGTGGAATCACAGATGCGCTTTAACGCTATAGCTTCCACAGCTTTCCATATGATGCCGGTACCTTCTGGTATTACGATTCCTAACCCACAAGAGATTTGGGCTGGCATTTTGGCGACATTGGAGGGGTTGAATAATCGCCTGGATGCTTTCAAGACAGAGATTAATAATTTCAACAGACGAACTAATTATCTTCAACCAGGAAGCGATAAATATATCAACAGCAAATATAACACTGTTAACTGAGAAAACATGAGTCTAAAGCCATATAAATTAGAGATAAGAGACGCTGAGACTGAAGAGGTTGTATCTTTCGGCCCTCGTAAGATGGGCGCCACAGGGAGGGATATCCTTATCGTCAAGAAAACTCTCGGAGCCATTGTGGACACTCAGTCACTCATTGACGCCCGGGATGATAATCCGACCCTTGACGACCCAGATGGTTGGTTTGACTGCATGTCCGGAACCACAATATCCAATATCGAAGCAGCAACGTTCGATAAAAATATGCAGACTTATCTCATCAGGTTTCAGCTAGACAATCAATTTTATATATTAAGCTATCTGTTTACGAAGTTTACAGTAAATCAGGATTTCGAGCGTCTGCAATCCGTTGCCAAGCGTCCTTTTGCAGAGGACCCAGATACAGAGACATCGATTAATCAAATGTCTTCCGGTGGCTCTATTAGTCGTATTCCTGGCATGCCACGACCAGTAATCGATGACTATCTTAACAGTGTATACACCTCAACTCAAATTGACTTGATTACTAGTATGTTTGAATCGGAATTTGGTACACTAGGGGAAGCAACACTAGCAGTTTTGCATGGATGGATTCCCCGGACAAGAGTTGGTATTAAGTCTTATTACCATGACCCTAGACTTTTCGCAGGCCAAGACGGCGCTTATGACTTGGTGCTACTAGGATTATACGATTCTTTTACTCAGGGACTCTTGACTCAAGGCATCGAGGACACGAGAGAACTTATAGAGCCTATAGACAATTTTAATGACTATTCAGGAGTCCAAAGGAAGGGTATAGAGTTTCTTGAGAAATATAAGCAACAAGTTTCAACAAGAGAGTCCATAAAATTTAACGAATTCGGCACTATTCATCCAGGTGAGAACATCATTAAGTCATCTTATTTTGGAGCAATAAGATATCAAATAAAGACGGAAGAGCAGAAGAGCCCACTTTATGATGCTTTTACCACGATATCCAGAACTCACCCAAAAACAGCAGACCTCAACTCCCTAACATCAGAGGAATATGCTGACGCTCTTATACGAAATTTCGAACCAAACCCACTAGTAGATCCGGACCCGTACATTATCGACTCTCGGAGAATGGGGTTCTTTAATGCTACGGAATATACGATGGAGAATCTCCCGCCTAGGCTCCGAGAAGACGCAACACCAGAAGAAGTAGAAGAATACTACAGGGCAATTGCCAAATTGGAGGATCAGGCACTTACAAGAGTGTTGGAGCATCTTGGAAAGCCGGATGCTTGGTTCCTGGACCCACAAGATGCAAGATATCTATCAGTATATGGAGCGGTGAATGATATATTTCCAAACCATAGCGGTTATTACTCGAATCAGGCAAACTTTGTTTTATCGACCGACACGAACATAGAAAAATTTAGACTGCTTGCTCGAGCAGAGAAGTATAGTAACCTGGAAGACAACCGTTCCGGAGAGCCTCTAATAAAGTTTGTAGAATTCAGGACACCATCTTTACGCCCTGGAGATAATTACAGAGCTAAATTTATTCTCAATCGATATAAATTGGATGTTATTGATGAGGGAATAAATATCGAATTCGAGACAGAAGCTGAAGACCTCCCACAGGGTAGTTCACCACCGCATCCCGCCGCTACAGAATCAGTCATAGCCGCTTCTTGCGACGGGGAGCCAGTAAGCGCCCGAGACCAACAGAGAAGATATGAAGAGTACCGCGCCCTCGCCTCAAAGAGAAAGAGAGAAATAGCCAGGACTATTCGAGAGAGAACGTTAGAAGATTATAATAACAATCAACCTCTTGAAAACACCTCGATAGATTTGGGGGTCTTTGGTAATGCAACATTAAGTTTGAATACAGATAGTTATGAATTTACATCTCAGGCATTTTCTGGGCTTTCTGACCTATTGACCGGTACCGGCACCAGGTTAGGAGGCCGCAACGATATATCTGAAGTTGCAAATCCGAAGTTTGCAGATATTACAGAGTTAACAATTAATTTTCCGGACCTTGAATCTGGACTTGGAGAGGCAGCAAAGAATCTTGAGAGTGCACAAAAGAATTGTAACGAAGACGGAATAAAAATTGTGCCCTCAAATTTTAATGGCACCACCGAGGCATCTCGCCTTAAATCGATAGCAGCACCACTTGCAACCTTGATTAAGAGAGAGAATAGTAATTTTGAGATGGGAACCAACAATGTCCCCGGCGGTATACCAAGGATGAATCTCAGTGGTTTTG
>Ga0315322_10001584_pt1 | contig 17684 bp, 13 predicted proteins | sample M110021515metaG_FD_203461 | JGI IMG/M metagenome (GOLD analysis project Ga0315322, IMG submission 203461) | Ammonia-oxidizing marine archaeal communities from Monterey Bay, California, United States - M1 100m 21515 | ecosystem: Environmental > Aquatic > Marine > Intertidal zone | place: USA...
TTCCAGGAAAACTCAGCCAACTACAGCGGTGGCGCGCTCCATCTGCGCAACCATTACTACAACGAGCTGGTCAACAACACGCTGGTGGGCAACCTTGCGGGCTTCTACGGTGGCTCGGTCTACGGCTATTATCTCTATACTGACTTTTCGAACAACATTGTTGCCTATACTGGGTTGGGCGACGGCATCTATGGCGAGTACTACACCAACCTGTACTCGAATTGGGAATACAACGACTGGTACAACAACGTCTCGGATGATCTCGATGGCAGCCTGTCGTCTTCGTCGCTGGGCTCGGGCAACATCACCGATTCCCCCGACTTCGTGGACTACACCAACGACGGCAACTGCGACAACGACGACCTTCGGCTGTCTGCCACCTCCACCCTCGTCGATGCAGGGGACCCGTCCCTCATCGATGCGGATGGAACCACCTCCGACATCGGGGCCTATGGTGGGGTGGGGTCGAGCATCTTCGACGGCGACGGCGACGGCTACGACAATGTGGATGACTGCGACGACGACGACTTGGCGGTCTACCCAGGAGCGACGGAGTCCTGCAACAGCATCGACGACGACTGCGACGGCGACATTGACGAGTCAGGCGCGACCGGTGAGACGACCTGGTACGCCGACTCGGATTCAGATGGGTTTGGCGACTCCGCGACCACTCTCGATGCCTGCGATGAACCCACCGGCTACGTCAGCGACGCGACGGACTGCGATGATGGGGACGCGGCGGTCAATCCCGATGCCACCGAGGTCTGGTACGACGGCACGGACGCCGACTGTCTGGGCGACTCCGACTACGACGCCGATGGCGATGGCTTCGACTCCAGCAGCTACTCAGGTACCGACTGCGACGACACCGACAGCAGCATTTACACGGGCGCGACCGACACCTGGTACGACGGCATCGACAGCGACTGTGCGGGCGACTCCGACTTTGATGCCGATGCGGATGGCGACGACTCCTCCAGCTACGGCGGGGGCGACTGCGACGACACCGACGACACCGTCGCGTCGACGGTCGCGGAGACCTGGTACGACGGCATCGACAGCGACTGTGCGGGGGACGACGACTATGACGCCGATGCGGACGGTTACCTCCACGATGGCTACGGCGGCGACGACTGCGACGACACCAACCCCGACGTCTTCCCGGGCCAGGTCGAGCTGTACTACGACGGCATCGACGCCGACTGCGATGGCGAGTCTGACTTCGATGCCGACGGCGATGGTGCCGACAGCAATGCCTTTGGTGGTCTGGACTGCGACGACGCCGACGCGACGGTGAGTCCCTACGCAGTGGAGACTTGGTACGACGGCATCGACAGCGACTGTGCGGGCGACTCCGACTTTGATGCCGATGCGGACGGCGAAGACAGCGCAGACCATGGCGGGCCGGACTGTGATGACGCCGACGACACGGTCTACTCTGGCGCGGCCGAGACTTGGTACGATGGCATCGACAGCGACTGTGGGGGCGACTCCGACTTTGACGCCGACTCGGATGGCCACGACAGTGACCTCCACGGTGGCGCCGACTGCGATGACACCGACCCGGGCCTCAACCCGGACGCTGAGGACGTCGCAGAAGACGGCATTGACCAAGACTGCGATGGTACAGACGCGACCGGTGAGGGCGGCGATGATGGTGCCGGAGATGATGGCGGCGCTGGCGGTGTCGATGACGGGGACAACACCGATGATGGCACCCTCGACGGCGCCGCAGAAGGCGGCAAGGATGGCGGCTGCAGTGTGCTGGGGGGCGGCGATGCAGCGGGCTTGGCGCTGCTGGGCCTTCTGGCAGCGGGGCGTCGGCGGCGGGAGTGCTGAGCGGGCCCGACCTGCTGAGGCTCTGAGTCAGAGTGGTGCGTCAGAGTGGTGCGTCAGAGTGGTGCGTCAGTGGTGCGTCAGAGTGGTGCGTCAGGTGGCGCCGATGTCCGCGGGCGTCGCCAGGTCGAACCACCAGGGCACGGCCATGACTGAGAACTGGAGCAGATACAGCGCGACGGACCACAGCAGGTTCCAGCGCGAGGTCCGTGACCAAGCCGACGGAGGCAGCGGGCGCCACCGAAAGCAGACGGCCTCGGCGACCACCGCGAGTCCGGCTCCAAGCAGGCCGTCCAGGAACCAGTGCTGGTCCAGCGCGAGCGTGGACCACCACACCAGCGCCACCATGACACTGACCACAGCGCCCGTCACGCGATCCAAGCGCCAACAGATCAGCGCGGCCAGCACGGTCTCGCCCACATGCATCGACGGAAAGCAGTTGGCGGGCGGGTCGATGAAGCGCATTATCGCCACAGCCCAGGTGAACAAGCCGTCGACAGGCACGGACTCGCGCGGCACCGTCACCGGCCACAGAATCCACCATGGCACCGCGGACAACAGCAAGATGGCGTAGGCGGCCGCGCTCCGCATCAGCACCCGCCGGTCGTTGACCAGACACAGCGGGACCAGCGCCAGCGCGTAGATGGTGCCGTAGATGAGCATGCTCTCCGCGCAGAAGGGCACCAGTGTGTCGATGGCGGTGGGCAGGACCCGGTCGGGTGCGGTCTGCGACACCGCTTGGTTGACCACCGTATAGACGCCGACCGACAGCCCCATTCCTGCGGCCAGGATGCTGAGACGGAAAGCGGGGTGGATGGCATGAGCGGGGTCGGACCGCATCGGAGGATCCTGCCACAGGAGGAGGTGCCTGGGTCGAGCCGGTGCTCGGGTGGGGTGAGTCGGGCTGCGACTCGACAATGGGGGGCGCCGTGGGACTATGCGGGCGGACCTTCTCTTCGGAGGCGTTGTGTCCTGTATGATCCGGCTGTTTCTGCCCCTGAGTCTGCTCGCTGGTGGGTGTGGGGAGCCCGCATCCAAGCCCGCTGTGCCCGACTCCAGCGACTCCGCCGCCCCGGTTGCGGTCGACTGGACCCGAGGTGCGGTCCCCACCGACTCCTTGGGAGAGGTGCGCGGCAAGGTCACGCGCAGAGGCATCGTCCACCTCCACTCACCTTGGTCTCACGATGCGTGCGATGGCAACGGCATCATCGAGGGGGTTCCAGACGCTGACTGTCTGGCCGATCTCCGGGAGGGCCTCTGCGACGCCGGCATCGATGTCGCCTGGCTCACCGACCATCCGTCCTACGCCGCCGCGCAGCCCTACGCCGATCGACTGCATGTGCGGCAAGGCACGGACACCTTGCTGGCTGTGGACGGCGTGGCCGATGCGGCTGCGCTGTGGAAGTGCGAGGACGGGCGTGGAGTGATCATCCGCCCCGGCTATGAAGACACGTTGATGCCGTTGGGGATGGTGGGTCCGCTCGACCCCGATCGCACCACAGAGGATGCCCTCGCCAGCGATGACAGCGCTGAGGCGATTGCGTCGATGCGCGCCGCCGGGGCCTTGGTGGCGCTGGCCCACACCGAAGGCCGCGACCCCGACTTCCTGGCGCGTGTGGTTGCCGATGGGGTGGGTGCGGTTGAGCTGGTCAACCTGCATGCGGCCTTTGACCCCGACATTCGGGCGGAGGACCTCGGGCTCGAACGGGCCGACTGGCTCCTGCGCATGGGGGTCTTCATGGAGATCGAGAGCGGGATGGCCACCGACCTCATGGTCTTGTCGGTGTTGGCCCATCAAGCGCCTTCTCTAGAACGATGGGACGCGCTCACGATGGCGGGGCACGCTGTGGTTGCCACTGCTGGCACCGATGCCCACCAAACTGTACTCCCCATGGACTTTCCCGATGGCGAGCGAGGCGACTCGTATCGGCGGATGTTGCGCTGGTGGACCCACCACATCCGCGTGGCACCCGATGTGGCCGACGACCCCGCTGCCCTCCAAGATGCCCTCGCAGCAGGCCACTTTATGGTGGTCGCAGAGGTGCTGGGGTCGCCTCAGGGCTTTGATGTGTGGCTGGAGACCGCCGCTGGCGACACGGTGGAGACGGGCGGACTGGGGGGCGCGGGGACGGTGCACGTGACCTGTCCCACGCTGGCCTCCGGCTCTCCCAACGACCTGGAGCGCGAGCCGGAGGTGACGGTGTCGGTGGTCAAGGACGGCGTGGCCTGGGCGTCGGGATGCGGCGAGCACCCCACCGATGGGCCCGGCGTGTACCGAGTGCAGGTGGAGGTCGTGCCGTGGCATCTCCACCGCTTCCTCGGAGCCGAGGCCGGCGACTGGATGACGACCTACCCGTGGATCTACAGCCAAGCCATCAGGGTCGAGTGAGGGAGGCGCGTATGTTAGGCGCCGGTCATTCTCTTGGGTCCTCCTGATCTGGTAGCTTGCACGGAATGCAGCGTCCTCGGGAGTCCTCGAATGCCTCGTGTTTTCCGCTTCTTTCCTCTCCTCCCTGTGGTGTTGGCGGGCTGTGCAGACAGCCCCACGCTTCACAATGTGAAGGCCGGCAGCAACAACGCTGATGGTCCTGCAACCATCGCCAGCTCAAGCTCCTTCGAGCTCATGACCCACGCGGAGGCGCAGCAAGCAGCAGACGACTTCCTCGCCGCGTCGCCGAAGTTCACCGAAGGCATCGACAAGCTGGTGGTCATGGAGACTGAGGTGGACAGCCGAGGTCTCGGTCATGTCCGCTACGGGCAGCACCATGCGGGCGTGCCCGTCTTCGATGGGGAGGCCTACGTCCACACCGACGCCAACGGTCTGCTCTACCGCTCCCGCGACGCTCTGGTCCGGGGCATTGTGGTCGATCCCGTCCCGGCCTTCGACGCAGCCGCTGCCACTGGGTTCGCCATGGCTCAGCTTGAGCCTACGGTTCAAGAAGTCGAGCTTCCCACCGCCGAGCTGGTGGTGTTGCGTCATGCGGGCCGCGACCACCTCACTTGGAAGGTTCAGCTCTACGTGGAAGACGCCCAGGGCGTGCCCTCGCGTCCGCTCTCCTTTGTCGATGCTCACCGCCTCGAGCGGGTGCATGGCTGGGACAATCTCGCCCACGCTTCGCTCAGCGACTCCGACAAGGTCACCTACGACAACCGCAACTCCACGCGCACCAATCGGGCGCGGGTGGGCGACAGCTCCGACTCGGACCTCAACACCACCCACAGCGCCGTCGGCACCACGCTGTCGTTCTTCAGCGCCAACTTCGGCCGGGACTCCTACGACGGCAACGGTGCGAAGGTGAAGAGCTACGGTCACTACGGGCGCAACACGGTCAATGCCTACTGGGATGGGTCGCGCCTGCTCATCGGCGATGGCGACGGCTACACCTCCGACTACCTCGGCGTGCTCGACATCACGGCGCATGAGTTTGGCCACGCGGTCACCGACTACGAGGCCAACCTCACCTACTCCTATGAGTCGGGCGCACTCAACGAGGCCGCCTCGGACATCCTCGCGGCTTCGGTGGAGGCCTATGTCGATGGCTCCACAGGTCAGGACACCTGGGATGTGGGCGAGGACTGCTGGCTCTCCGACCGCGCGCTGCGCTTCATGCAGTCCCCCAGCGACGATGGCTCCTCGCGCGACCACTACAGCAACCGGTACACCGGCTCGTCTGACTACGGTGGCGTCCACTGGAATTCCGGCATCGCCAACCACTTCTTCTACCTGTTGGTCGAGGGCGGCTCTCACCACGACTCCACCTATGCGTCGGGCAACACTGTCACGGGCATCGGCATCGATGACGCCTACGCCATCTGGTACGAGGCGCTCACCAACTACATGACGTCGAGCACCGACTTCTCGGATGCCCGCACCGACACCGAGGATGCGTGTGCGGCGCTCGGCTACAGCGCCACCGCCTGCGAATCAGTGTCCTACGCCTGGTACGAAGTGGGTGTGGGCAGCAACCCAGGCAGTGGAAGCGGCTCCACGGGCGGCGGCTCCACGGGCGGCGGCTCGGGTGGCGACACGGGCACCACCGACACGGGCACCACCGACACGGGCACCACCGACACGGGCACCACCGACACGGGCACCTCTGGCAGCGGATGCGACACCGGCTTCACCGAGATCACGGGCAGCCTGTCGAGCGGAGCGGACGACCAGTACAGCTACACCACTTCGAGCAGTGGTCTCCACGACTTCGCTCTGAGTGGTCCGTCCGGCACCGACTTCGACCTCTACCTCCACAAGAAGAAGGGCAAGAGCTACCGTCAGGTCGACTCTTCCACCGTCACCGGAAGCACCGAAGCCATCAGCTACTCCGACGGCAAGGGGGACTACATCATCCAGGTGAAGAGCTACTCGGGCTCGGGCAACTACAGCCTCTGCTACAAGATTCCGAGCTGAAGCTGCCGCTCATGGTCTCGGCGTTCGGCCCACTGCGGAGACGTGTCGGCTGTCTGTGCCCTGGATAGGGCGCCGCATGCCTACACTCATCGCCGCGTTCTACCGCTTCGTCCCTTTCCGCGACGCGGACAGCCTTCGGCCGGGCATTCGCGCGGTCTGTGAGGCGGAAGGCATCCGGGGCACCGTCCTCGTCTCTCCCGAGGGCATCAACGGCACCGTTGCAGGCTCCGAAGCGGGCATCGGACGCCTGTTTGCCCACCTGCGCAGTCTCCCGGGCCTGGAAGGGCTGCGATTTCAGCCCACCCAAGCCGGGTACGTGCCCTTCATGAAGCTGCGGGTGCGCCTCAAGCGGGAGGTCGTCACCCTTCGTCAGCCCGCCGACCCCAACGAGCAGGTGGGCGAGTACGTCGGCCCCGAGCGCTGGAATGCCCTCCTCGATGACCCCGATGTGGTGGTCATCGACACCCGCAACAGCCATGAGGTCGAGCTCGGAAGCTTTCCGGGCGCCATCGATCCCGGCACCCGGTCCTTCGGTCAGTTTCCGGAGTTCGCCGACACGCTCGATCCCAAGCGTCCGGTCGCGATGTTCTGCACAGGGGGCATCCGGTGTGAGAAGGCCACCAGCTACCTGCTGAGGCGTGGCTTCGACCGTGTGTACCACCTCGAAGGGGGCATCCTGCGGTACCTGCGGGACACGCCTGCCGAGGACAACCGCTGGCAGGGGGAGTGCTTCATCTTCGACCAGCGCTTCGCGCTCGATGCCCAGCTCAATCCTCGCTACGGCGACCCTGAGCAAGGGCGCGTCCACCTGCGCGATGGATGGCCTGACCGAGTCGGAGACTGAGCGGCAGCGTCGAGGTTGTGGGGCTTGGGCCGACGCGCCCATCGCCGGGTGGTCAAGGGGGCGGTGGGCCGGTAGGTGAACCGCATGGCATGGACGGATGGTCCGCCAGAGTGGAGTGTTGGTGGGCATCCGGACAGGCAAGTGGTCGCGCCTCTCCCGGCTGGGTGGCCTCGCAGTTGGCATCGCTGGTGAGGCTGCTGGGATGGCCAGCGGAGTGATCCGGAGCGGCCGGGACGCGGCAGTGGATCGCTTTCACCGAGACACGGCCGAGCGTCTGACCGCGACCCTCGGCCAGATGAAGGGGCTGCCGCAGAAGGCCGGCCAGGTACTAAGTCTGCTCGATGCGGTCCTCCCCGAAGACCAGCGGGCCACCTACCGCGCCGTGCTGGGCCGACTGCAGGACGACTCTGAGCCTCTCGACTGGGAAGAGCTGGAGGATGTCTTGGCTGCGGAGCTGGACGCCCCGGTGGCCGAGTGTTTTTCGCGCATCGACACCACCGCTGTGGCTGCCGCCAGCATCGGTCAGGTGCATCGCGCGCAGCTGGCCGACGGGCGCGAGGTGGCCGTCAAGATTCAGTACCCAGGGGTGTCTGAGGCGCTCCACGCCGACCTAGAGCAGGTGGAGCTGCTGGTGAAGTCGCTGGGCGCACTGGTGCCCAAGACCGATGTTCGGCCACTTGTGAATGATGTGGTGGAGACCTTTCTCGAAGAACTCGACTACGTCCATGAGGCCAAGGTTCAGGCGCGATGTCATGCCCGCTGGGCCCACGATGCGCGGGTGGTGGTGCCCGAGGTGTTGGGGTCCCACAGTGGACCGCGGGTGCTCACGACCACCTGGCTGGATGGCGTCGACATCGTCTCTGCCGAAGCCGCTGCGCAGTCGCTCAGAGACCGCTGGGGCACGACCTTGTGGCAGTTCACCTGGACCAGCATCACGGATCACAGCTGGGTGCATGGCGACCCCCATCCAGGCAATTTGCGCTTTCTGCCGGATGGCAAGCTTGGGATTCTCGACTTTGGTGCCTCCGCGGACCTGCCCCCGGAGCTGTCGGGCGGGCTGGCGCGTGCGGCCGAGGTGGCGCGATCGCCCGATGGACGGGACGCAGCGCTGCTTGGGCATGTGCTGTCAGCGGTCGGACTTCCGCGCGACCTGTCCCCAGAGGTGGCGGCGCCCTGGGCGGGCTTCAGTCGGCTGCTGTTCGAGCCAATGCGCAGTCCGGGCTTTCGGTTCTCAGATGACTACGTGCGGGCTCTGATGACCGAGATCCAGCAGGCCAAGACCGCCGCCGCGAAGACCGCGCTGTGGAAAGGCATCCCCACGCCGACCACCCACGGCACCGTAGTCTTGATGCGCACCGCCATCGGACAGGCTGCGGTGTTGGCTCGCCTGGGTGCTGCGGTGGACTCGTGAAGCGGGCGCTGCCGGTCCTGGCCGCGGCGGGCGTGGTGCTCGCCGTGTGTGGCGCGCTGTGGTGGCCCGTGCCCTTGTCGCTCGACTCGATGCGGGTGCACACCGCTTTCGCCGACAGTCATGTGTGGGTGCTCGCGCAGGTGGTGGGGGAGGGGGCGGACTGTGCAGCGGGCTACCCGCGCACCTTGTCGATGCGCCCCATTGCGTGGGTGCCTCTGCTCGTGGCGGCGGTGTTGCGACCGGTGCTCGGCACGTTGGGAGCGATGAACGCCGTGCAGCTGCTCAGCTTGCCGGTCTCGGGGCTGGTGGCGGGGGTGTGGCTTCACAAGGCCACTCAGGTGGACCGCTGGACCGCGGGGGTGCTGGGCGCTTGCTGGGCGCTGTCCCCCACCTTCCTCGCCACGCTTGCGACCGGGGAGATCAGCAACACGCAGGGCTGGCTGCTGCCTGGCTTTCTGCTCGCGGCCAGCGTGGAGGGAGCGCGGCGATATCTGGCGATGGCGGCGGTCGCGGTGTCGGCAGCCATGACCAGTCCCTACTATGCTCTCGCCTTGCCACTGATAGCGGTCATTCACGAGCTGAGGCGCTTGTGGATCCACCGCCGATGGACCGACAGCCTGGTGGGCCTTGTCGCCACTGCCGTCGGTCTGCTGCCCGCTTGGTTCTTCTACGGGTCGTCCGATGCCGACGGGCGCCACAGCTTGTTTCGGCCGGCCCGTCAGCTCGACGTGTCTCCCATCGAGCTGCCCACGCCGCCTCCCGTCGCCCAGCTCGAAGACTTGATCTGGCAGACACAAGCCGCCCCAGGCTCTGACTCCGAGACGGTCCACGTGGTCACCCTCGGGCTCGCGATGGTGGCCCTCGGCCTGTGGGGAGCCTGGATGGGGAAGGGACGGCCTGGCTACAAGGCTGGCATGGCCTTGTTCTTGGGCGGGGTCGTCGCAGCGTTGGGACCGGTGCTCTACCTGGGCGGGGTGCTTCGGGGGGTGGGACCGCTTCCCATTCCGCTGCCGGTGTCGTTGCTCGAAGCGATTGGCTGGCCCACACGACAAGGCGGCCTCTACTTCCGCTATGCCGTGGTGGCAGGGCTGGGGCTGTCGGCGCTGGGTGGCTTGGCTCTGAAAGACCGCCGGCACAGTGTGTTCATCGCTGTGGGTGTGCTGGTTCTTCAGGTGGCGCAGGGGGTGTGGGCCAGTGGACCCTGGACCGACCGCGCCCGTACTTCCATCGCTGGACGCGCCGGTCTGGAGCGCCTCGCCGGACGGGATGGGGCGGTGCTGGAGCTGCCGGTGCAGGGAGTGGGCTCGGCGTGGCTGGGGCAGCCTGCGCTGTTGCGCGCGGTCATCCACGGTCGGCCCACCACTTCGTTGCCACGCGACGACCCCCGTGGCGGAGTGCGGGTCCGGCAACAGCTGTCCGAGGCCATGCGCGCTGCGGATAGTCGGGCGGTGCTCCGCTCCCACGGCTACCGGCTGATGGTGCTCCCCCACGACCAGGTGCAGTATGTCGAGCCCGACCGTCGACGGCTTGAGTCCGCCTTCGGTCCCCCCGACCATCGTGCCGGGCTCTACATCTGGGACCTCGGCGCTACCGAAGTGCGCTGCGAGCCCCCCGCGCAGTCACCGTAGACGGCGTCAGGATGACTGTCCTGACGCCGTTGATGGGGGCCGAGGGGCTCAGGTGTCGTCGGTCGGTGAAGCGATGGTGGTGAGCGCTGCAGCCAGGGGGGTGCCGGCGAGCAAGCGTCCCAACACATCGGCCACGCTGTCACCGCCGAGAATCGCCAGCGGGGCCATTGAGGCGCTGACCTTCTCCACCAATGCTCGGTCGCTGAAGGCCTGCAGCGCGGCCACGAGGTCAGGGGACACTGCCTCGGCCTTGTGAACCACCGCCTGCACCTCGGCTTCGAGCTCCTTGAGTCGACGGGAAAGCTCGGCTTCGTCGACTTCTGACGACAGTATGGAGGTCTTCTTCTTGCGCGCCAGCTCGGCATCATGGACAGCGTCGAGCTCGGACTGAGCCTCTCGCTCCGCCTCTAAGCGACGGGCTCTTTGCGCAATCTCACCTTCTGCACGCGCCCGGTTGACCAGCTGTTCTTTCGCGATGCGCGACACGTCGAGGTCGAGCTCGAGCCGGCGTGTCTCCTGTTCGGCGGCTGCGATCTGGCGTCTGATCTCTTCGCGTCGGCGCACCAGCTCCAGGCGTCGCTCCTCGGCGGCGAGCGTGAGGGTCTCATCGACCACTGCGTGCTGGGCGTTGACCAGCAGCTTGGCGATGTGGTCGTCGCCGACCTCGACCCCAAGCACTTCGATGTCGTACACCCGCATGCCGTTTTCGGTGAACGCGCGCCCCGGCCGCTTACCGTCGTCGCCCGGAAGGCCCAGCACGGTGTCTCGAACGATGTCGATGGCTTCGGCGTGGAAGCGCTGCACACCGATCTTCTTGATGGCATTGCGCAGGATGGAACGGAGATGGTCGGTGAGAAACTTTACGTAGTTCTCGACGTGGAACCAGCGCGAGGGCTCCCCCTCGAAGTTGACCCTGTAGGACAGGCGCAGCGAGACCGAGCAGAGGTCCTTGGTCTCGGCGTCGACGCGGTCTGAGACCTTGTTGTGGAGTGCACGCAGGTAGACGGTCTTGTAGGGTCTTGCCTCGGACTTGGGGGTGCCGCTCGACAGCGTAATGCTCTCGAGCGTTTCGTTGTATTGGAGCAGGCGCGCCTTTGGACCGAGCACCACTTCGCGCTCGCCGGTGCGACTCACGACCTGCACGGCGTAGCCAGTCCACACCGAGATGGTGACGGCGCCGTCGTACTTGGTGTCGAGCGTGATGGTGCGCGGTGGAGTGAAGCTGGTCGCCCGCTGGATGCCGTCTCCAGCATCGCGCTTTCGGCGATTGCGGTGGACGGCGGGGGCAGGAGGGGGCGCAGAGGAGCTCGCAGGACTGCGGCCAGCCAGATCTTCCTTCAGGCGGCGGTTGACCTCCAGCGCCTCTTTGTTGCCCGGGAACCAGAGGGCCACCTGGTGAGGTTCCAACACTCGCCGAACGATGACCTCCTCGCGGGGGTCGGGCAGGAACATCTTTGGACCCTGCACCAGCCGAATCTGGCCGGTGTGGCGGTGGAGCACGTAGCGGCCTTCTCCGGTGGGAATGGCCACGGCGTAGTGGATCTGCTGGTCGCCGTACCGGATGATGGCGTGCTCGGGACGCGGGAAGTAGATCATCTGGTCGCGGCCGGTGATGAACAGCTCATCGCCTACGCTGTGGGCTTCGTCGCCGTCTGAGTAGGGCGCGATGACCTTCACATAGAGACCGCTGTTCTCGTTGAGCTCGATGGCACGGAACTTCCGGCGACCGTGCTCTTCTACGAAGGTTTCCGTGGGCTCGGGAAAGACGACTGCGGGGCCCTGGATGTAGCGCTTGTTGCCGTCTTCATCGAGCAGAACGCAGTACTCGAGACGCTCGAGTGTGACGGCGTCCTGCACATAGGTTCCGACAGGTCCGCGGAGCACTTCTACGCCTGTGGGCGGGATGTAGAAGCTCACCTCAGTGCCCCGGATGACCATGCGTCGACCCAATGTCAGGCCTGCGGTGTCGACCTCGGTGGCGTCGGAGCCGTGCTCTTCGCCCCCTGCTTGGCGCTCCACGACCGCGGCGTCCCAGTTGTTGCGCGCGGCCGCCTCATCGTAGATCCGCACCAGCAGGAATTGGTTGGAGCGCAGCTGGTGACCCTGGAGCACGCGCGCCATCTGGCCGGGCCACAATGCAAAGCTCACAGGACCCGGCAGGTTGACCTTGTGGCCGACCTGCAGCTCCGTGAGGTTGCTGACGGTACCGGTCTTGGGCGGTTGACTGTCGTGGGCGGGATTCTTGACCGTGACGTACCAGCCCTTGGGGGCGGTAGGAAAGAGCTTCGTGGACTCGTCGAGATTGCAGTTTTCGAAGTGCTTGGTGGACTCGTTGAAGAACACCGGCTGATCGGTGTTTGCGAGGCTGGTCTTGTATGGCCCTACGTAGACGTTGATGTTGCCCTTCGTCTGGTCAGAGATGAAGGCAAATTCGTTGGGCGCGAGGACGAGATCTCGTTCACGAGAGCTTGCCATGGTGGCCTCCTTGGGGTGGACGCAGAGCGTCTGGTGAGCCGACTGGGCAGTTCCCAGGCCGGATTTCTGGACAACACTCACCGTCGGAAGGCTTGGTCTTCTTCCGGGCACTGCAACAGAGCGCAGCGGGCGACGAAGAGGTCACTGAGCTGGTCGGGGGACCCGCGCCGACGGTGGTGTCAGAAGCACACGATCAACTCACACGCGGTGGCCTTCTTGTCCATGCGACACGAACCGTCATGACCTCGCTTGACACTTCATGACAGGTAGGCTCAAAACCCGGAGGGTCTCAGAGGGGGGGATGCCCGGCGATCGCCGCACTTCGCCGCACTTCGCCGACTCTCAGAGACTGGCGCGACTCTCCGCCACCAGCGACACGCGCTCGAACCCCGCCTGTTGTGCGGTGAGCAACACCTTGCCCACCAGCCGCCACGGCGCATCCGCATGCGCCCGCACCACTGCAGAATCACCAGCCCGCTGTTGCAGCGGCCCGTACAAGTCCGTCACCAGCGCGCCTTCAGCGTCAGCCCAGTAGCTCGCCGAGCCTGCACGCCAGCCGTCTACATAGAGACCGTCCACTCCCACATCAATCACAACGCCCCGCTCGGGGGGAGTCTCTTCACGGGTGAGAGGCAGCTGCATCTCGCCCTCTGGAGTCTCCAACGGCGGCTCGGCACTCCATGTGCGCAGCACCGCCACGATGAGCAAGGTGAAGAGGTCCACCATCGGGGCCAGCGCCCCTGTGGACAGGCCCTGCGGTGGGCCGGCCGTGCTGCCGGAAAACAGCCGCCGCTTCATGGCGTACCCGCGGAGGGGCCGCGGACCTGGGGTGACTGCAGCACCACCTCAGCAAACAGCGGTCCGTGCCGGTCCTGCTTCACGGCGTCTATCCACAGCACCACATCCGCCGCCCGGCTGTCGGTGCCTGGAACCAAGGTGATTCGCTGTCTCTTGCTGTCGAGTCCTTTGAGGGTCCGCAGCACTCCCTGGAGCGCCGACAGGTCATCCGCAGCCAGCTCACGGGTCTCCACGTCGCCAGATCCGGCCAGCACGTCGGTGCTCCGTACACTGGCGCGCACCACGAAGCCGGACTCTCCGAGCGTGACATCGAGCGTCTCGATGGGACCTGGCGGAATGGGCGGCAGCTGGTCGCCAGGTGCGGACACTGCGAGAGGCAGTCCCGCCAACTTCCGCGCATTGGTGGTCATCAGGAGCATGGGCAGCAGAATGACCATGAGCGACACGACCGACAAAATTGCCGGGCGAGTGTCGGGCGGCTGGGCGGGGTCTCGGAACAGGCGCCGCATGGCTCAAGCTGAACGGTCGGGCTGGGCCCGGTGAACGGCGACTGCAGCAGCGGCGGCCTCGGTAAATGCGAGGAGCCGTCTTACTCGAGCGTCGAGGAATGCGTGAGCGCCCAGGGCTGGAATGCCGACCAGCAGGCCATAGGCAGTGGTGGCCATGGCGGTCGCGATGCCCTGGCTGAGACGTGCTGCGCGCTCCACTGTACTGGCGTCTCCGAGTCCCTGAAACGCCACAATGAGACCAAAGACCGTGCCCAACAGCCCAAGCATGGTGGCGATGTTGCCTACGGTCGCCAGGTAGGGCACCCGCTGCGAGATGCGCACTTCCACGCGCGCGGCCGCCGCTCCCATCGCGTCCCATACGGCAGCTTGGGGCGCCTCCAGGCCGGCTCGAACCACCCTGGCACTCGGATGGGTGCCCAGCCTGCTCAACGCCGCGGCGGGGTCGGTCCCGAGCGCGCGCAGCAGCTCGTCTTCGGACACTCGCCAGCCCCACAGCAGCAAAAACCCACGTTCCAACAGTACCGCGATGCCAAACGCCATCACGGCGGTGAGCGCGTACATGAAGCCGGCACCCGGCCCTTCAAAGGCCCCTAGCAGTGAGCTGAGCACCAGTTCCTCCAAGTCCTATCTGCGGCGACGAGTCCGCGAAGTCTCCGGATGCCTACCACGTGGAGAGTGTCTCCCACGGGGTCGCACCGAGCAGGACGGTCTGGGATTGCTGCTGATCGCGTGTCGGCACGAGCAGAGCTGGGGAGAGATGATACCGAAGGGAGCTGGTTGTGCCTGCCATTCCGCCCGAGATGACCGTGCGGGAGGCGGGGATGGTCTGAAGGTGCAGGGAGCCCTCCTGGTTCCGTTAGCAGGGCGCAGCGAGGGCACCTTTGCCTGAACCTCGTCGGAGAGTCGATGTACATCCGCTCCACCTGGACCACCGCCCTGCTCGTGTCGACCATCGCTTGCTCGAGTGGCCCCACCGGTCCGAAGGACTGCAAGGCGATGTCTGCGGGGACCCCACGCGACGAGTGCTGGGTGGCCCACGCCCCTGAACTCTTCCGCAACACCCCCGACAGTCGGGTCGCCATCGAGCTCATCCAAGCACAGGTGGCCGACGTCAATGCCCGAGACTTCATCTGGCTGATGGTCACCCGCGAGGTCGACCCATCAAGCTACCAGTATTGCAAGCTGATCGAAGGACAGGCTCTGGCCGAGCGATGTCGGGTCGTCGTGAGCCGCCCGCATCTCCACCGTGAGCTCGTCGGCGAAGCCCGCGGGGGACCAAAGGGTGCAGGCGGAGGACCTCCTCCGGGCGGTGGCCCTGCTCCAGGTGGCGGTCCTCCCCCAGGTGGCGGTCCTCCCCCAGGTGGCGGTCCTCCCCCGCAGTAGGCTGCGGTACTGCTGGACGGTCCAGGTCCACATCCTCAAGGTCGCCCCGGTTGGGGTCGGCTTGGTGGAGGCGCTTCCAGACGGTGGGCCGGAGCAAGCTGTGGGGCAGCCACATGCTCGTCGAGCCCGGAGCCATGCGGGTGGACGACGCAAGGGATCCCTCAGCCGCCGCTTGGTTCGTGACAAGATGCGACAAAGCATTGTGCTTCGCGCTTCATCTTTCCATCTCTTGGTGGGTCGAACCGCTGCCATACTGAGGCGGGCTCAAGACACACGACACTTGAAGAAGGTCCTCCCCGCAATCGGGCCCCACCGCATGTAGATGGAGGAGACGCTGAGACGATTGCAAAGTGTGGTCCGGCGAGGAGGACGATTCTTCAAGTCTTCGAGATATGGGTCAACAGGGTGAAAACGCCGGTCTTCAGCCTGCCGTTGCACGGGGAACGCCCCGCTTTCGACACGTTGATCCTACGACACCGCGACATCGCTCGCAACCCCAAATGTGTCCCCACCGGGGGAACTTGGCCCACTGGAGGCGTCACCGGGTTCCTCTGTCCTTATGCTGGAGCTTTCGAGGTGAACGAATACTGCTTGATGGTCGTGGTTTTCGCCGACTGAGGTGCTGTTTCGAGAGAACCTGGCCGTCGAGCTCCGGCGATCTTCGTCGACAATTCGGGACATTTTGCCCTGTGGCGGGCCCCCTTCGAGATCGCGACATCGATGTCGCTATGGATCTGCAGGTTCTATGCCAGGACTGGGATCAGCTTGGCTGAGCGTCGGTCTGGGTGGTCTCGATCAGCTCGTTCAGTAGGCTGACGACCTTGCGCATTGAAAACGGCTTGCGCAGGGCTGCGGACCATCGGGCGGATCGTCGCTCGCCGGACGACAGAGGACTGCCGGAGGCCACAATGATGGGAGCACGAGGGAAGCGCGCACGAATGCCTTCGATGACGCCACTCCCACCCACACCGGGGAGGTGCCAGTCGACCACTGCAGCATCGAGCTGTGCCTCATCGGTCTGCAGCCAGTCGACGACGTCGCGACCGCTTGAGAAGGCGATGACGGAGAACCCTTGCCACTGAAGGAACTCGACGAGGGCTTCTCGTTGCGCTTGTTCGTCTTCAACAATGACAACAGCCAATCCAGTCATCGCAGCCTTGCTCCCGTTTCGTGGAGCCGTTGCGTAACGAGGGGGCGATGTCGAGTTTGTGGCGTGCTTGCAAGGCGGTTGCTCGACGCTGCACTCGGTCGGCAACCGCGACGTATTACACTCTCCCCCGAACCGGTGCAGGCAACATGTCCCCGGGAGTCAGGAGGTCGTGCGTGCGGGTCACCCTTGAGCTGGTGGGAGGTGGGGAAGGTCCCCGTGTGTGGTCGCTGTTGCGGGGCACCACTCGCATTGGGCGCGCACCGGACAACGACTTTGTTGTTCCCAAGCCATCGGTCTCAAGCTACCATCTGGTCATCGTAAACGAACAGGAGCAGGTCTCTGTTCGCGACCTCGGCAGCACCAACGGCACCTACATCAACGAGCGCCGCGTCGAGGGCACTCGTCGGCTGAAGGACTCCGACTTCCTTCGGGTTGGACTCGTGGTTCGCGCCCGCGTGCGACTGAAGCCCGACAGGCAGCCCGCCCAGCACCCGGACGGCTGGCTGGTCCACGAAAACACCGGTCGGTCCTTCCCGTTGTTGGGCCCGGTCGTGCTCGAGCAGCTGTTGTCCAACCTCTCGGTCAGCGAGCTCACCGAGCTGGGGGACACACCCGAAGACGCCTCTGGAGGCGCACTCCCGCACCGCATCCACCTCAAGCATGGTGTGGTGCATATCGACGGTCCCGAGGGCGCGTATGTCGTTCAGCTGGGGACCACGTTTCAGGTGGGTCCCCACGGACTGCTTGCGGTGAGTGCGGACGACGTGGGCTCTACGACGGTCTCCTCGTCCGAAGCGCGTTGGACCCTCCGCGTCGACATCGCGGGGCGCGCCGGCTCCCAGGCTGAGGTGATCGATCCGGAAGGGTGCGTGCAGGGCACCATCCGCGCTGCGAATCGGGTCGCGGTGCTTCACCAACTGGTGCGCCAGCTGCAGGCCGACAGGGCGGTCGGGGCGCCAGAGTCCGACCGTGGCTGGCTCGCCGACGAAGATCTCATGAAAGGCGTGTGGGGCCGTCACTGGCGCAACAAGGGCTCCGCGTCGTTTCAGGTCCTTATTCACAGAGTGCGCAAGGACCTCGCGCGGGTAGGCTTGGCGGGGGCGGTAATCGAGAAGCGGTCGGGTCACACCCGTCTGCGGCCGGGCACGGTTCTGGTGGCGAGCCAAGAGCAGCGATAAATGGAGTCTCTTGAGCTGCTGGCAGGACGCTATCGGCTGGGCGGCCGGCTCGGCGAGGGCGGTG
>Ga0315322_10001589_pt1 | contig 17667 bp, 17 predicted proteins | sample M110021515metaG_FD_203461 | JGI IMG/M metagenome (GOLD analysis project Ga0315322, IMG submission 203461) | Ammonia-oxidizing marine archaeal communities from Monterey Bay, California, United States - M1 100m 21515 | ecosystem: Environmental > Aquatic > Marine > Intertidal zone | place: USA...
CGCCGAGAATGGGAGGTTGCTTGGTCTGGTTGACGTAAACCTTTTGTTCGCCATCGGCGTGCATGATGGTAACCGGAGTTTTCTTTTCCCGGTTGGGACCGGCGCTATAGGAAAGCTGGATTTCATACTCGCCCGACTCAGGAATACGGGCAGGAAAAGTAACTGTCTTTCTTCCCTTTCTCTTGGCATCATCATGTAAATATCGCTTTCCGACATACCGACTGGTATGGGTCGAGGACACCCATTTCCCGACCAACTTGGCATCGACGTCATCCACCACCACACCTTCCAGTTTGCCCGGATCAAGGGACTTCTGTCCGGCTTTGGCAAAATCCGTATTTCCTCCCAGTGCCTTGAGCTCGGCTTCGGCTTTCTTCAATTCGCCCTCAAGCTTCTTTTGATCAGCCGAGTGTTTCTTGCGGGCAACCGCATGTTGATCGCGCAACGTACGCTCATGAAAACTGGCGACGTTTCCAGGAACCAAGCTATTGGTACCTCGGAAAATCCCTGCCAACGAATAGTATTCTTCGATGGGAATGGGATCGAACGGATGATCATGACAACGCACGCACCCCATGGTCATGCCCAGAAAAGCCCGTCCCACGGCGCTGATTTGCTCATCCACGACCTCCATGCGCAAGAGGGCCTTGTCCTGTAACTCGTAGTTATGGGGTCCGAGGGCGAGAAAGCCCGTTCCGGTCAGGTTCCCATTGAACTCCCTATCGTTCGAGGAGGGGAGCAGGTCACCTGCGATCTGCTCCTTGGCAAATTGATCGAAAGGCTTGTCCTCGTTGTAGCTCTCGATGACGTATTCCCGGAACCGAAAGGCGTTAGGGAAAGGATTGTTGCGTCCGCCACCCGTGGTGTCGGCGTAGCGCGCGATGTCGAGCCAATGACGTCCCCAACGTTCCCCAAACCGTGGGGAAGCAAGCAATTCGTCCACCACCTTGGCGTAGGCATCGGGAGAATCATCCGATTGAAAGGCCTCGATTTGCCTCACGTTCGGAGGCAGTCCGGTCAGGTCGAAATAAAGCCGGCGAAGCAAAGTTGCCTTGTCCGCAAGCGAAGCGGGTTTCAGGTCGCTCTCTTCGAGCCTTGCCAATACGAAGCGGTCCAATTCGTCCTTCACCCATTTTTCATCGCTAACGTCCGGCAATTGCGGGGAATCCAGCGGATGGAAAACCCAGAACTTTCTGCCTTCCTCGAGGCTCTTGGCTTTAGGCCCGCTTGACTCGGCCACCGTTTCCATGGGCGCGTCACGCGGATCAGGAGCACCCATGGCAATCCATTTCTCAAAATCCGCCACCACTTCCTTGGGGAGCTTCTTTTCCGGAGGCATTCGCAAGTCATTATCTTTGTACCGGATTGCCGTAAGCAAAAGACTTTCGTCCGGCTTGCCAGGCATCAGGGCCGGGCCGCTCTCCCCGCCGTTCTCCCAACCCGCCTTTCGGTCAAGGAACAGTCCCGCCTTTAATTTCTTGGCTTTGGCAGAGTGGCACTCGTAACAATTCTGAGCGAGAACCGGCCTTATCTTTTCCTCGAAAAACTCGGTCTTCGCAAGATCATCCAATGCAAGAACCGGCATTGAGCTCAAGCAGAGCAATCCGAGGATGGAAAGGGTCGAATGGAATGAAATGGGCATACGTCCTGAAAGCTTTCCTCATACTGACTAACTTATCATTCTAAAACAAAACAAAAAAAAAGGTGAAAAGAAGGTTGATGAAAACAGTCATATTCCTCAAAACTCAAAACCCATGAATAAATCAGCCCTTAGCCGTCGTCGTTTTCTTAACCAATCCGCGCAAACAGGTATTGCCGGAATTCTCGCCTCATCTTACTTCCCCTACCTTGCGGATGCCGCAAAGGAAGCTCCCAGCGAGCGCCTGCGCTTCGGAGCCATAGGCGTTGGCGGACGGGGAGCCGGCGTAGCCAACGGGGCAAGGCGTCTTGCGGACATCGTGGCCGTTTGCGACCTGGACACCCAACGCATCGACCGCGTGAACAAATCCCTCGCCGGGGGCAAAGCCAAGGGCTACCAGGACTACCGGAAGGTTTTGGAGCGCAAGGACATTGACTTTGTAACGATTGGCACAACCGACCATTGGCACACCCGGGTGGCGATTCAAGCCATGCAGGCGGGCAAGGACGTTTATTGCGAAAAGCCCCTCACTCTCACCATCGAGGAAGGCAAGCAGATCTCCAAGGTGACCAAGGAAACCGGACGGGTTTTCCAGGTAGGCACCCAGCAAAGAAGCGAGATGGGCCAGAAATTCCTTACCGCCATCGGAATCATCCGGGAGGGCAGGATCGGAAAGATCCAGAAGGTAACCTGTAACATCGGCGGCGGACCCAAGGGCGGACCCTTCAAGAAATCCGACCCGCCCGCCAACATCGACTGGAACACCTGGTTGGGACAGGCTCCGAAAGTCGACTACATCAAGGAACGATGCCATTATCAGTTTCGCTGGTGGTACGAGTACTCCGGAGGAAAGATGACCGACTGGGGAGCTCACCACGTCGACATCGCCCAATGGGCCTTGAACCAAAGCGGTGAAGGGCAGGGGGTCTTGTCCCTCGATCCGCTCATCGACGATCATCCGATTCCCCTGAAGGACGGTATGCCGACCAAGGACGACCACTACAACACTTCACACAATTTCCATATCAGGTGCATGTTCCCCGAGGACACCGAAATGAACATCGTCAGCAAATCCAAGGAAGGAAACGGCATCTTGTTCGAAGGAAGCAAGGGCAACATGTTCGTCTCCCGCGGAAAGCTTTCCGGGGATGCGGTCAACGGCCTCAAGGAAAAGCCCCTGTCTTCGGACACCGTATCGGAAGTCTACAAAGGCAAGAAGACGACCAACCACATGGAAAACTTCTTCGCTTGCATGAAGGACAGGACCGATCCGATTTCAGACGTCCACACCCATCACCGGGCAATGACCACCTGTCACTTGGCCAATATCTCGATCCGCCTGGGTAGGAAGATTAAGTGGGATCCGAAAAAGGAACAGGTAATCGGGGACAAGGATGCCAACAAATGGCAATCCCGCAAGCAACGCAAAGGCTTCGAAACGATGGGCTGAGACCACCTGCTTGAAGGAGGATTTATTTAAATTCAGGCAAGCTGTTTGAGGTCAGGCAAGAAGCGGAGCGGCGTTGCCTGCACCGCCTTGTTCGCTTTAAGTCTATTCGAGGATCATTAGTGACTTGATTGGAATCACGGCAAGCTCAGCACTGTTCAGGTTGCCGCGCCGACCGCCGTTGTTCGAATAGCCTACGTAAAGGTTGCCATCGTGCTCCATCGCGTATGGGTATGAGAGGCTCAGTCTATCGGCCGATTCGCCGGACTTTCCATCATGCCGCGAACGACGAATGACGAAGATCTTGCTAAATTGATTTTCATTCGGTTTCGAGAGCGCGATCGTCAGTGGTGTCCGCTTGCCGCCGTTGTCCTTCGCTGTGGTGCAAACGAGGTAACGCTGGCCCGTGCTGAGGATTCCGGCGGCGGGCTTCGAGGTTGTCATCGGCAGGTTGCTTGCTGATGACGGCGACCAATTGCGACCAAAATCATCACTCTTCGCGACGAGTGCCACTGCAGCGGCGCCATAACGGGAGATGTTGAAGATTGTCTTTCCATCCACGAATATCGCCGACTCTCCCCACATTGCCTTGACGTTCTTCGCCACGGGGATCTTCACGAAATCCCACTTCGTGAGGTCGTTGCCATGGCTGATCGCCACGGCAGCGGGGAAGATACCCCTGTTCGAGTAAGGGCCCGCGGCCAAGCCCGGCATGATCCAGTTCCCGTCGGCCATTTTTTCTGGCTGATTCATCGGCCAGAAGCCGTCCTTGACGACGACTCCGTGTTTCTCCCACTTGCCTGTCTTCTCGTTCAGGCGGTAGGCCCGGGTGTGGATGCGTTTCATCTTTCCATAATAAGCGCCTTGGAACGCCCAAAGAGCGCCTTCGTGGACCTGAAACACCCCGTGGCTAACGGCAAGATCCTCTTCATCTCCAGCATCTATCACTTTGAGCGTGCACCATGTCCGACCCCCGTCCTTACTGACCCGATATTGAGCCTCTTCACTAACCGTGTTCTCGACGCCCTTGTTGTGACCAAACGATGCGTAGAGCTTTCCCCTGTGTTTTGCGAGACCGACTCCGTGGAGGAAGGTGTAGCCGTCGGACTTCTTGTCCCACTTTTTTATGACATGGAATTCGGCGTTGCTGATCTCAGGTAGTTTTTCAGCCTTCGCCAACGCTACGCCCGGCTTCCAAATTGGAAAAGGAGCGGGATCCACGGCCCGGGACGGAAGGACTGACAAGGTGCTCAACAGCGTGATAACAAGGATATGTGTATTTTGAAGCATGTGAATGTGATTATTCCTTTCTGCGGGAACGCCAAGGATGAGGCACGGTCAAGTCATTGATCAGCCAGTGCCTGGCGTCCCAACTGCAATCCAAATTTATTTAAATATGTATGGCTTCGCCGTGGGTGGCGGCGGCGGCCTCGGCCAAGGCTTCGCTCATGGTGGGGTGGGCGTGAATGGTCTGGTGAATCTCATCCACGGTTGCCTCCAACTTCATTCCCAACCCGTATTCGGCAATCAGTTCGGTGGCATCGGAACCGATGATGTGAGCGCCGAGGATTTCCCCGTACTTCTCACCGACCAAGACCTTTACGAATCCTTCCGAGTGGTTGACCGCTACGGCCTTGCCGGAAGCGGCGAAGGGGAATTTTCCCACTTTGTACGCGATTCCCTCTTCCTTGGCTTTTTCCTCGGTCAAGCCGATGCTCGCAACCTGGGGCTGGCAATAAGTACAGCCCGGAAAAGCGTCGAAAGGAACGGGATCGGAATGACCAAACATGCCATTGACCGCCTGAATGGCCCGGTAGGTCGCGACATGGGCAAGCCAAGGAGGACCAACGATGTCTCCTGCAGCGTAAATATTTTTCTCAGAGGTTTCGTATCGTTCATCCACCTGGAGGTAACCGCGGTTGAGCTCGAGCTTTAGCTTTTCCGAAAGGGCGCCTTCGAGGTTTGGAACGACCCCGATGGCCAGCAGGAGGCTTTCCGCTTCTAGGGTTTCGGTCTGCTCGCCGTGGGCAAGCGTGAGGGAAACCGAGTCTTCACCGACTTCAATGGCGTCCACCCGGGTATCCGTCCGGCAATCGATTCCTTGCTCGGCAAAAGATTTCGCAATGGCTGCCGAAACCTCGGCATCTTCGACGGGCAGTACGCTCGGCAACATCTCGATCAGGGTGACCTTGGTACCAAACGAATTGAGGAAATAAGCAAACTCGGCTCCGATGGCTCCGGCGCCCATGATGGCAATGCTTTTGGGTTGCTCCGTCATGGCAAGGGCTTCCCGGGAGGTCATCACCCGCTTGCCGTCCACTTCGATCTCGTCAACCTTTCTCGGCTTGCAACCCGTTGCAATCATGATCTTTTCCGCCTTCAAATAAGTACCCTTGGACTCGCCTTCGGTAATCTCGACCATGCCGGCGGCATGAACCATCCCCTTGCCAACCACGTAGTCGACTTTGTTTTTCTTAAACAGAAATTCGATCCCTCCGCCCATTTGATCGGATACCTTGCGCGAGCGACCCATGACTTTTTCAAAATCAAAGGTGACCTCTCCGCAATGGATGCCGAGCTCATCGGCATGCAGAGCAGCTTGGTATGTTTCTGCGCTCTTGAGCAAAGCCTTGGAAGGGATGCATCCCCAATTCAGGCAGGTTCCTCCCGCCCGTTCCATTTCGAGGCAAAGGGCTTTTTTGCCCAATTGACCGGCGCGAATGGCAGCGGCATAGCCAGCCGGTCCTCCTCCGAGGACAATTAAATCATAGGTAATGTCAGAATTCATGTAAAATCTAAGGGATATTCCCTTCTTTTTATCGATCTTTGGACGTTTCGTCAACGAAACGAAAAAATGTTAATCGGTTGGGCTTGAATTTTTTCCACAGACTTCTAACGTAAAATCTTTTTTTACCATGATTGAAGCACTAGATACCAAGAACGATTACAGAGAAAAGATTTCAAGACACGTCAACTATTGCCTGACTTCCACGAATCTGACCACGGACGAGTATTACAAAGGCAAGGTAAGGGACCGCTATGACTTGGGCGAGAAATTGGCCCTGATCACCACGGACAGGCAATCAGCCTTTGACCGGGTGCTCGCAAGCATACCATTCAAGGGGCAGGTCCTGAACGAAACGGGAGCCTGGTGGTTTGAGCAAACCAAGGACATCATCCCCAACCACGTCATCGAGTTACCGGACCCCAACGTCACGATTGCCAAGAAATGCCAGCCTTTCCCAATCGAATTCGTCGTGCGCGGTTACGTGACGGGAAGCTCGAGCACTTCGCTTTGGACAATTTACAACCGGGGAGACCGGGAATATTGCGGGATTGAATTCCCAGACGGGATGACCAAGAACCAAGCCTTGGAGGAAGCGGTTCTCACTCCGACCACGAAAGAGGAAGACCATGACCGCCCGATTTCCCCCAAAGATATCGTTGCCGAGGAGTGGATGACGCAGGAACACTGGGATTATGCTGCCCAAAAATCCCTCGAGCTCTTTGCACGAGGGCAGGAGATTGCCGCCCAACATGGCTTGATTCTCGTCGATACGAAATATGAAATGGGAATTGATGAAGATGGGGTCATCACGCTTATCGATGAGATCCACACACCGGATTCCAGCCGATATTGGATTGCCGACAGTTACCAGTCACGAATGGATCAAGGGCTTGAACCAGAAAACATAGACAAGGAATTTCTACGACTCTGGTTCAAGGAACATTGCGATCCTTATAACGACGAAACCCTTCCGGCCGCTCCTGACGAATTGGTCGTCGAGCTATCGGCAAGATATATTTATTTATATGAAAAAATAACGGGAGAAGCTTTCCAGTTTCCCGAAATCGAATCATCCATCGATGATCGAATCACAGAAAACCTCAAACCATACTTAGGATAAGATATGAAAGTAGTTATCATCATGGGCTCGACCGCAGATGAGCCCCACGCCAAGAAGATTACCGACAACCTGGACGGCATGTCCATCAAGTGGGAGCAACACGCGGCTTCGGCGCACAAGCAACCTCTGGAGGTACTCAAAATCCTGGAAGATAATGCAAACGAAGAATCGCTCGTATACGTAACGATCGCAGGCCGATCCAACGCGCTTTCCGGTTTCGTCGGAGCCAACTCCGGCTTCCCGACCATCGCATGTCCACCGTTTGTCGACAAGACCGATATGTTGGTCAACATTCACTCGACCCTCCAAATGCCAAGCAAGACTCCGGTCTTGACAGTATTGGATCCGGCCAACTGCGCAATTGCGATCCAAAGGATCTTCAAAGTTTAATTATATTTATTTAATTTTAGAGATCGCAGTCATTACGGATTGCGAAATCTTGTCGTATCTCTCGCCCCCCTTGCCCCCTGGGTCAAGGTCAGCAAGTTCGAGCAAGGCCCCGTAGCGCACGCGCAGTTTGCGTCCGATTCTAGGTAGGGATTTGCCTTTACCCATGATCTCGTAGGAGCCGAAAATCCGGGCAGGCAAAACCGGGACTTGGGATTTCGCCACTAGCATGCCCACTCCTTTTTTACCTTCACCGAGTTGCCCGTCTTCGCTCCGGGTACCTTCAGGGAAAACCAACAAGGGATGGCCATCTGACAAAACCTTGAGTACCCGACGTAAAGTTGCCAAGTCTAGCTGAGAGCGATTTACAGGTACGGAATTCAGTGCCTTGATCAGCATGCCCAAGGGTCCTTTGAAAAGACTGTCCCGTGCGAAATAATGCAAATTGCGTGGCATGCGACAGCCAAGCGCAGGGGGATCAAGAAAGCTTAAGTGATTGGAAGCCAACAAGAAAGAACCTTCCTTGGGCACGTTCTCCAAACCCTCGACGCGAAATCCATGAAAAACACGATAAAAGGCATAGGATAGAAATTGGGCTGAACGGTATAAGGGAGTCATGGCAGTTTTTTGATGACTTCCAGGATTGATTGAGTGACTTCATCGATTCCGCTTTTTCCGGTATCGATACGGATACAACCATTTGCCGCAACCAGAGGGGCAATTTTGCGCGATGCGTCTTTTTCGTCTCGATTGGATATCTGATCCTTTTCACCATCCTTGCTTCTTCGATCGACCCTGATTGTCGGATCCGCTTCTAGAAAAATCTTCAGGTCAGCATCAGGAAGGATGACCGTTCCAATGTCCCTTCCTTCCATTACCAGACCATTGAAGTTGCTTTCCCGAGCAACCTGAACCTGGGAGCGCTGGTACTCAAAAAGCAATTCCCGAACGGATGCCAGGGATGAAAAATCTGAAACCGAATCATTAATTTCGGGGCTTCGGAGGATGGTTTGCTCGAATCGGATATCATTGATCAGCAGGCATGAACGGCCATCAATCACCTCCGTACCCAGAGGTATAGTTTTTTTATTTAAATATTCTTCAACATCACCGGGGAGGAGATTCAAATCGAGAAGCGCTCGGGTAATGGCCCGGTAGTGAGAACCCGTATCCACATGCATTAAATTCAATGCCCTGGACAAAGAATGAGCTGTAGTGGACTTGCCTGTACCGGCACCACCATCAACTGCGAGAACCAAAAATCGGGTGCTCATTTATGACTAATCCGTCGAACGGATTCGAGTTCCTCAAAAAATTCCGGGAAGGTCTTGGCACAGCAATTCGGATCTTTGATCTTCAACCAGGTCGCACCGTTTCCAAGGAGATCATGACATCCGAGGATACCAAAACTCATGGCAAAACGATGGTCCTTGTAGGTATCAATCTCCACCCCATCAACAGCTAGGTTTTTTAATTTATTTAAATTTGGGGTAATGTGCAATTGATCTTCGGATTCCTCCACGTCTTGTCCGATTTTTCTCAGTTCCGATGCCATGGCAGACACCCGATCCGTTTCCTGTTTTCGGGTGTGGGCGATCCCGTTAATCGTCAATGGGCTCGATAAAAGGGGGCTAATCGCGGCCAAGCTCAGGAAGGTATCGGATATGTCATTGAAATCAAACGTTCCTCCCTGCGGTTCCACTGACATGGCAGTTTCTATTCCTTCATCCGTAGTTTTTATTTCCACACCTATTTCCCTCAGCACCTCTACGTATGCCGAATCACCCTGGAGCATTTCCTCATGAATGCCTTCCAGGGCGCAACGCCCTCCCGTAACGATGGGCAGGGTAAGAAAATAGCTCGCAGCCGTGGCATCGGGTTCGACTACGAATTCAAAGTCATCGTCCCGGTATCCGTCCGATTGGATCTCGATCCTGCTCGAAGTAAAGGAGGAGCAGAAATCATCCGTTGAGAACGCCCTCATCATGGACAGGGTCATGTCCACAAAGGGTACGGACACCGTTCCCCCACCGAATGAGAGGCAATAGTTACGACTGATAGCAGGTGAAACCATAAGTATGGCCGACAGGACCTGGCTACTTTTGGTCGCATCAACATCCTGGTGGTCATCACTCAAGCCATTGGCAGACAACTGGAAGGGGAAACACCCGGGCTCGTTCTGAAAAATGCACTCCGCCCCGTTTTGTTCGAGAAAACAGAGCAATTCGCTCATGGGTCTCTCCCGCATCGCGGGGGATCCGTCCATCTCGTAAGCGGCATCCTTTTGGGCGGCCAGAAGGGCGGTCAGAAACCGGGCAACGGTCCCTGCGTTGCCAACGAAGATCTTGCCGCTTTTGGAGGGCAGTTGCCCTCCGCATCCTTCGATCACGACGGTCGTTGCTTCATCCGCCGTTTCCACGGCTACGCCAAGCTGGCCAAAGGCTTCAATCATCAAGTCAACGTCATCGCTCCGGAGCATTCCCCTAAGCGTTACTTTCCCTTTGCATAACGATGCCAGGATCAAGGCGCGGTTGGAAATGCTTTTCGATCCGGGCACCCGAACGGATGCGTCGCATTTGCTAACAAACGGCGCAATGTCCAGTGAAGGAATCATTGGTCCGTATTTTCCAGGCTTTTGCGGAACCGGGATCCGGTCTCGAGAAATTCCCTCAATTCGTCGGCACTCCCGTTTTCCAACCGTTCTCTCGCCAATTTCAAGGAATTTTCAAGCTCGCTGAGCGAATCAAGCAAATGAGATTTGTTCATTGCCATGATTTGCTCCCAAAGCCCCGGATCCCCTTCGGCAATTCTCGTCGTGTCCAGCAACCCACGCCCGGCCAACTTCTTCCATTCCCCGGGGATTGCGTTGAGGCAATGGGCCAGGCTCGAGGAAACCAGATGGGGCAAATGACTCAAATGGGCTACGCTACGGTCGTGCTCCGCAGGACTCATTGAATAAACTTTCATCCCGAGGGCTTCCCAAAACGTCCGTGCGCCTTGCGCCAAGGGCTCAGGCGCATCGTCCTGTGGCGTGATGATGCAGGCCTTTCCCTCAAAGAGATCTGCCTTCGCATGATCCATCCCGGACTTTTCCGAGCCCGCCATGGGGTGTGATCCGACAAAGGCCCCGGAAGCGCCCCGGGCGCTTTCCACCGCCGATGCGCATATAGGCCCTTTCACGCTTCCGACGTCCGTCACAATCATTCCTTCGCTCGTATGCGACATGATTTCCGAGACTAATGAGGGTATGCTCGCGACCGAAGTACAGACAACGACCACCGAACTGCCCGTGACCGCTTTTGCCAAATCTTCTTCCGCCCGGTCGCACCATTGCATCCCCATGCATTGCTCGATTCTCTCCGGGTTTCTTGCCCAAATGACGATCCGCTCGGATAGGTTGCCGGCGCGAAGCGCCATTGCCAAGGAAGCTCCCAATAGCCCCGGGCCTACAATGGTTACTTGTGGAAACATCGTGATTGAAAGATAAACTCCTTAAATTTCTTTGATTTTGATTTCAGGTTGCGTTAGAAACATCTTCATTGATGGAAAAGGATTTCAAAGAGCAAGACCCAAACGACGACGATTGGGGTAATCCGCCTTCGCCTCTAACCCCCGAAAATCAAAAAAAGGCTTTCAAGGCGCAAATGATTATCGGGTTGATCGCGCTCGCAGGCATTCTTTTGCCAGGGCTTATGTTTTGGTTTCTGAAATCTTGAACATCCTATTTCTCTGATTGAACTCACCTAAATTAACTTATTTAAATTAACCATCGCAAATTGAAAAACAGCAGATCCAAAGGCTTCGGAAAAGTAGAGGGCATAATCGCGCTCATGATCATCGGGTTGCTCATATTCCTAGCCATCCCCATTTACAATTCGCTGACCACGGTTGAACCGGTCGATGAAAACACCACGGGGACGCAACTCGCGCCAACCTCCTCGCAATGGAATCCCGGTTTCGAATCCAATGATTCGGATACTCCGGTCTACGTTCTTCCCCGCAACTAGGGTTTTCTCCAAAGAAGCTTTTTCCCGTGGAGATAACTGGTAAGAAGTTTCTATTCTTGGTTCTTTTCGTCCTCTCCTTGTTTGCCCTCCTTTTTTTCATCTACGAAGCCTTTTTGGCCATTGCGGGTGAGGAGGGAGAACAAATGCTTGCAGATTGGTGGCATGCCTTTAAGTCCTTTGTCCTGCAAAACGGGTTTTGGCTTTTTCTGGCCATCGCCATCTTGCCAGGGTTGATTCTTCCGGTTGCCCCATTCTTGACACTGGCTGGCATTTGGGGAGACGAACACGGGCCTTGGTTGTCTTGCTTATATTGCTCCTTCGCCTTGACCTTCAATCTGGTTTGGACCTATTGGTTCGCCCGCAAACCCGGGCGATCACTGATTGAGAAAATCCTTTCGAAGACCAAGTATCAATTGCCGGAAAAGCCTTCGGGAAACGTTGTTCAGTGGGCTCTCGTCCTCAGGCTTACCCCGGGGGTGCCTTTCATTTTCACAAATTACGGTCTCGGTCTGCTCAGGATGCCCTTCTCGACCTACCTGTTGGTTTCCATCCCGGTTCTTGCCTTCACGGGCTGCGGTTACGTACTGGCTTTTGCAGGCATATTCGGAGGGAATTGGGCTTACCTATGGGGAGGCACTTCGATGGTGGTGGTTATGTTCTTGCTTGGCAGGCTCTTTCTCAAAAGAAAAAAGAATGCAAACTGACTTGTTCGAACAGCACGAGGATCGTTCCGAGATTTGGAAGGTATCGGACTTGACCAGGGAAATCAAAAAGATCGTGGAATCCGGCTTCCCCACACTGTGGGTAAGCGGGGAGATTTCCAACTTGCGGGCCCATCCGAGCGGACACCGTTATTTCGTGCTCAAGGATAGCCAGTCCCAACTCAAGGCCGTTCTTTTCCGCGGAGATGCGGGCACGCTCGGATTCGATCCGCAGGAAGGGGAAGAGTGTCTGGCCTATGGGGAACTTACCATTTACGAACCACGCGGGGAATATCAGTTGCGCGTAAGGCACATGATGCAGGACGGAATGGGTAACATGCGTCTGCAATTCGAGCGCCTGAGAGAACGCTTGCTGAAGGAAGGCCTGTTTGAGGATGCCCGCAAGAAGGCATTGCCTTCTTTGCCACAACGGGTGGCAATCATAACCTCCGCGAGCGGAGCCGCCCTTCAGGACTTCATAAGCATCCTGAAGCGCAGGGATTGGAATGGGTCCGTTTTCATTTTCCATTCCTCGGTACAGGGAAAGGATGCTCCTGCCAACTTGATCAAGGCGCTAGAGCGGGCAAGGTCTTTTCCTGGCATCGATCTGGTCGTGCTGGCGAGAGGGGGCGGATCGATCGAGGACCTGTGGGCTTTTAACGACGAACAGCTCGTCCGCAACGTTGCGGAGTGTCCCATACCCACCATTTCCGCAATCGGGCACCAGACGGACTTCGTTCTCACGGATTTCAGTGCCGATTTTCGGGCCGAAACCCCTTCGGCCGCAGCCGAATGGATCAGTTCCGAACATATCAGGTTGGGAAAAACGCTAGATGAGCTAGCCCTGAGACTCAAAGGAATTCCCGAAGCCGCTCTCTCACGGATTTCCGAACGGATGGAATTGAATGAGGCTAAGCTGAGGAATTGCTCGCCCATCTCACGGATCGAGAGACAGCATCAATACATGGATGATCTTCAAGTACGGATGACCCGGACGATGGAGAGCTTTTTCGAGAGAAATTCGTATGTTATGGAATCGCTCGGACAAAGGCTTGAGGGAAGCAGTTTGCATTCGACCTTGCGCAAGGGCTTTGCCTACCTGAAGGCGGAAAATGGCAAGATCATTGAGCAGGCAAAGGATTTAAAGACCGGTTCTCTCGTTTCGGTCACCCTGAAGGACGGAAGTAAAGACGTGAAAGTCGAAGGCTGAGAACTTTCTAGTCCAAGGCTTGCTCGCAAAAGGTAACGACTTTTTCAAAACCAAGCCGTTCATACAGGTTTTTCGGGCCGAAGAAGTCACTAAACAGGATGCATTTTGAAACCTCCCTCCTGCGGGCTTCGCCGATCAAGCCCGAAATCAATTCGCTCCCATACCCCATTCCCCTGAGCTCCTTGGCCACGAAAACCTCATTGATCACAAGGCTATTGGGCGTCGAGCGGCCAAAGCCTCCCATGGCGCAGGCTCCGACTCCTTCCTTGCGCATAAGGAAAAGGTTGCCCCGCTTCATCATCTCCCGCGATATCGTCAGGAGAGCATTCGCATTGACGGGAGGATTCGATTCATTCGCAAAAAGGGTCGTCCAGGTTTGAATCCTGGGCCAACTTTCCGGCTTCACCACCTCCAGGGTAGGTTCGGGGAAAGCTTTGAATATCTGATCACAAGGTACCGAGTAGATCATGAAATCTTTTCTTTCAGCAGGAAGAGTCCCGGTTTTCCCAAGCCATTCGCGGATAAAAAACCCGACCGACTCTTGCGAACCGGTCACGCCTTTGATTTTCCACTTTTTGGCCTTTCCATACTTGGCCAGACGAATGATGGCTTCTCCGGCTCCTTCCGAAATCACAAGGTAACCGGAGGGAGTGATCAAACTGCTTATCGAAAGTTTTCCGTTCAAAAAAACATTGCCCGCCCAACTAGGATTTCCCCTCGTCCGGCTGACTTTCGCTAGTTCCCAAAAGAGGTTGTTCTTGAATTCATCTTCAAACAGGAATGGCTCCGCCTTGCTAAAATAGGATGCGAGATTCCCATATGTTTGCACTTTTCCCATTGATTTCGTCGACATTTGGCTTGGAACAAAGAAAGTGCTTCCGTATGAACGGACAATCAAGCAAGATATTTCCAATGGCAACTAACCTCACACAAAGCCGATATAACCAGCGTGGCGTTTCATCCGACAAGAGCGAAGTCCATAAGGTCGTGGACAAGATGGACCGGGGATTGTTCCCCGGGGCCTTTTGCAAGGTCACTGAGGACCTCCTGACCAACGATGCGGGGCTATGCAACGTAATCCATTCGGACGGGGCCGGCACGAAATCCATTCTAGGCTACCTGTGGTATAGGGAAACCGGAGACCCCAATGTCTTTCGTGGCATCGCTCAGGATAGCATAGTCATGAACCTGGACGATCTGGCATGCGTGGGCATCTGGGACCAGGTCGTGCTTTCCAGTACGGTAAACCGAAATGCCAGGAACTTCCCCGGGGAAGCCTTGGCCGCTTTGATCGAGGGGACCGAGGCCTTCCTCCAGACTTTGGCCGAGAACGGCATCAACATAAAAAGCGGGGGAGGGGAAACCGCCGACGTCGGCGATCTGACGGGGACCGTGGCGGTCGACTCCTGCGCCGTAGCGGTCTGTCCAAGGGAAAAGATCGTCGACAACGCCCGCATACGCCCGGGGCTAAGTATCGTCGGGCTTTCCTCCTGCGGCCAATCGACCTATGAAACCTTTGAAAACAGCGGCATAGGAAGCAACGGGTTGACAAGCGCCAGGCACGAGCTCCTTTCGTCCCATTACCGGGATCAATACCCAGAGACATTCGATCCTCAAACCGACCGTCAGTACGTTTACTGCGGACCGCACCGCATGGCGGATCCCTTGCCGGAGTCGACTCTTTCGGTCGGGGAAGCGTTGCTCAGTCCGACCCGGACCTACCTGCCCGTGGTCAAGCGGATCGTTGAAGAACTCAACCAAAACGTTCTTGGCCTCGTGCACTGTTCGGGCGGAGGGCAGACCAAATGCCTGCGCTTTGGCACACAGGTCCATCACGTGAAGGACAATCTTTTTCCCGTCCCAGCTCTTTTCAAGGAAATCCAGGGCGCCTCCGGAACGACCGATGAGGAAATGCACCAAGTTTACAATATGGGCCACCGGCTTGAAGTTTTCTGCTTGCCCGAAGCCGCTTCCAGGGTAATCGAACTGTCCCGGGAATTCGACATTGATGCCCAAGTGGTCGGAAGAACCGAAGAGACCCAAAAGGCCGACGGGAGCAATCATCTCACCATCCGGCGGGACGACCTGACCCTTCAGTACGGGTAAGGGGATGCAAGAGCTTTCTCAAACGGATCAATTGCTGGGGGAAGCCTCGGCATACCTGCGAGATAGCTGGGGGGAAGTCATTCCCGACTCTTGCATGATCTGCGGTTCGGGGTGGGGGCCGTTAGCCGATGACTTGCCGGACACCCAAAGTTTGCCTTATGACCAAATCCCCGGATTGAGCGCCACCACCGTTGCCGGCCACAACGGCCAATTGCACCTATGCAGGATTGGGGACGGACACACCTTGATTTTCCAGGGTCGCAGACACTTGTACGAGGGTGATGGTTGGGGTCCAATCCGCTTTCCGATCTTGCTGGCTCACAAGCTGGGAGTCAGAAACTTGCTCCTGACCAATGCAGCCGGAGGCATCCGGTCGTCCTTTGAGGTTGGGGACATGATGGTTCTTTCCGACCACTTGAATTTCATGGGAGGCAACCCGTTGATCGGTCCCCTCGCAAATCAAGAAATGCCACGATTCCCCGATCAAACCGAGGTCTACGACCCCGCCCTGCGCAACCTGCTTGTTCAGTCGGGACAAGAGAATGATGCCCGTATCCACGAGGGCGTATACGTCGCCCTTTCCGGGCCGGCATTCGAAACCCCTGCGGAAATCAGAGCGTTTGGAAGCTTGGGAGCGGATGCGGTTGGCATGTCCACCGTCCCGGAAGCAACCTTGGGCCACGCTTTGGGATTACGGGTTTGCGGTCTTTCGTGCATCAGTAACAAAGCAGCGGGGATTTCCACTGAAAAGTTGAAGCACGAAGACGTCGAGGAGGCGGCCAAGATCGCATTGCCCAAAATGAAAGCCACCGTGCTTTCGTTCCTGAATAAGCTCGCGGGTTGAACCTGACCGCACCGATACCATTCGACTTTATCGGCAATTTGCCTCAAAAGGGAGGGAATGAATCATCACGAGCTAGAGGAAGGCAAAACCCTTCAAATCGATTTCAAGAAATTGGCGAAAGTGTCCGGTTGCGCAGAAGACTTGATCCCTGCCGTCGCGCAGGACCACGATACCGGAGAGGTCCTGATCGTCGGATATGCCAATGAACTTGCCTTGAAGACGGCCTTGAGAGAAAACATGGCGACCTTTTGGAGCACCAGTAGAAACGAGCTTTGGATCAAGGGGAAGACCTCGGGTGATTATCTTGAAATCGTTGAGGTTCGAGTGAATTGCGAGCAAAACTCGGTTCTTTACCGGGTTCGCCCGAAAGGACAGGGCGCCTGCCATACGAAGGACAAGGACGGGGTTGCCAGGTCAGGATGCTACTACCGCATAATCGAAGAAGGAAACAAACTCCTGTTTAGGGAATAACTGCTCGCCGGACATGTCCGGCCATTCGAATCAGCAGTGATGCGCTCCCTGAGTTTCGACGTACAGGGAATAAACGGATTGGCTTGCAGTCATGAACAAGCGGTTGCGCTTGACCCCGCCAAAGCAGAGATTGGAACAAATCTCAGGCAGTAGGATCTGTCCGATGCGCTTTCCTTCCTTTGGCTCGAAAACATGTACCCCGTCAAAGCCATGACCGGCCCAGCCGGCGCTTGACCAGAGGTTGCCATCCTTGTCACAACGGATTCCATCCGCTCCTCCCTCAAGAACTTTGCCTTCCGTCTCTAGTTTCATGGACGTGAAGGTCTTTCCTCCCGCGAGTGTGTTTTTCGGAGTTACGTTCCATACCTTGATTTCCCGTGGCGCATCCGGGTAATGAGAAGCCCCGGTGTCGGCAACGTAAAGCTTGGAATAATCAGGACTAAAACACAGTCCGTTTGGCTTGAATATCTCATCAGTGACCTGACTGACTTTTCCCGACTTCGGGTCGATTCTATAAACCGCTTCCTTCTGAATGGGCATCACGCTCCCGGTATCCGCACGGTTGCCCTCATAATTCATCAGGCTGCCGTAACCCGGATCGGTAAACCAAATTCCTCCGTCAGGATGAACCACGACGTCATTCGGGGCATTGAATTGCTTGCCCCCGAAACGATCGGCCAAAACCGTTACCTTTCCATCGTGTTCGTACCGGACGACTCTCCTGTTCCCATGTTCGCAGGAGAGTTGCCTGCCTTGAAAATCAAAGGTGTTTCCGTTACTGTTTCCACTTGGCTTTCGAAAATCGTTAACCCGGCCATCGTCTTGAATCCATCTCAGTTGACGGTCATTGGGAATGTCGCTCCAAATCAAATACTTTCCCACCCCGTTCCATGCCGGTCCCTCCGCCCAAAGCATGTCCGGACTTGTGTATACTCTTCGAATGGATG
>Ga0315322_10001590_pt1 | contig 17666 bp, 20 predicted proteins | sample M110021515metaG_FD_203461 | JGI IMG/M metagenome (GOLD analysis project Ga0315322, IMG submission 203461) | Ammonia-oxidizing marine archaeal communities from Monterey Bay, California, United States - M1 100m 21515 | ecosystem: Environmental > Aquatic > Marine > Intertidal zone | place: USA...
CTAGAGCTGCATTTCTTGGATAAGGATAGACTCAATCTAAGATATTGAAATAAATATCAGGCATATTATGACAGGGAATAATTAAATGGAATGGTACAAATCACCACGCTTCAGAATTTTTCTACATCTTCTAGCAGGATTTTGTTTAATGTCTACTGCAAATAACAGTGGGCTAACTACAAGTATTAGTCGTTTTTTAGATTTTACTCAATCAGAAGACGTTGTGATTCCTATAATAACCATGATTTTATCAGGGATAATAATTGTATCCGGCTATTTTCTGTCATCTAAGTTAACATCAGCACTCGACAGGTCAAGTCTTAGAGAGGTACAAAAATCATTAATTATCCTCTCTCTTCCGATAATCTATTTTGTCTTTCCTTTAGTTGCGGTACCAGTTTTCGGAACTTTAACAAGTACAATTATTGTTAATTAACATCTATTATGAATAAAGTATCAATTTTAATTTAGATGAATAACATATAAATAATAATTATCCTGTACGATAGACCCTAAGAACAGACCCTCCATCAAGCTATATCACAGTTTTGTTATTTAAATTCTTAAAATGTATAAGTTTATTATAATTATTTGCATTACTACTGCCTTGAGTAGTTGCGCTACTACCACTCATTGGGAACACCCAACAAAAAAACAAACAGGTAGCTATTTAGACCTACTACATTGCAAGCAAAGTGCTAATCAATCAGCAATAAAATCTGGAAATTCACATGATAAAGAATTTATTAAAAGTGAGGCTGATAAATGCATGAATGAGAAATATGGATGGAGCAAAGAAGAGGATTCTCCTCTTCGCTATTACCTACCCTTCCCTTTTAATCTATTCTTTGCTTACCGGTAATTGATTTTTAGCCTGTAATTATTTGTTAGACAGTAGATTCTAAATTAGAATAACCTACAAGACGAATAAGGTATTTTAACTCCTATTTCTCTCTATTGCTTGATTTCTATACGCTCTTTTTGAGTCTCTAGAGTCTATTATCCGCACGATCCTTAGCAAGAACTTCAATAAGCCTTTCAAGCGCTAGCCTCAATCTTCCCTGGCCTGCTTCAGCAAGTCCAGCCTTTATTTTTATCGCCAATTCATCTGCTGTTGGTATTAGCTCAATTCCTTCCGAATGCACCAGGCGCATACAGTGCTCAATTACCTGTACTGATGGGTTCACCTTCCCGCTTTCATAACGGCTTATAGATGATTGTTTCACGCCTAGCTTCAAAGCAAATTCCTTTTGACTATGCTCGTTTCTGGCAGTTCTAATTAATTTAGCCACGGTAGTAATTGACACTAAAGGACCTCCATAAATATATACACCTTATGCATATTATACTGTATAATATGCTTTAAATGCATTTTTATATAAAATATCTAAAATTTGATTATAAAAAAATGTATCTGAGCTCTGCCTCAAGGTGAGGAGTATGAAAATACTAAATAAGGTAACTAATGAGATGGAACAATCTCAAATTGATAATACGTAGGGCTGCAAAAATTGTAAAAAATACTACAGAAGAAAGGAATAAGCCTAATTTAGGCTAATTTGACACTTTAATTTAAGAATGGAGGCAAGCGATGTCACAAATTACTAGCGCCCAACAGAGCCCTAATTGGGGGAACCAAAAGAGTGAAGACATGATGAACCTTGCCCTGGGATCTGTTTTAGCTCTTTTTTTAGCCTGGGGTCTATATATAGGAATTAGTTTGCATTTGTAAACGATGATGAAGCAAGGTGAACGGCTCTATAAACGTTAGACCGCCATGTTGGCATAATAATTTAAATAAATATTACAACTATGAATACATCTACCTTAAGTATCTCTATAGAAAATATTGATGAAGAACAGTTTATTAAGCAATTTACACCACTTATAAAACGCATAGCCCTGCATATAAGGGCAAAACTACCTGCCTGCGTACAAATGGATGAACTTATTCAAGCTGGAATAGATGGCCTAATGGACGCGATCAAACGCTATAAAGGCTCATACGATCATCAATTTGAAGCCTTTGCAGCATGCTGTATACGTGGCTCTATTCTGAATCAGATACGAGTATCGAACTAATTAAATTGTAAGCATAAGTAGTAATTAGAATTAGTTACTTCTTATGCTTTATGAACGGCTATTAATTCTAGCTATAAGCTAGAATCTAGCACTCTCCCCAAAACTCCCCCAGTACTGTAACCATCAGATAATTAGTAAGTCAGTCTTTTATCAATTGACCAAAAAATTGCCTTCAAAATTTTTGAGGCTCGAACGTGACTATTAACTCTGTTTATTCAGATCTAGGTAGAATTATCTTAACCCAATTAAGTTGTTACAGTGTAGTTACTAACAAATAATTAGCATTAATTTATTACTATATCTATTTGTCTATAAACAAAAAATTATTTATTTCTCCTGTTATATTTCTCCATATTTCCCTTTGATAAATTTATGGGATATTTTGACTCATTAATTTTTATTTTTTCTAAAGCGGCTTTCTCAATATCAACGTCTAATTTATCAGCTAGCCTTACTAGAAAGAGAAAAACATCGGCCATTTCTTCTTTTACCAAGCGCATCTGCTTCTCAGAATGGACTATATCTATAGACTCCTTCTCTGTAAGCCATTGAAATAACTCAAGAAGTTCGGCTGATTCTCTCACAAGGCCCATAGACAAATTTTTAGGGCTCTGGAACTGGTCCCACTCACGTTCATTAGAGAATATAGTTAATTTATCCTGTATCGCCTGTATGTCTATCAAATGACTTCCTTTAATTTGGTTAAATACTCCTAAAGTAGCAATTATTCTAATAAAAAACATACTGCTAGGAATTAATGATAATTTATATAATCAGGTCCATTTAATTTAGCTCAAAATAGGCCTGCTATGTACCGAATTTTATTCAACTACTAAGTAAGCCCAGCCTGCTCATCATACTTGTAATAGCCTATAATGAATGACTATTTCGTATTGAGCAGTCACCAAATGCACTCTTGTCGGGAGCTGGTTTTTATAATTAAAAAATATAATTTACATGGAAATACTATAAATCTATAGCTTATTTATAGTATTTTGGATAATTTAAACCATTATTGCTCCCTTAATATTTCTTTAATTCTAGTGCTTAATAAGAGAATTAGTTCTGTTTCAATATAGAATCTTATGAAATAGCATGTAGGGTGTTACATAGATAGCAGATTTAGTGGTGACTCTTCTTAAATTTCATTGTATTGGTAACTGATATGCACGAAACCCGCCTAAAATTCAAGGTAAATCATTAATGTCTAAAAAGATTGGGCTGTTCCTCGGGCTACTTGCATTGACCTATACTATGGTATCTGCCCCACCCTCCAATATGAGCGAACAGGCCTGGGCCACAGCAGGAGTCGGCATGTTAATGGTAACTTGGTGGGCCACCCAGGTTCTTCCTATACCAGTTACTTCATTAATTCCAATTGTTTTATTTCCTTTAATAGGAATAAGTTCAGTTACTGAAGCTGCTACACCCTATGCCAACCCTGTCATATTCCTGCTGTTAGGTGGCTTTATTATTGCAACAGCGCTGCAACGCTGGCAACTACACAGACGCTTAGCATTATTAGTTTTACGTATAGCAGGCAGCCATCCACATTCGATTATTGGCGGGTTTATGTTTGCTAGTGCATTCTTGTCAATGTGGATTAGTAACACTGCAACAACGATTATGATGTTACCAATTGCGATATCACTTGCCCAAGTCATGCTGAAGGGACAATCTAAAGAAGTAACTGATAAATTTACTATTTGCCTCTTGCTAGGGATCGCTTATGCAGCAAGTATCGGGGGGCTAGGCACACTGATCGGCACACCTCCTAATGCAATGATGGCGGCCTTTATGGAAGAAACTTACGGTACTAATATTGGATTTGCCAAGTGGATGACTTTTGGCTTGCCAATTATATGCCTTCTATTGCCTCTTGCATGGTTGCTATTAACACGATGCATATTTACTTTTGACCTGCCACATAATAAAGATTCTATTAAAGTTGTTAATAGAGAATTAGAGTCTATGGGCCCTTTAAGCGCACCTGAAAAACGCACTGCAATTGTCTTTTTTCTGATCGCTTTAGCCTGGATAATACGGCCAGCATTGCAACAGCTTCCAGGTCTATCTGAATTAAGCGATACAACTATAGCTATAGCGGGTGCTATTTCACTTTTTTTAATTCCATCAGGAGATAAACTGAAGAAAGATACTCGGCTGCTAGACTGGGCAACAGCTATGAGTATCCCTTGGGGTATATTATTATTATTTGGTGGCGGCCTTAGCCTAGCAGCTATGATAAGTAGCAGTGGTTTGGCTATCTGGCTAGGTGGCGTATTATCAGTATTTACTAATTTTCATATTTTTATTCTAATAGCATCGACCATTGCGTTAGTAATATTTTTGACCGAACTCACCAGTAATACAGCAACTACGGCAACTCTTTTACCCGTTATAGGGGGTATCGCAACGGCAGCTTACATAGAGCCTATATTGCTCATTGCACCAATGACCCTTGCTGCAAGCTGCGCTTTTATGCTGCCTGTTGCTACTGCTCCTAATGCAATTGTATTTAGCTCCGGGAAAGTATCAATTCCTCAGATGGTAAAAGCAGGGTTTTACCTGAATCTGCTAGTCATTACACTTATCACTCCAATGGCTTACCTATTAATTCCAGTAATTTTTCTATAAAGAAACTCTGATAATCCATGAATAGCAAGAGAATAATTTATTTTGTTATTATAATTAGTTACATGATCTTAACAAATGCTATGGCTAAAAGAATTCCTGATACTTTCGTTGAACTTAGTGTACATATTCCCACTATAAATATCGATATACGCTATTTCACCACTAATAATTTTGTCGGAGCACGTATTGATGGTTACAAGAGCCCAATAGCTTATCTCTCTTTGCAGGGTGCAAATGCACTTAGGAATGTTCAATCTGAACTAGCCATTTTTGGGCTTGGATTGAAAGTTTACGACGCATATCGACCTCAACAAGCAGTCGATCATTTTATGCGCTGGGCTAAAGACCCTAATGACATAAAAATGAAATTAAAATATTACCCAGAAATGGATAAAGAAAGTCTGTTTAAGGAGGGTTATCTGATTGACAAATCAAGTCACTCTAGAGGAAGCGCCGTAGATGTAACAATTATCTCATTACATAAAACCAACCCAATAGAGTTAGACATGGGTACAGATTGGGATTTTTTTGGTCCTGATTCAGGACCAAAAAGCCTTGCAGTAACGCCACAGCAACGTGCAAACAGAATACTTTTATATCATCTGATGAAAAAACATGGATTTAAGCCACATGAAAAAGAGTGGTGGCACTTTACTTTAGAAAACGAACCTTACCCAGACCAGTATTTTGATTCTCCGATACAGTAGTATTTAATTTCTTGATACATTAAATATTCGCTGTAAATTCCTTGTATTTCCCAAATGAAGCAGACAAAGTTTTTCTAGAATATTTATCGTTCTAATGTATAGGGTAAGTTGTGACTAGATTGTTCGGTCATAGCCTACTCATTGCATAAGTTAGCCGATCTGTTTACTTTAATATATAAATAGCAAAAAGGATGGAAGGTGGTTAATGTCATACTGTGCTGTGGCAAGCAAGCCAACAGCACAGTACAAACATTAATTCAACCCTAAGAAAACTGGGCTATCCATTTATAAATGGATCGGGCAGATTAAAGAAGAAATGAGAAAATATGGTTTTTCTTAGTTAATTCTTTGAGTTGCTCACCTGAAATTTCTTTATTAGTCCTACGTTTTATTATGCCAAGGGCTGCTTTATCTGCAGATGACTGAAAAGACATCTTCATGACTCCACCTTTCATTTTTGAGGCACCATCCGCTGTAAGAACAATATGATACTGTTTTGCATTACTACGGCCAGGAAGAATAGTTGTCTCTTCACCGTTATCGATACGCTCAACTGCATTATCTACAACTTTTTGGCCCTTACCCCCAATCACCACTACTGATCCTGGAACAATATTTGCTTTTAGCATTCCTGAGTTATTGAAATCACAGTCAACGGCAACTGTATTTGTGTCTGATTTAGCTGTTTTAGCTAACTTAATATATGAAACATTGGCACGCTTACAGTAAATTCTCAGGGCTGGTTGTATCTCTGTAATCAAATCACTGAAACCAGATCCAAGACTTACTTCATTTTTTTGTTGTTCAAATTTTTCTGCAGCATCGGCAATTTGATAATCTAAAAGATGCCGATTCTCAACAACTGATAGATTCATTTTCCCCAAAATGGAGTGAGCCTTAGTTACACTTGAATAGAGCGAGTCAAGATCTTGTCTTGTTCCGGCTTGCTCTTTAAGAACACTGGCAGATATTTTATCAATCTCATGACGCAAACCGTCTTGTTTTTTAATTATTTTTTTAGATAGCTTATCAATATTTTTCTGAATTTTACTTAGATCAGCCTTTGGAGCTTTTGGAGCTGGCGCTGGATTAAGAAAGCCAAAAGCAGCCACAGCCAGTGCAATCAAAGAAATAAACATTGCACCTTTCCCACTACTATTTGGAGCAGGCGCGACATCTGCAGGTAATTCAGTAGTTATTTCTTGATCTTCCATAGGCTTTTTCTCTTCTTCCTTAGCTTCTACCTTATTTTGTTTGCCTTTCTTTTCATTTGCCATTCTTTTATTCTCCTATTTCATCAATTCTATCAAAATATACTTTTATAAGTATTTGTATATTAAATATAAATAGATTTATTTAGTCCAATCAATGTCCAAACAGTAACTGTTTGATTCTTTTTCCGGGGTTCTTTTTCAAGGCCGTAAGGATTCCATAAGTATACTAGATAAACTTACTGTATTAAATCCTGTTAGAAGAAAATATGCATAAAATATAGAAAAGAAGAATAAATTAGCTGATAAAAACAAGATCCTTACTAATACAATATTGAAAGTAGTTCATTTTTAAGATAAATTAATAATTAATTCCGGAAAGAAAAAGCTTAATAGCGCTACTTGGTCAAACAAAAGCCATTAGCATATTTTTGCTATAGATACGCATAATGAAACTTACTATACTTATGGGTTCTACTGATATCATTTGTTCTCAATGAATCTGACAATGTTATAACTAATGGATATGGACATAGGATTAACCATTTTATTTGTTCTTTTTATCTGTGTGCTTTATGGGGTGTATTGGTACACAAAAAGTCATAAAAAGGGCAGTAATCTCTTGCCATTGCGGGCAAGTGAAGACCCATATTTACAAGAAGTAGCCTCTTTTAAAGAAAAAATTGACAAGTCTGTTACTGCAGCTGTTCGACAACATGAGCAAGAACTGGAGCAACGCTATGAAAATGATGCTGCGCACTTGCATCGAAAGGAACGGCTATCTCAGTTCGCACGAATCTCTGATCTGGACAAAGCGCTTATCGTAATCTGGGAAGAGATTGAGCACTATCCTATATGGCTAAAACGTGACGATTCTGATAAATGGAATAAATTAAGCTTAGAAGCTATCAATAGCTCAAATAAAGAAGACTCTTATTCGGTAGAGTTTCTATATGATTCTCAGCAGCTAAAAATAACCGAAAGAACTCAGAGTAAGACAGGAGAATTGAATTCCATTCTTTCCTTATTTGAAAATAACATTGAAGTCTTTGCTATTGAATGTTCAATTAATGCTATAGATGAAAAAACCAACCATATATGCCAGCAAATATGTGCATTTAAAGAGAGAGGAAACTGGCCAAAGACGCTACTTGAATTATATGGTCAGATCAGGATTGAAGAAGGAAAATCTGCAGATGAAGTTAAGTATTTCCGTGCAAATGAATTTAAGTCTAGTTTTGAAGGTTAGCCAGATACTAGCAATCTAAATATTCCAGAGAACCAACTTTTTATAATTTTGCATGCGAGTTCTTATTTCTTCATATTAGAACTTAACCTTTTGTATACATAGAATACATACAAAGAACTTTGGATGCGACTAGAGAGATTTTATTTCTTAATTTCCGTTTATTGTATTATTCATTTCATATCTATTCTATTTTAATCAGGAAAACAGTTATTGCCGTACATAATTAGGGGGTAGATATACTCTGAATGAGATTCCTCTAAGTTTCAATATTTATGCATACTACAAATAAAAATTTAATGAACTAATTCGACCGGAGAGCAGGCATGATAAGAATTTTTCTAATTAATTTTTTTATTCTTCTACTGGCCACACCTGTCTATGCCGCACCGTCTAGTAGCCAACTAGACAAATCACTCCAAGATATAAACAGCTCTTTTATTAACGCACATTCTGCAGCCAGAGAGTTTGATCTGGCTGAAGGCCCCGTCATTTTATATCGTAACGGGCAGCTTATTCTTATAAAAAATGATACTAAAATTACCGCTAATATCATATTTCGGACCTATCATACATTTAAAGTATTTGCACATATCCCGGTAGCAATTTATCTCATGCTCTCTCCTCAAGGAGAAGGACCAATTAATTCTAAGAATTTGCATTTACTTCGTAGCTACTACAAAAAATTAGAATATGTGCATAAAAATATGCATCAAATTAAACTAAATAGCACAGAACTTAAAAAACAAAAAATTATATTATCCAGGTCAATAGAGTTTCTCAAAACTATTCTTGATAATGAAAAATTTAATAACAAGGAGCTAATTTCTTTTACACAAGGCATGCTCCCTTTTATCAATGCCAACATAGAAAATGCAGCCAAAAATCAGCTTGATGCGATTCATTGGCAAGTTATGGCATGGAAATCAGAAATGGCACCCGAGTACTGGAAGAAACTACGTGTGGCTATACAAGGAGCAGTACTAGCAAGAAACGGAGACCTTACTAAGCAGTACTTTAAACGCCTGCTTAATATCAAAAAAGAAGGATTGCAGCTAGTCTACAAAGAGTTATATTTTCCACCAACACCAATGCTAACTTTACTAGCCACACGATCAGTTGACCGGGGAATCAGTGTTGCTATATTTAATAATCCGGACCGAATGTTCAGAGATGTACTATCGGATGCTGCAGCTTCCTATCTTAGGACAATGAAATTTGACTAAGTTTAATCAAATTAAATATTTTATATACAAAAATAAACTTTATTTAGTACAGGCTGCCTCCCAAAGAGTCAGTCCGCTACTTCCTGGAGAAGAAACTATTTTCCATTCATTTGGTGAGGTGTCTCTATAAAGGACCCCTCCTGTACCCATGTTTCCATGGTAAGTATTAAAGGCTAATATTCTTTTTTTCACAGCGTTGCAGTCATATTCCTGTACTACCTTTATAGATAAGAATTTATCATCAAGAGCTTCTCGTTTGGCTTGGTAGTCAATCAGATTGACCATTCTGACTTTGTTTTTATTTCTTTGAATTGTAGTGGTATCAACATAGCGAGTTATACCCTCGCTATTATTTTTCTCTATTTTTGTCCACTCAGCAAGTGCACTAGTACTTATGACAGTAAGAAAAGCCATTAAAAATGATTTCCACATTACTCTCTCCCCATATGAATAGTTATCATATACCAGTTTAATCAGCTTGTGGCATCACGTTACAGAATGTCGTTAGTATCATGAGAACACGTTAACTTCTTATGTGTTTCCTAAATAATAGTTTGTACCCACATCACCCCACTCTATTTAATACGCATTAATAACACAGGTTATTGTTTTTTTATCATTCTCCACTTACATAGCATAAATAAATTTACTATTATCTGAAGACATGGGCCTTAAATCAGAAATGCCATCAGGATTAGTAACATCAGATTCACCAGGATATGGTCCTAATGTGCTATAAGCTGATTAATAAAAATATTATCGTTTAAGGAAATGATACATGCCAATTAAATATGATATTAAAAATAAAACTGTACTGGTTACTGGTGCGAATCGTGGAATTGGAAAAATAATAACTGAAACCTTTCTACAAAAAGGAGCTAAAAAGGTATATGCCGCCGTGAGAAATCCAGATACAGCTCTATCATTGATCGGACAATATAGTAAAAGAGTTGAAGCTATTAATATAGATTTGGAAAGGCCTGAAAGTATTATTGCGGCATCTCAGCGAGCAGGAGATGTTCAAGTGGTAGTTAATAATGCCGGGGTTAATACTCGTTCCACACCCTTAGATATGGATGCTGTAGACTCTCTAAATTATGAAATGGAAATAAATGTTAACGGTCTTATTCGTATGGCACAGGCATTTTCCCCAGTCCTGAAAAGGAATGGAGGCGGTGTATTTATTCAGATTAATTCAGTAGCATCAATTAAGAATTTTATTCCGATAGCCACCTACTCAGCATCAAAAGCCGCTGCCTATTCAATTACTCAAGCTTTACGTGACATGCTAGATAAGCAAGGTACATTTGTAATGAGTGTGCATCCTGGCCCCATTGCAACAGATATGATTGCCAATGTTCCGGAGGTACTAGAAATAGCAGAGTCTCCCCAGATTGTTGCAGACAATATTGTTGCCGCACTTAACAGCGGGGATTTCCATGTATTTCCTGATAAGATAGCCAGAGAAATGAAGAAGACCTATCAAAGCTTTGCAGAAAATACTATTGAAGCAACCATATTAGATAAATAATATTAGATTATGTGGTGCCCGATCCGGTTAAGGAGCCCATGAATGAAATATATAGTCACCTTGTTATACGTCTTTGTAATTATTTCCTCTCCGGCCTCGGCTACTGATTTGCAGGTGCCGTTTGGAAGCGAGCTACAAAATCTGATTAAAAACTATAATCGTGCCACGCCAACACTTGCCACATCAGGCACTATTAGTGCAGGCGCTGTGAAAGAATTAGCTGAAAAAGGATTTGCTACAGTTATTGACTTGCGTACTGAGAATGAAGGCATTGCTGAAGAGAAGAAAAATGTAGAATCAGCAGGAATGAATTATATCAATATCCCTGTTACAGGTGCAGGAATCAATCATAAGCAGCTTGCTGCCTTTACTAAAGCAATTGAAAATACACAGGTCCCTATTTTAGTTCACTGTGCTTCAGGAAACCGGGTAGGCGCTTTATGGACAACCTACCGTCTTAGTAAAGGAATCAATTCTAAAATCGCCTTTGAAGAAGGCCGTACTGCTGGAATGAAACGACTCCTTGAAGAAAAAATCAGAGCATCATGCCAAACATGCTAATTTTAGCTATCTCCCAACTTTATTACATTAAGAAAGAACATAAATATGTGTATCAATAGAGCTTCCTTGCTTTGTATACTTTGTTACTTTCTCACAGCCTGTGCTATCAGCACACCCGATAATATTTTACCTGTGAATAACTTCCAGGCAGATCGCTATATGGGCAAATGGTATGAAATTGCTAGGCTTGACCATTCTTTCGAACAAGGACTAAGTAATGTCTCAGCACACTACCAATTACTTCCAAATGGTAATGTTGAAGTAATAAACAGAGGATACAATGCCGACAAAAAAGAATGGCGTGATATAACCGGCCTAGCTAAATTCCTTGGTAAATCTACAATTGGCTCACTAAAAGTATCATTCTTCTGGCCATTTTACGGTGGTTATCATATCGCAAAACTTGATAAACAAAATTATAGCTGGGCTATCGTAATCGGGCCTAATCGGGAGTACCTCTGGATCCTGGCAAGAAAAAAAACCCTCCCTCCTAAATTGCTGGATCAGTTAGTTAAGAAAGTTTCGAAACTGGATATTGATACAAAAAAACTAATCTGGGTATCTCAGGAACAGCCGGATAAAGGACAATAATATTCTTCTAATGCAACCTATGTTTATAACATTTAATACAAATTCTCATGTGGAACATTAGGAGACAGATGCTCTAAAAAATAACTGAACCTCTTATCATTAAAATTTTAAAAAATAAACAAGTGAAGAATTTACAATAGCTCGCATATGAAAAGACAACGTGTAATAGTCAATGATCTTATGCAGTCAGATTACACATACCTTCTTACAGAGCCAGCTGGTAAGAATTTTGATTTTGGATTTCGCCCAGAACTTACACCTGAAGAAATGTTAGAACTCGGTATTTTTGGCGGAAAGTATATGACTGACTGTGCTTCTGAATTTCCAGAAAAATGGTTTGAGGAAGCTAAGCTTTGCTCAGATTATCATGACCCAAATTTAAATTATTTTGGGGTAAATGCATCACAACCCCTTATAGTATGGAAATCAAAAGGATGGATACATCCTGAAGATCCACGAGGATGGTTCCAGTGGTACTGCCGCTATTTTATGGGGAGAAGGTTTCCTGATGATGAACGTCAAATTAAACGATGGCGTATGATGCGAAGACATATTTCTCAGATAAGACAAAATTGTACTAGCGGGGATATTAACTGCAGAAGAAAACAAAGGCAGGCGGTTCTTCACTGGAGCTACGACTCAAGAATAATTTAAAATATCTTTATACCTGTTATTTTTGATATATAAATATTATATTCTATGTGAGTTATTCATTTTTCTTTGAAAGATTTTGTATTAGTCTTACCATGGCAAGGGTATCCATCTCACAATATTCAGAGAGAGAGTTAGCAAGAGAAATCTTGCGCTCTTTTGCGGTCTTTACGTTAATTATTTCCAGGTAAGCCTGTTGTGCCATCATACCGTCTTGCACATCCAGCAGATCTGAATATCTAAGATCAGGCACAACAGTCGGTAATACATTTTTGATGGAATAACTCCCCTGTAAATCACGGTGAAAATAATGTGTCTTTATCGGTTGGAATAGGTCAAATAGACGATCAATAATGCTTTGTAAGCTTTCTCTATACTCCGGATAACGTTCCTGCAGATTTCGTAAAACTGTCTTTTCAAAAGTTGAATAAACAATAACAGGACCTGAATCTCCTAGTGCATTAACTAGCGCTTCAGAAAATGACTGCATAGGCGGATTCCCTGAGGTATCTAAGAACCCAGTATGGCTTACTGCCATAGACTTGGCTTCAATATGACAGGACCACTGGAAAGGTAATTGCTCATACGGTCTTGTACCGCTCCATTTAGGAACAGCAAATCCGATTGTTTCAAAATCTAGGTAATATCGTGGAAATTCTAACTGTGCTAGCTTATTTCGTAATTCATCTGGAATAAGTCTCTTCCCTGTATGGCAAGCATTTAACCTAGCCTGTAATGTATCGTCGCCTAACAGGCCGTCAGGAATATCCCGTATATCTTCATAACCTAATTTTATCAATTCGGTAACTTTGCTTCTTTTAAGTCCCGGAAATTTTGTAATAGGATATTCTATTACTGGGATATCTTTCCAGCAGTGTTTGATAAATGGGCATGAATATGGTTTTGTACAATGTTCGCCTACTTCTATTCTAGGTAGATCTCCAGCAATCGTTTTATTAGCCGCTTCTATCCATTCAGGCACCTGCTCCGCCCTTTCTGAAACTTCAGATGTGAGATCAACGACTTTAAATAAATCGTTATAGTTACTATCTCCCAGGTATACAAACTTATTATTAATATGTGCAAGGCTAATTTTAGCTGGGGTAAACCCAGCCCCTGCCATCACCGAATACTGAATGGCACTATCCACAAGATATATTTCTTTTATACCGGTTGAAGACTTTACTTCCACTACATGGATATCATTCTTGATTTTATTAAGAAGATCAGCCCGAATCTGAATATTATGAGTCTGTAATGTGGCCTCATATAAGGTAATATCAAACAGATCATTTAGAAAATTATTTGTAGTCTCTACAGCCTTACGCAAACCACGGTCATACTCAATCAGAATGCCTCCTGGCATTAATACTTTTCGTGCAGTTTCACCAACCTCATCCCCAATACGGAATGCAGCTTCAGAATGAGATGAATATTTTATTAGATTCCGGTGGTGTACCTCAAGGTATAAGCGCTTGGAACATTGCAAAAAACTTAGAATACGTGATTTTGATAAAGTCCATTTCATAACAGAACGTTCATTTATAATGATTGCTTAATTGATTAAGCCTTCTATTAACAATCCTTGTATTTTTTCTTTTTACACTCTCTTGCCATCTTCTGCGAATCATTAATCTGAGAGGGGGATAATTTTCTTGCAATTCTGTCACGTTCATCTTTAGCTATTATATTTTTTTCAGAAGCCAGACTGAACCACATATGTGCTCGAGTATAATCCTGCTTTATACCATCACCTTTTTCATACAAAGTAGCCAGAAAATACTGTGAAGGGGCGTACCCCTGTCCTGATGCAAGACGGAACCATTTTATTGCTTTTCTGTAGTCAGGTTCCCCGAGCAGACTACCAGAGTAAATGCTCCCAAGCTTATGCTCAGCAAGAAAATATCCCTGTTCTGCTGAAAGATTCATAAGTTTTATCGATTGTTTATAGTCCTTCTCGACAACCTTTCCACGAAAATACATCAGACCAATAATATATTGTGCAACTGAATTCCCCTCTATTGATAAGGGCTTTAGTAAATCATGAGTCAGTATATAGTTACCTTTTGACCATGCATCTACACCTGCCACAAGGTCGGCAGGATTATCCTTCTCATGCTCCAGAAAATCATTCGCCCCAAAAGCAATACTGTAAGAGAATAATATAGTCGCTACTAATAAAATCCATTTATTCATAATTTATGAGAAATCCTAAGTGAAATTTTGGAACAATAGCCAATACAATTTATTTGTAATTATTATAGTTAACCACAATCGATATTATCGGAAGTGCGGTCCTGAATAACTATCTGAGTGCCTGTGACAATATCATTCTAGAAGAAGAAACAGATTTTATATATCATTCCTACCTCTATGGGTATATTTAATCTGCAGAATCTCAAATTACTGAAGCTGGTGAGGAAAATAAAAACGATACCGCTATAAAGAATTACAGATCAATACCTTTTTGCGCTATGATTCCAGCTTGAAAGGCATGCTTATTATCATTCATAACAGTTACAGTGTCTGCTGCCTGACAAAGCAACTCTGGCGCTCCCCGACCCGTAATGATTACATGTTGCATAGCCGGCCTGTTCTTAAGGTCATCCAGAACTGTTGTCATATCTAGCCAGCCAAATTTTAATGGATAAGTAAGCTCATCCAACACAATAAGCTGTTGGGATGGATCCTGAAGCATTTTCTTTACAACAGCCCAGCCACGCTGTGCAGTTTCGGTATCACGAGCCAAATTTTGTGTTTCCCAAGTAAATCCTTCTCCTAGAACATGCCAGGTCACATTGTTCTGTAGACGAAAGAAGGCCTCTTCCCCAGTATCAGAACGACCTTTGATAAACTGTGCCACACTAACTCTCATACCGTGCCCCAAGGCACGTGCGATCATGCCAAAAGCAGAGCTCGATTTACCCTTACCATTACCGGTCAGTACCAGTAACAGGCCTCTTTCTATATCTGCACTTGCAATAGCCTTATCAACGACCTCTTTTTTACGCTTCATGCGTGTGCGATGGCGCTCTTCCCGGTCAGGTTTATCCATTCTGATTTATATCGCTCTGTTGTTATTTGCCCTAAATGACCCTTGAACAAATAAAAACATAGTGTGGATAACGGCGGCAATCCCAATATAAAAAACTAGGGATCCAAAATATTGGGGGAAATACTGTACCAAACGGTGTCCGAATTCAATTAGAGTTGTTTCTTCAAAACGTCCCGAAAAGAAATAAAATCCGCCACTTGAGAAAATCTCACAAACTGCTGCACCAGTTATTAGACTAAGAGAAAGCGGCAGTAATGTCTGCCATTCAAGCTTATAGCGTCTTGCATACCAGCTACCGGCATACCAGATTGCACTATAGGCTGGTAACAAGAAAACATAGGATGAAGTCAGGCAGAAATTACTAGCACCTCCCCAAGTATAAGCTGAAAAATCTAGCGCCCACGTCAATACAAAAAATCCAGCCAGTGGCCATATAGCACGCAAATACAAGCCAGCCAGAAAAAAAATTGCCCAGGAAGCACCGGGCAGACTATGTAAAGATGAAAAATGATATTCTCGTGTAAGGACCATTAATAACACAAGTCCAGCACCTATAGTCAGCTGATTACGAACAGATAAATTCATTATGATAGGTCCTTAACAGATTATGAAGGTTGATAACGTAGAGTAATAAAAAAGTTTCGGCCCGGTTGATTATAAAATAATGCTGTCTCGTAGCGCTCATTTGAAATATTTTCGATACGTCCCTGTACTCGCCAGTTCTGGTTTAGATTGTACTCACCACGTATGTCTAGTTTAACGTAACTATCCAGTTTACGCGTATTAGCCAAATCGTCATAGCGCTGACCCACAACAAGAAGTTGTGTGCCTATCGTAGATTTATTAAATGACAGGCCAAACAGTTTAAATTTACCAAATTTTCGGTTCACATCAAAACGAAAAGATTGTTTGGCGCGGCGTGCGAGAGTGTTTCCTCTATTGATTCCAGATGATCTATTCTGAGGATCCAATAAAGTTAAATTGGTATTAATTTGCCATTTTTTAATGCGTGTGGAGATCTTTCCCTCAAAACCACGAATACGTACTTTGTCAATATTACTCAGCAAACCTGGAGGGTCATAGCCAATGAGATTGTCAATATGAGTCTCATAAACACTAAAGGTCCAATTTGTCTGTTTAATTTTCCCACTGGTTCCGAATTCGTAGCTCACGGATTCTTCTGGTCGGAGGTTAGCATTGCCTCCCCACTTGCCACCCCACCCCACTGGGTAATATAGTTCATTAAAGTCTGGGGCTTTAAATGCGGTCCCGAAATTTGCAGTAAACCGCAACCATTCTGTTACGGTATATCCCCAACCAGCACCGCCGGTTACATTCCCACCGAATTGTTCATTTTCATCATACCGTATAGAAAGCTCTAAATCTTGCTTAAAGACTGTTGCCTGATGCTGAGCAAAAGCCCCCCAATTATTCCGTGAAGTAACTGTGAAATCCTCACTGGAACTAACAGTATCATTTTTATAATCAGCACCTACTGTAAACAGGTGAGATTTGTTTAACGTAAAGTCATTCTGTAAGGTGATGGTATCGCGCCGAGAATCAAACCTACTTTTAAAGTTCTTCTCTTGCCCCAGATAACTTCTGCTATTTTCCCGACTACGACCTCCAGCTAAAGTAACTTTCCAGAATACAAAAGGAGAATAACTCGCCTTACCACCAAAGACCTGTTGTACTAGCTCTGATTTATTTAAGAATGTCCCATCATAATTAACCTTACCAGAAGACCGCATGAAGTTTGTTTCAATATCCAATCCGTTTTTAAACAGATACCCTGCTCGGAAAGAACCTGCTATATTTCGATACCCATCCCTATCTGGCTCATTGGTATAACATCCAGCTCCATTTGGAAATGACTTGCCCGAACAGGCATTAAATCCCTTTGTTTTTTTTCCGCTGATGTTCATATTAAACCAGCCACGTTTACTTCTTCCTGAGAGGCCAGCAGAACCGTTAAACGTACCGTAACTACCACCACCATAACTGAAACTTGGGGTAACCCCCTCTTTGCCTCCCTTACGGGTAAATATTTGAATCACACCTCCGATTGCCTCAGAACCATATAAGCTAGATCTGGGACCTCGTACAATCTCAACACGTTCAATCTGTTCAATCGGAATATTTTCATACGCAGCACCACCAGATGTTGC
>Ga0315322_10001597_pt1 | contig 17622 bp, 5 predicted proteins | sample M110021515metaG_FD_203461 | JGI IMG/M metagenome (GOLD analysis project Ga0315322, IMG submission 203461) | Ammonia-oxidizing marine archaeal communities from Monterey Bay, California, United States - M1 100m 21515 | ecosystem: Environmental > Aquatic > Marine > Intertidal zone | place: USA...
CCGGTCGCGACGATACCGACAAAACTAAAACAATGTCAGACATTACAAAAATTGCAGAAGAGCTCGGCAAGCTTACCGTCCTGGAAGCCGCCGAATTGGTTAAGAACCTTGAAGGGGAGTGGGGCGTTAGCGCCGCAGCGCCTGTTGCAGCAGCAGCAGCCGGTCCCGCCGCCGCAGCAGAACCCGCTGAAGAGAAGACCGAATTCGATGTGGTCCTCGCTGAAGCAGGTGGCAACAAGATCGCAGTCATTAAAGCTGTGCGTGGAGTTGCTTCCGGACTCGGACTTGCCGATGCCAAGAAACTTGTTGAAAGTGCACCAGCACCTGTGCTCGAAGGGGCCAGCAAGGATGACGCAGAAGCAGCCAAGGCAGCACTCGAAGAGGCCGGCGCCAAAGTCGAGCTCAAGTAGTAATCTCCGGATTTCCACCCAACTTCGGTCAAATTGGCCGAAGTTGGGCCCGGCCGGAGGAAAAGTAAAATCACCCTCGTTTCTACCCAAATTTCAAATTTGGGATTTTTGGTCGATAGTGCTTTCCCTCCGTTCGTGCCCACCATCACAAGTAGTCACAGACGGAATTACAATTCCAGACCCAGAAATCACAACATGTCTCAAACGGTCGAGTTGACCGCGTGGACATGGTGTGAAATATCATCCGGATCCTAATATTATGTTGAAGCGAGAATACTTTGGAACCATCGAGGAGGTCATCGAGCCGCCAAACCTGATTGAGGTGCAGTCTAAATCCTATGAGGATTTCCTGCAAAAAGACGTGTCGCCTTCCAAGCGCACAGGAACCGGTCTACAGGCCGTGTTTCAGGAGGTCTTTCCTATCAAATCCTATGACGAAACCATCGAGCTTGGTTTCGTTTCTTACGACATCGAGGACTCCAAGGCGAGTGCTCTTGATGCCCTTCGCAGCGGCGAGACTTTCTCGGCGGCACTCTATGTGACTTTCAATTTGAAGGATGACACGGGTACCAAGAAAGAGCGCGTTTATATGGGAGAGCTCCCTATGATGACTCGTCGGGGAACATTCGTAATCAACGGAGCCGAGCGCGTGATTGTCTCGCAGCTTCACCGTTCACCTGGTATCTGCTTTGAGAAGTCGGTCCACTTGAATGGAAAGATTCTTCACAGCTTCCGCATCATTCCTGATCGCGGCTCTTGGCTTGAGGTTCAGTTCGACACGAACGACCTCGCATACGTTTATCTCGACCGCCGCCGCCGCCGTCGTAAGTTTCTCGTCACTACTTTCCTCCGTGCTCTTGGTTATCCAAATGAGCGTGATTTGGTCTCGAACTTTTACAAAATCCAAAAACTCAAGATCAGCGAGAAAATGGATGAGGAGTCCTTGGCTTCCCTTATGCCTTTCGAAGATATCATGGATGGTGAGGTGGTCGTCGCCCGTTCTTACGAGCCCCTCTCTATTGGTGTCATTCGTCAGCTGGTTGCTCTTGGGCAGAAGACCGTTGAGGTCATTGATTCCAGTGAAGACGAAATTCTCGTGAAGTCTTTAAAGAAGGATCCTGCTCACGACGAAGAGTCTGCGCTAAAGGATATCTACCGCAAGCTTCGCCCTGGTGATCCTCCAACAGCTGCCAATGCTCGCGCGCTCCTCAAGCGTTTGTTCTTTGATCCGAAGAAATACGATCTCACTCGCGTTGGACGTTACAAGATCAACCAGAAGCTCAAGATCGATATTGATTCCAATGAGCGGATCATGGTTGGTGAAGATTTTCTTGCCGCCACGAAGTATCTCCTAGGGCTCAAGAAAGGGGAGGGTATTCTGGACGATATCGATCACCTTGGTTCACGTCGCGTCCGTGCTGTCGGCGAACTTCTTGCCAACCAATGTCGTGTCGGTCTCGCCCGGACAGAGCGTTTGGTTAAAGAGCGCATGACTCTTTTCGATGTCAACATCGAGGGTATGACACCACAGAAGCTCATTAACCCGAAGGCACTCAGTGCGGTTGTTCGCGACTTCTTCGGTCGGTCCCAGCTCTCCCAGTTCATGGACCAAACCAACCCGCTCGCCGAGCTCACTCACAAGCGCCGTCTTTCGGCTCTTGGACCGGGTGGACTCAACCGCGATCGTGCTGGTTTCGAAGTTCGAGATGTTCACACTTCTCACTACGGTCGAATTTGCCCGATTGAGACTCCGGAAGGTCCGAACATCGGGCTCATTAACTCGATGTGCACATACGCACGCATCAACGAATTTGGATTCATCGAGACTCCCTATCGAGTGGTGAAAAAGAGTAAGGTGACCAACACGATTGAATATCTCACTGCCGATCAGGAAGAGGGATACCTCATTGCCCAGGCCAACAACCCCATCGACAAGAAGGGTGGCTTCCTTAACGAGCGTATTACTGCGCGTGAGCGCGGCGAGTTCATTGAAGTTGATCCAAGCCGGGTTGATTATATGGATGTTTCCCCGAAACAGCTTGTTTCGGTTGCAGCCGGTCTCATTCCCTTTCTCGAGCATGATGATGCAAACCGCGCGCTTATGGGGTCGAACATGCAACGACAAGGTGTGCCCCTTCTTCGTTCCGACTCGCCGTATATCGGCACCGGGCTTGAGGAGAAGGCTGCTCGTGATTCCCGCTCTGTGATCGTTTCCGAAGCAGACGGCGTTGTTGCTGCCTCTTCTGCCGAATACATCATTACGACCAAAGACGGAAAGCTCCCAGTTTCGGAAGAGCGCTTCCTATCCGAGCCGGAGGCCATCAAATCGAATCCTGACAAAGGAGTCTTCGTTTATCCTCTACGTAAGTTCATGCGTTCGAACTCCGGTTCCTGCATTAACCAGAAGCCGCTCGTTAAGGCCGGTCAGAAAGTTAAGAACGGCGACATCATTGCGGACGGTCCCAATACTGAGGATGGTGAACTTGCTCTAGGCGCAAACGTTCTCGTGGCCTTCATGCCCTGGAATGGATATAACTTCGAGGATGCCATCGTCATCTCCGAACGGATGGTGAAGGACGATGTCTATACCTCGATTCACATTAGTGAGTTCGAATGTGCCGCTCGTGACACCAAGTTAGGACCTGAAGAAATTACCCGCGACATTCCAAACGTCGGTGAAGAGGCTCTTAAGAACCTCGACCACGATGGAATTATCCGCATCGGAGCTGAAGTGAAACCTGGTGATATTCTCGTCGGTAAGATCACTCCAAAGTCAGAAACCGAACTTGCTCCTGAGGAGCGCCTTCTCCGTGCAATCTTTGGCGAAAAAGCCGCTGACGTGAAAGACACCTCACTGCGTGTTCCTTCCGGTTGCACCGGGATCGTTCAGGATATCCGTATCGCCACCCACGGGATGGCTCGCCGCAAGGAAATCGAAGGGGATCCAGCTAAACTCAAGAAGCAGCTCAAAAAGATCAACGACGACTACAAGAAGAAGAAAGATCAGCTCACTGACCAGCTTACGGAGAAGCTTTCTGACATCCTTCTTGGAGAGAAGATTCCTCTCGACGTTGTGAACGCACAGTCTGGTGAAATCATCATTCCGGCTAATCGTAAGATTACCAAGACTCTCCTTCGCAAACTTGCTTCGGTTTACGATCATATTGAGATCGATCCTTCCCCAATTCGGAACAAAATCCTCGAGATTATCTCTAGTTTCGAAAGTCGTTTTTCTGAGCTCGATGGAGATCGGGAACGCCGTCTCGATCAGATCGAGAGTGGTGACGAGATTGATCCCGGTGTTGTGAAAGAAGTTAAGGTTTTTGTTGCTGCTAAGCGTAAGCTGAGCGTGGGTGACAAGATGGCGGGTCGCCACGGAAACAAAGGGGTGGTTTCGGTTATCGTGCCCGAAGAAGATATGCCTTATCTTTCCGACGGAACGCCTGTTGACATCTGCCTCAATCCACTTGGCGTGCCCTCACGAATGAATGTTGGGCAGGTTTTAGAAACCCACCTTGGTGTGGCTGCTAAAGCCTTAGGTTTCAAAGTTGCGACTCCAATTTTCGATGGTATTCCCGAGGAGAAAATCTGGGTATACATGTCCGAGGCCAAGAAGGTCGAAGGCTTCACTTGGATCGGTGATGGTAAAGATGGTTCTGTTGCCGGTAAGTCTACGCTTTATGATGGACGGACCGGAGAAGCGATTCATCAGCCCGTTGTTGTCGGCATCATCTACATGCTCAAGCTTGGACACCTTGTCGCCGACAAGATCCACGCCCGTGCCGTTGGTCCATACTCACTTGTTACCCAGCAGCCGCTTGGTGGTAAGGCCCAGTATGGTGGTCAGCGATTCGGAGAGATGGAGGTCTGGGCTCTTGAAGCCTACGGGGCGGCCTATACACTCCAGGAGCTTCTCACCGTGAAGTCAGACGATGTGCAGGGTAGAACCCGCATTTACGAAGCCATTGTGAAAGGAGATAACCAGCTCGAAGCCGGAACTCCCGAAAGTTTCAACGTTCTTATCAAGGAGATGCAGTCGCTCGGTCTCGATGTTCGACCCGGACGATCCGGTTCGGAGCATGGTGCCGCCGCCAGCGAAGACTTCTCACTTGATGATCTTACCCTCTAAACCTCAACACAAAACCCTAACTACTACCTATAACCTATTATGAGTGTTGAAACTAATCTTCGCGAACTCTACGGTGTTGACAAAAAACCAGATCCTTTTGATCAGGTCTCCATCACCGTCGCAAATCCTGAAATCATCCGTGGCTGGTCCCAAGGTGAGGTGCTCAATCCTGAGACCATCAACTACCGGACCTTTAAACCTGAAAAAGGGGGCCTCTTTTGTGAACGTATTTTCGGTCCGACCCGCGACTGGGAGTGCGCTTGTGGAAAATACAAGCGAATCAAGCACAAGGGCACCGTGTGCGACCGTTGTGGCGTTGAGGTGACTCTGAGTCGCGTCCGTCGTGAGCGCATGGGACACATTGACCTTGCTGTTCCTGTGTCCCATATCTGGTTCTACAAGTGCATGCCTTCCCGCATCGGTCTCGTCCTCGACATGACCGCTCGTGAGCTTGAGCGTGTTATTTACTATGAGGACTATCTCGTTACTGAGCCTGGCAAAACCGCTCTTGAGCGTGGTCAGCTCCTCACTGAGACTGAACTTCGTGATGCCGAAGAAGACTACGGTGACGAAGCCTTCCGTGCTGGAATGGGTGCCGAAGCGATCCGTGATCTCCTAGGGCAGGTAAATCTTGAAGAGCTTATTGTTGAGCTTGAAGAGGCCATGGAAGCGACCCGCTCGAAGCAGAACCGCAAGAAGCTTGCCAAGCGCCTTAAGCTTTCCCGTGGTTTCCTGCAGTCCAACTCGCGTCCTGAGTGGATGATTATGACGGTTCTTCCGGTCATTCCTCCCGACCTTCGCCCGCTGGTTCCTCTGGAAGGTGGCCGCTTTGCGACCTCTGACTTGAACGACCTCTACCGTCGCGTCATTAATCGGAACAATCGTCTCCGGAACCTCATGCAGCTGAAGACCCCTGAGGTCATCATCCGTAACGAGAAGCGCATGCTTCAGGAGGCCGTTGATGCTCTCTTCGACAACGGTCGTCATGGCCGCGCTGTCACCGGAGCTGGAAACCGGGCGCTTAAGTCTCTTTCCGACATGCTCAAAGGTAAGGGCGGACGTTTTCGTCAGAACCTCCTCGGTAAACGTGTCGATTATTCTGGTCGTTCCGTGATCGTGATTGGACCTGAACTCAAATTGAACCAGTGCGGTCTTCCCAAGAAGATGGCCCTGACTCTCTTCGAGCCTTTCATTATCCGCCGTCTGAAAGAACTTGGCTACTGCCACACCGTTCGTTCGGCCAAGAAGATGATCGACCGTAAAACCACCGAAGTCTGGGACATCCTTGCTGAGGTGACGAAAGGGCACCCGGTCATGCTCAACCGTGCACCGACTCTTCACCGTCTTTCGATTCAGGCTTTCGAGCCCGTTCTTATTGAGGGATCTGCGATTCGTTTGCATCCGCTCACTTGTGGTGCTTACAACGCTGACTTCGATGGTGACCAGATGGCGGTTCACGTTCCACTTTCAGTTGAGGCCCAGATGGAAACTCGCCAGTTGATGCTTGCGACCAACAATATCTTCTCACCTGCATCCGGACGTCCTGTGATCACTCCTTCTCAGGACATCATTTTGGGAACTTATTATCTCACTTGGGCAAAGGTTCGGACTCCGAAGGAAATTGAGAAGCAGGGTCATTTGCCACTCTTCGAAAATACCACTGAAGTTGAATTCGCGATCGCCAACCGGAAACTGGACTATCACCAGTACATTCGCCTGCGTAATCCCGATTATGGCAAAGATTCTGTCTTTGGTGACAAGGAAAGCTCGATCATCGAGACTACTCCAGGTCGTGTCCGCTTTAACGAGATCTGGCCTGAAGGCGTTGGCTTCTTCAACAACAACGTCGGAAAATCCCAGATTGGAGACATTATTTGGCGCTGCTACCAGGTTGCGGGAGGCAAGGCTACCGTGCAAACCATGGACCAGCTCAAGGAACTCGGCTTCAAGGAAGCAACCCGTTCCGGTTGCTCCATTGGTATCGTCGACATGGTCATTCCAGAGGAGAAGCCGGCAGAGCTCAAGACCGCATACGCCAATGTCGAGACCGTCAACAAGCAGTATCGTAATGGTGTCATTACCAATGGCGAGCGCTACCAGAAGGTTGTCGATATTTGGACTCGTGCGGGTGACAACATCGCCAATGCACTCTATCGCAAGCTCGAGTTCAATGAAGGCAAAGAGAAGGCAAATCCACTCTTCATGATGGTCGACTCCGGTGCCCGGGGTAATAAGAACCAGATTAAGCAGCTCTCGGGTATGCGTGGATTGATGGCCAAGCCCTCCGGTGAAATTATCGAACGTCCGATTACCTCAAACTTCCGTGAAGGTCTGTCGGTATTGGAATACTTTATCTCCACCCACGGTGCACGTAAAGGTCTTGCCGATACCGCGCTAAAGACTGCTGATTCCGGTTATATGACCCGAAAGTTGGTTGATGTCTCACAAGACGTTATCATCACCGAGCCAGACTGTGGCACGGAGAAGGGCATCACTGTTCACGCAATCTACTCGGGTGACGAGGAAGCCGCTTCACTTCAATCCCGTATTTATGGCCGGACTTCTTGTGAAACCATCAAAGACCCGGTTTCTGGAGACACTATTATCAAGAAGGGTGGTCTCATGGACGAGACGACCTCGATTGCGGTTGAGAACGTTGGTCATGAGCGCCTAAAGATTCGCAGTCCGCTCACTTGTGAGTCGGAGCGCGGATGCTGTCAGTCCTGCTACGGCCTCAATCTCGCTACCGGCAAGCTCGGTAAGATTGGTGAGGCCGTCGGTATTATTGCAGCTCAGTCTATTGGTGAGCCGGGAACCCAGCTGACCATGCGAACCTTCCACTCCGGTGGTGTTGCGCTTGGTGCCACCAAGCAACCTGAAGTCAAAGCCAAGAACAAGGGTGTTGCCTACTATAAGGATCTTCGCACGGTGGAGGACGTTGACGGAAACTTCGTGGTCCTCAACAAAAACGGTTCACTTTCCGTTCGCGACAAGGATGGCCTCGAGCTCGAATCCTACAATGTTGTTATCGGGTCGGTGATCTCGGTTCCTGATGGGGGAGGTGTGAAGAAGAACCAGTCGATCCTGACTTGGGATCCTCACTCCGTCCCCATTATTGCTGAGTCCGGGGGTAAGGTCGAATTTCGCGACATGATTACTGGAATTACGATTCAGTCTGAGACCGACAAAGCGACTGGCAAAAAGGGATTAACCGTGACCGAGCATAAGGAAGACCTGCACCCGCAGATCGTGATTGTTGATGCCAAGTCTAAGGATGTGCTCCATAGCTACTCAATCCCGGTTGGCGCTCACCTTTCGGTCAAAGAAGGAGCCAAGATCGCAGGTGGTGTTCAACTCGCTCGAACCCCACGTAAGATCGCCAAAACTGGCGATATTACAGGTGGTTTGCCCCGAGTTGCTGAGCTCTTTGAAGCACGTCGTCCAAAGGACGCTTGCGTCATTGCAAAACTCGATGGTGAGATCTCCTTCGGAGGCACCGTTCGAGGTAAGCGTAAGGTCATTGTTACTCACACCGAGTCTGGTGAAACTGCCGATCACCTTGTCCCGATGGGCAAGCACATGATCGTTGGTGAAGGCGATATGGTGGTGCGTGGTGATCAAATTACCGAAGGCCCCGTGGCTCCTGAGGATCTCCTTGAGGCTTGCGGTCCTCAGGCTCTGCAAGAGCACCTCAATAACGAGGTGCAGACGGTTTACCGTTCGCAGGGTGTGGAGATCAATGACAAGCACATTGAGATCATTATTCGCCAGATGCTTCGCAAGGTGAAGATCACGGAACCCGGCGATACCGAGTTCCTCTGGGCTGACCAGATCGAGAAGACGACCTTCAACGCCGAGAACAAGCGTGTCGCAGCCGAAGGTGGTAAGCCTGCCGAAGCTGAGCCCGTTCTTCTCGGAATCACGAAGGCTTCAATTGAGACCGAATCCTTCATCTCCGCAGCTTCCTTTCAGGACACTACCCGTGTTTTGACTGACGCCGCGACTCTTGGAAAAGTGGACACCCTCCGGGGCTTCAAAGAGAACGTGATTCTCGGACACCTCATTCCTGCTGGAACCGGCTTCCCGGTCCACAAGAACTCGGATTTCGAAATGACGGTTGAAGAACCGGAGCCAGTCGTCGAAAAGCCCGAGGGCGAAGACGGTGAAACTCTTCCTGAAGGCGAGGTTCCTAAGGTGGAAGCCGCCGGCGAGTAAGCTTTGAGTAAACGCTAAAAATTCAAAACCCCGATCTGCGAGAGCCGATCGGGGTTTTTTATGCCAAGATTTGGAACCGAAACCTTAAATCATACATTTTTAATGTATGATTTACGCCGGATGCCGAATTTTTGCAGTGCCATTGATCTGTCGTATACGCCGACGATGACTGATAGTAATAACAACACTGAGGAAACCTTTTAGCGGTGTCTCTGAAGAGTTGACACTGGGAAGCTTTTACCGCCGACGCTTACGGTCGTGGAGAGGTTCTCCTTTTGGAGGTCGGATGGGGACTTCCAAAGCTCCGGAGGCTTGAAGTTCGGAGAAGAGCTGTTTCTTCAGAGTTTCCTTTTTTTCGGCGAACGCGGGAACGTCAATGAGGTTATAGCGTTCGTGGGGATCAGTCTTTAAATCATAAAGGCCGTTCTTATCCCAAAGACCGTGATAGTAGATGAACTTGTAACGATCGGTTCTGATAGCGAAGAGAGTGGGGGTGGCCGGGAAGTTCCACTCCCAGTGATATTCATAAAGAAGATGGTCTCGCCATGGTTTGCCGGATCCGTTCCCATCAAGAAGGTGTTTGAAGGAACGTCCGTCGAAGGCGGGAGTGTCGGCGGTTTTTTTGATTCCGGCGAATTCTAAGAGGGTTGGGGCGAGATCGATGTTGAGTATCATCTCCTCCAGCTTGGTGCCCGCCTCGATATGTCCCGGGGCATAAGCTAGTAGGGGGACACGGATGGAGTGTTCGAAGGCATCGCGTTTGTCGTAAAATCCATGTTCACCGAGGTGGAATCCATTGTCACCTAGGTATAGGACGATGGTGTTTTTAGAGAGGCCAGATTTGTCGAGGTAGTCGAGAATACGGCCTACGTTCTCATCGAGTCCGTGAACGGTTTCGCAAAACCTCCAATAAAGGTCATCGAAGGAAGGGACAGGGTCCTTATCGAAGGCTCCAGTTTCCATGTGGTCGATTCCATGAATGCCATAACGTCTCTCGCGGATCCAGTGTGATTGGGTGGCGTAGTTTTCCTCAGAATTCGCCATTGTTTCGGGATAATCGATTTTCTTCCCCTGATATTTTCCATGGTGGCGCTTGGCGGGTTGGAAAGGATAGTGGACGGACTTGAAGGCAAGGTGCATCATAAAGGGTGCCTCCTTGTCACCGCGGTCGCTTTTGAGCCACGTGATCGCCTGATCGGTGAGGCGATCGGCCGTGTAGCCTTTCTGCTCGTGACGCTCTCCGTTGATATTGAGAGTTTGATCGAAGTAGGAACCCTGCCCTTGGAAGGAAACCCAGTGGTGGAATCCTTTGCGTGGTTCTTCATTGTCGTGTCCCATATGCCATTTGCCGATCATGGCAGTACGATAGCCTGATGTTTGGAGGTATTCTGGATAGAAGCGGGTTCCCTCAGGAACGGCGCGTTGATTATCTACAACGCGATGATGGTGCATGTATTGCCCAGTGAGAATGGAGGCACGACTTGGGGAGCAGAGGGAGGTGGTGACGAAGGCGTTTTTTAGGTGAGCACCTTCCGCGGCCATTCGATCCAGATTGGGAGTTTCGAGAAAGTCTGGGGCTTCGGGGTGGCACGAGAGAAAGTCGTAACGATGGTCATCGGCAAGGATGACGATGATATTGGGTTTTTCAGAACCCAGCGCTGCGCTAACGAGGATTGGCAGAAGAAGGCGGGACATGGCGCTAGGGTCAAGGATTGCTGCGATCATTGCAATTCGGAATGAGCCAAGACTAGAGGTAAAACGAAACTGGTATTTTGGATCTCCGGTCGTTAGATCAGGAGCATGAAAGACGGTCAGCAAATGCCGCCCCCCCCTAATCCGGAGCAACACCTTCCAGTGACGTCTCTTGCTTCGCCTCCCGGAGGTAACAAAAAACCTTTGATTATTATTGGAGTTCTTTTGCTTTTGATCGGAGGAGGCATCTTTCTTGGCTCAATGATAGGCGGGAGTGAAGAGGAGGTGAGTGCGGAAAAAAAGAAGGTCGAAGCGCCCAAACCGAAGTCTCGATCTAAACCTCGCAAAAAGGAAAAGACCACCGAGCGGCCAGATCGAGAAACCGAAATGGTAGAGCTTTCTTTAAAAAACCGTAGCGAGTTCCCTGACAATATCGGGAAGTGGGTGAGACTTCAAGGTAAGGTAAAAACTGGTAATGAGGAAGGTGTTTTGGAATTTGAAGAGCCAGCGGGAATGAGTGGGCAGCTAGTAAGAGGATCCGCCGCTCATTTATCCGGCCAAATTATCAAGGTCATCGGCTGGATGGTCACGGAAGAGAAAATTCAAATTGAAGGGATCTTTGAGATTACCACGATTGATCCGGTCGACTTGCTTCCCAAGAAAGACTTCTACACGATTGCTGATGCCAAACAATTGGTGGCTCTGAGAAACACCCGGGCGAGTTTCAAAGGTAAAGTGCAGAACGTAAGGATTTCTGGTGATGAGAAAAATCTCTTCCTCGTTTTCGAGGGAGAAAGTCACGAGTTCATTGGGAGCGGAGATATTAAGAAGTTGAAAGAGGTAGAGGTCACCGAGGAAATTCTTAAGGAGCTGATCGGTAAAACAATCAAGTTGAAGGGTAAGTTGGGCTACAAAAAGCAGGAGAAAAAGGATAGGATCGTTATCAATTTTAATGACAAGGATGCATACGAGATCGTCGACTAAAGCGCATTAGCGATAAAGGGCGCGGTGACCGATTGCTTGGCCTTAGAGACCTCTTCCGGTGTGCCTTGAGCAACAATGGTCCCACCATTTGGTCCGGCTTCGGGGCCGAGGTCGATGATGTAATCGGCTTCGGCAGCTAAGTCCATGTGGTGCTCAATGACTACGACAGTGTGACCTTCATCGACAAGCCGATGAAGCACATCGGTGAGTCGGGCAACGTCCTGTTGGTGAAGGCCGATCGTAGGTTCTTCAATAAGGTATAGGTTTGTATTGATCGGTCCTAGATCGGTGATCCTTGGGCGGCCTTTAGTGAGTTGGGTCACAAGTTTGAGGCGTTGCGCCTCACCTCCGGATACGGTGGGCGAAGGTTGGCCAAGGGTAAGGTAACCAAGTCCTGTCTCGGATAGGAGTTGGAGTGGTTTTTGGAGCTTTGGATGGGCGGAAAAGAAATCGCCGGCGGCTTTAATGTTAAGGTTGAGGATGTCGCCAATGGTCAGACTGTTATATCGAATTTCCAAGGTGGCTGGATTGTAGCGATCCCCCATGCAGCTCTCGCAATCAATCCAAGTCGTCGGAAGGAAATCCATTTCCAGTTTGATACGGCCATTGCCTTTGCACTCGGGGCACTGTCCTTCCTTGTTATTGAAGGAAAATCGGGAAGCAGTATAGCCGCGCATACGTGACTCGGGAAGCTGAGCAAAGAGGGCACGGATGTGATCGAAGAGCTTCACGTAAGTCGCCGGGCAGGAACGTGAGGTTTTGCCAATAGGGGACTGGTCTACCTCGTAGCGATATTTAAAGACATTAAAGCCAGTTGCTGATTTAAATGGGTCTTCTTTGGTTCTTTTTTCGCAAGCGATACTCAAGCATCCCCGCATAAGTGACGATTTCCCGGACCCAGAAACCCCGGTTAAGACGGTGAGACGCCCGAGTGGAATCTGGACGTCGATATTTTTCAGATTGTTGAGGTTACACCCCTTCAATTTAAGCCAACTTTTTTGAGCACGAGTTGCGGGAATCTTTCGCCGCTTTCCTCGAGATGGATGAACGAGAGGGTTTCTAAGCGCCTGCAGCGTTGGTGATTGCGAATACGTTTTTAGAGCGGTTTTCTTGTTGAGTTCAGCCTTTGTCAGGGAGGCAACGATCTCACCACCTTCAATCCCTGCGCCAGGACCAAGGTCGAGCAGATGGGTTGCGGCCTTGATGGTGTCTTCGTCGTGCTCGACGAGGAGAAGTGAGTTTCCCTTTTTCTTGAGCGCCTGAAGAGTTCCGAGGAGAGCTTTGTTATCACGAGGGTGCAGTCCGATGGTCGGCTCATCGAGAATATAGAGAACGCCCCGCAGGTTGGATCCAAGTTGAGCGGCAAGGCGGATCCGCTGAGATTCGCCGCCGGACAAGGTGGTAGCGGATCGGTCCAGTTGAAGGTATCCGAGTCCAACGTGGTCGAGGAATTCAAGTCGCTGAATAATCTCAGGAATGATGTCTCGCGAGATAGCAAGGTCACGACCTTTGAATTTAAAGGCACTAATCGTTTTGCTGGCTTCTTGAACATTAAGTAATGATAAAGCTGATAGTGATTGGCCTTCGATAAAAACATGACGTGAATTCTCTCGAAGTCTCGTGCCATGGCAATCGGGACAAGCAAGAAATTCGTCGGGGTTGGCTTTCGCGGCGATTTTCTCTTCGTGAATTTCTGCTTCTGCCTCAGAATTGAATCCTTTGGTCTCAAATCGACTACTAGTGATATGGCCATAGCCTCGGCAGGTTTGGCACCAGCCTCGCGGTGAGTTGAATGAAAAGTGATGCGGGTCAAGTTCCTCGAATGATTCTCCGGTGACGGGTGATACCCGCTCGGTTGAGAAGGTGTGAAGGTAACCCTCGTTCGTTAGGACTCTGAAGGTGCCTCTGCCATATTGTAGGGCGATAGCGAGAGCCTCGGATGTTTTTTTTATGGTCTGCTTGTTTGTGACTTGAGCAACAACGAAGTCGATGTCGTGAGCTTTGTGGCGGGCGAGTGGTTGGAAGTCTTTCGTGTTGATGAGTTTTCCATCGATGAGCATTTCCTCGAAGCCGGCCTTTTCAGCAGCGAGGGCGTAATCCTTGTGGAAGCCTTTTCGGGCTTTCAAAACGGGTGAAAGGAGTCGGAGCGATTGCTCTTTTTTAAGGAGCTTGCCCAACTGGTCACCGATGGCTTCGGGAGTCTGGGAAATGACAGGCTCACCGGACTGAGGGCAATGCTGGATGCCAAGCTTTGCGTAGAGTAAACGGAGGAAATGATAGGTTTCAGTAACGGTTCCAACCGTTGATTTTCCACCGCCACGGGAGATTCGTTGCTCAATCGCCACGGTTGGCGGGAGCCCTGTGATTAGGTCTAGGTCAGGCTTTTCGAGTTGGCTAGCAAATTGCCTCGCGTAGGGGGACATCGAATCGAGAAAGCGGCGCTGGCCTTCAGCAAAAATGACGTCGAAGGCGAGAGTAGATTTCCCAGAACCGCTTAGTCCTGAAATGACGACAAATTCATTGTGGGGAATTGTCGCGTCAATGTTTTTGAGATTATGGTGACGCAGACCGTGAATTGAGATTTCACTCTTTGCGATGGGTCTGTTAATTAAGCTCCGCTTTTTTTCTGGTTTAATCGGGACTGAGAGAGCGAATCCAGTGTGTGTTTTCTTTTTTGCCAGTTGCTTTGGGCTTCCTTCGAAAACGATTTGGCCACCATTGAGCCCGGCATCTGGTCCGATTTCGATGATGTGATCAGCGTTCTTAATAACGTCGGTTTGGTGCTCGATGACAAGGAGGGTGTAGCCGACATCGACGAGGCGGTGGAAGACGGTGAGAAGTTTTTCAATGTCGTTGAAATGAAGTCCGGTCGTCGGCTCGTCTAGAATGAGTAGGGTGTTGACGCTGCCACTGGTAGAAGTTAGGAGTCGGCAGAGTTTCAGGCGCTGTGCCTCGCCTCCTGAGAGGGTGTTGAGAGGTTGGCCTAGGCGAAGATAGCCGAGACCAGTCTCCACCAAGGGCTGAAGGGCCTTACGGGTTTTAGAGAGAAGGAGGTTTTCCTTGTTGGTAAGGCCTTCAATTTCCTCAAGGAATGCCATGGTTTCTGAAGCGGTCAACCGGAGAAAATCGACGACAGATTTTTCATGGTAGCGATAAGATTCGGCCGCTCTTGTGAAGCGGGTGCCTTTGCATTCGGGGCAGGTCAGGTAAAGATCGGAGAGGAACTGCATTTCGACTTTTTCGAAACCATTTCCGGAGCAGCGTTGGCATCGTCCAGGGCCAGAGTTAAAGGAGAAATATCCAGGAGTGAGATGGTCTGCTTTGGCCGAAGAGGTGAGCGAGAGAAGTTGGCGAATGTGCTCGAAGGCACCCAGTAGAACTGCGGGGGTTGAGCGGGGGGTGCGGGAAAGGGGGGACTGGTCGATAAGTTCTACGCCCCTGAGTTCGTCAATGCCTGTGATTTTGGCTGGCGCAGGCTCATCATTAAGGGTGAGTCCAAAATGTCGCGCGAGGTTGTTGTAGATGATGGGGTGGGCAAGGGTAGATTTTCCCGAGCCTGAAACTCCGGTCAGGCAGCTGAAAATGCCGAGAGGGAGCTCGAGTGACAGGTCGAAAATATTATTTGCTGAGGCCTCCTTGATAGAGAGATGGGCGCGTGCCTTCCTTAATTTGCTAGGAACAGGAATTGATTTCTGTCCGGAGAGATACTGTAGGGTGAGCGATTTTTTTTTCGCATTGGTTTTAGCTGGTCCCTGATAAGTGATTTCTCCTCCACGTTCTCCCGCTTCAGGGCCCATGTCGATAAGTTGATCGGCTTGGCTCATCACAGCTTCGTCATGTTCAACTACGACCAAAGTGTTGCCCTTGTCGCGGAGGTTGTGCATGACTCTTGTCAGACGATTAATGTCACGGTGATGAAGTCCGACGGTGGGTTCATCAAGAACGAAGAGGGTTTGGGTGAGTGCTGAGCCTAGGCAGGTGGTGAGATTAACGCGGGCAATTTCTCCCCCTGAAAGGGTTCGCGCTTGGCGATCGAGGGAGAGGTATCCGAGGCCAACCTCGCAAAGGTAATTTAGGCGTGAGGTGATCTCGTTTAAGACCAGGTCAGTTGTTCTGTCGAGAGGTGCGTGTGAAGTGGCAATTCCTTCAAAGAAGAAGAGAAGTTGGTCGATTGGGATGTGCCAGAGCTCGGGAAGGGTTTTGCCAAGAATCTTAAAGTGGAGGGCATCGGGTTGAAGTCGGGTTCCCTGACAATCGGGACATTCGGTATAGGCTCGGTATCGGGAAAGGAAGACCCGGACATGCATCTTGTAGGCTTTTGTTTCCAACCAGTCGAAAAAGCCCTGAATGCCATACCAACGATTTTCCTGCCAAAGCGACTCCGATTGCTCAAGAGATGAAAGGGGGGATTTATTACTACGTTCGCCATATTTGACCCACCGCTGTTGATCAGGGTCGAGTTCGTTCCACCGGAGGTTTGGGTTGATTCCGGCCTCTTTGCAGTTTTTGAGGAGGTCGCGCTGGCAATCTTCGCCACGTTCACCCTGGAATGGTTTGATGGCTCCGTTACGTAGCGAAAGAAGATGGTTTGGGATCGCTTTATCGAGGTCGATGCCGATGACTTTGCCAAAGCCTCGGCAGTTGTTGCAGGCACCGAGAGGAGAGTTAAAAGAGAAGAGTGAGGAGGTGGGCTTGACTAGTGGAGCCCAGCTTGTGGTGAAGGTTTTCAACGGTCCTTCGGCGCTTGAGACCGCGGCGGTCCCCTTGCCGAGGGTGAGTGCTTGCTCGAAAGACTCAGTGAGTCGGGATTTGTTGCGACTAGTGACCTTGAGTCTGTCTTGGATGATGAGTACTTCTCGCGGGAGTTTTTTGAGCGAGGGAGCGGAATCGGTCCGGATGACTTCGCCACTCAGAAAGATGCGGAGATAGCCCTGTGAGTTTAGGAAAGGAAAAAGATCATCGGGTGTCGTGTCTGATGGGACGGGGATGGGAAAAAGAACGAGAATGTTCTCTGCTTGGTGATTTGAGGTGACCCATTTGAGGATAGACTTTGGATTGTCGGGGCAAACTTCCTCCCCTGTTTTGGGGTGAAATCCTTTGGCGAGTCTTGGGTAGAGTAGCTTGAGATAGTCGTTAACCTCGGTGAGAGTTCCAACGGTAGATCGGGTGGTGCGGATCGTGTTTTTCTGTTCGATTGCGATAGCGGGGGGGATGCCATCAATACGGTCGACTTCGGGCTTGTCCATGCGGTCAAAAAACTGACGGACGTAAGGTGAGAAAGTTTCGACGTAGCGTCGCTGACCTTCGGCATAGAGAGTGTGGAAGGCGAGAGATGACTTGCCGGAGCCTGAGGGCCCGGTGATGACGGTGAGCTTCCCGATCGGAATCTCGAGATCAAGATCCTTTAAATTGTGCTGACGAGCGCCACGAATTTGAATAGCGTTTTCTGCAGATTTGAGGTCAGCTTTTTTTGACACTCGGAACGTTAGCGTGGGAGAACTGGGGCGCAAGCAGGGGGGAAGGGATTTATTCGTTATCGTCTTCCTCTGTAGGTTCTACCGGAAGAGGAACCTTTTCCTTATCCATGATTTTCTCAAAGCGGTCATCGTTATCAGTCGTGACTTTGTTCTCGAGGATGAACATCTTTCCTTTAGCTACTTCTCCTTTTTTGAGGACGAAGTTGGCCGTCTTGGTGAGGAGATCCAAATAATCCTGCATGGCCTCATCAAACTGGTCCTCGTATTCTTCTTCAAGAGCCTTGGTTTCTTCTTTGGCTTCCTTAAGCTTTCGCTTGAGGCGCCCGGGGTATGCATCAGGTAGGCTATCGGGGAGCTCGTTTCTTTCCAGATACCCTTCATACTGTTCGATTAAGTCTTCCTTAATAGCTTCACCTAGGGGATAGGATTTGATGGCGCTTATGATCTCTTTGAGGAAATCCTCTACGAGGCCGTCGTATTTCTTGCGAAACTTGTCGTAGGCACGCCCGTGGCGATACCTGATCTTGTCACGGATTTTTTCAAGTGCCGCAAGAAGGCCACTTTCGCCGGTTCCATTTACAGATGCTTTGGGCATGTTGCGAAGTGCTGGAACTGACCATTCAATGAGAAAATGGTTGGTTTTGGTTCCGTTCTTGTCTTCATCATTGGCCCCCAAGGAATTTCCTTTTTTCTTAATGACAAGGTAGTTTTCGTC